>Ga0233437_1000888_pt1 | contig 61307 bp, 46 predicted proteins | sample SI_122_August201_FD_182714 | JGI IMG/M metagenome (GOLD analysis project Ga0233437, IMG submission 182714) | Seawater microbial communities from Saanich Inlet, British Columbia, Canada - SI_122_August2016_200_MG | ecosystem: Environmental > Aquatic > Marine > Inlet | place: Canada: British...
CTTTGGATACCTTACTGAAATTTTATGGAATCTGTCAAAACCAGGGCTGTTTATTATTTACCACTCCAGATTCAGCAGGGGAGCGTGCTGCTGGGCGCCATAAATATCTGAATCTCCGGGGGCCCCTGAAGGCAGGGGCCTTTTGATGGTGATTTTGACGGCGTTGGCTGCCTCAAAGTAAATAATACCGCTGATATCATGCAACCCGATGCAGAACAGGCTGGATATCTTCTCTTCGGTCAGCACCTTCTTCTGCCGGAACAGATCGAAGGCTGCCCGATTCTTGAATACGATATCCATCGTCAGCTCGAAGGGCCCGGCGTTTTTGGAGCGTATCACCTGGGCGACATCCAAAATCTTTGTTTTCATCTAATGACTCTCCCAGATTCAGTATGTGATGATCTCGATTTTAAAGATGTTTTGATCATCCAGTTCCATCAGGTGGTAGATCGAAAATTCAAAGGCTTCACCCATCCGCATATCCGAGGGCGAGAAGGGAAAGGCGAGGTTTCCGGCGGTTGCGATGCGTCCTTTATACCCATAATGTAAAAGTGTTGAACGCACCAGGCTGCAGACTGTCTCAGCATCTTGTTCTGTTTTTCCAATCACTTCGGTAATGAGGGCTAACTCCTGGGGAATAAAATCACGGCCCGGCTCCATTTTTCCCATGACGCCATTTTTCCCGTAGACATGGAAGCCAACCTGAGCATCAATTTTTTCGGTTTTAAGGATGGCGTCCGCGTCGCTTTTGACCTCATCCAGTATGGAATCTATGGCAGCGATCATGATCGGGTCTCTCACGCCAGCGATACTGATACTTCGAAATCCAATCGGTCGAGCCCCTTCCAGCTTCACATAATACGTGTCTGTTGGTTCAAAGCGGCTTCCCCGTACCTCCACTTTTCGGTCTGCAACTTCCGTGAAGGTGCAATCTTCAAGATTCAGCTCTCCCCCGGGGCCTGGTAAATGACAGGGGTCTGACTTCTCGTACAGGGTGTGTGCGGCGGTGGACGCTGCTGTGAACTTTCTTTGTTTGGAGAGGGCTTCCAGGATAAAGGAGTCCTTTTTCAGAATTCCCAGCACACAATCGGCGCCCGAACCCGGCGTTGCAGCAATGGCGGCACATTCCAATATTTTTCCCAGGTGTGTGGCGAGGCCGGGATCGTATCCTTTTTGGATGGGCAAGGCCGCGAACACGGCCGGATCGTAACATCGACCTGCCAAGATGACGTCGCAGTTTTTTTCCAGTGCCTGCATGAGCGGCTCATTGCCCATCTGGGCGACGATATGGACCGAGGCATCGATATCGGACCGGGTTAACTCCGGCACGTATTTGGGCGACTGCACACTGCCGTTTTCCAAAGCTGAATGGACAATCCCTTTGTCGATATCTGCAGAGATCAATCCGAGTGTAAAGCTCAACTGTTCTTCTGCAGCGATCTCATCGACTATTTCACGGCACCATTGCAAATGTGGTGCTGCCCCGGCCCCTCCAGCTGTGCCGATGATGACCGGAATGGAATTCCGGATGCCCGCCTTGAGAATGTAGCGCAGGTCTCTTTTAACCGCCACCCTGTCGGTGAACGATTTTCCACTCCCTAGATAATAGGGACCGGGATCGGTGGAGCCGGCGTCGACACCAATCAAATGTGGCTGGCGTTCAATGCCTTTGCGAAAGGACGCCTCAGGAAAACCGTATCCGAGAATGGCGGTGGGTGAAAGGATTCTGAACTCTGGAAGGCTCACTTTGTTCTCCGTGCAAATCTTCCCTGCTTTGCCAGGGCTATGAAGTGCCCGACGTCGATCTGCTTTGGGCAGACAAAAGAGCAGGCCATGGATGAGTGGCAACGGGCAACGCCCTGGGCACTGTAAATCATCTTGAATCGGGACTGTTTTTCCTCCTCTCTGGGGTCCATCAGGCGCACAATCGTCGCCAGCATGGCGTTGGGGCCCAGGAAGTTTGCCCGATTGCTGATGCAGGCAGAAGCACAGCAAAAACAGTTAATGCAGCGCGTGGCATTCACATAGTAACCCAGTTCCTCGGGCGTAATCTGGCCGACTTCAGCCCCGGAGGACGGTTCTGCAGGTTTGATCAGATAAGGTTTGACTTTTTCGACCCGTTGATAGGCGCGTTCAATGTCAATGACCAGATCTCGCACCACCGGGGCGATATTCAACGGTTTGATGGTAAAGGTTGTGGTTTTGAACCTGGTGACTGCATTTTCAACCAGCAGTTCGCAGGCCAGTAACGGTACACCGTTGATAATAACTGCACAGGTTCCGCATTGGCCGTGTTCGCAGGACGAGTTCCAGGCCAGGGTTGAATCCTGCTCATCATTGATTTTCCTGAACAGGTCTACAAATCTTTGAATAGGACCGGCCTGCAGATCATACCGTTGCACCCACTGACGGTTATGGTCCGGATCGTAACGCTGGATTTGCAGGGTGATGTCTGTTTTTTGATTCACGCTTTTCCTCAATACTTTCTTTGGATCAGTCCAAACTTCTCTTGATGCTGACCGCCTTCCTCAAACAGGCTCATATTGACCTCCCGTTTTCCCAGTTCGGTGGCACCAAACGCCTTCATGGAAATCAGGGTGTGATAATTATATTCGTCCTTACGTTCGGTATAGTCGGTCCGAAAATGAGCCCCCCGTGATTCTTTTCGATTCAGGGCGGATTCACACATAACCAGGGCCACATCCAGCAGATTATCCAGTTCCCAGCGCTGAACCAGCTCCTGGTTCATTTTCAGGGACCTGGTGGTCAAAGTGACATTTTCTGCGGCGCCTTTTAGTTTCCTGATTTGCGCCAGGGCCTGCCTTAACCCCTCTTCAGTTCTGAAAACGCCAGCATGACGGGTCATCAATGAACGAAGTGATTCCCGGATATGACCGGTACTGCCTTTCCCCCTGGCGTCCAGATATCCGGAAAACTTTGAGGTGGTCAGTGTCTCCCTCGCGTCTTTCAATTGGGAAGGGGATTGGGGCAGATATTCCAACACTCTCTCTCCGATCACCTTGCCCATCACGAGCAGTTCCAGCAGCGAATTGGTTCCCAGTCGGTTGAATCCGTGAAAACTGGCTGCTGCCGACTCACCACCAGCATATAGACCGGGGATGATCTCCTGGCGGCTGTTTTCAACCTCTCCGAATTCGCTGGTCGGTATCCCACCCATGTGATAGTGGACACTGGGCCGCACCGGGCAGAGGGAATCTATGGGGTCCAGGTTCATATATTTCTTAAAAAAGCCGCTCACTTCGGGGATGTCATTTTCATGTACGCTGGCAGGTAGATGCCTCAGATCAATCCAGACATGCTCAATCTGGTGATCTGGATTGAAGGCGCCGCGCTCCTCCCTGATTTCTGACTCGATGGCCCTGGCAACCAGATCCCGTGGAGCCAGCTCCTTCATTTTAGGGGCGTACTTCTCCATAAACGGTTCGAGGCCCCGGTTGCGCAGAATCCCTCCCACCGACCGCAGTGTTTCGCTGGCGAGGATACCTGGCCCCACGATGCCTGTGGGATGGAATTGAACCGCCTCCGGGTTCATGACCGGCAGTCCGGCCTGCAGAGCGAGCGAGAGATAGTCACCCGTATTCTGACGGCAATTTGTGGTGACTTTGAAAACCTGGCCGCACCCGCCGGCAGTGATCACCGTGGCTTTGGCCAGAATACGAACAAATTCCCCCTCTTTTTGTTTGAACACCAGACACCCGGCGCATTGATTGTCCACAAAAAGCAGCTCTATGGCCAGGGTTTGATTCAGTATGGTCACCCCTCTTTTCAGAGATTCGCCCCATCCGGTGTCCATAATCCCTTTTCCTGTTCTGTCCGCTTCAAACACCGCCCTGAAGGCAGAGTCTTCTCCAAATCTGACAGTGTGTCCACCGAAGGTTCTTTTAGCAAATCCACCCTTTGGATTCCGGCTGAAATGCATGCCTCGGTGTTCCAACCAGAGGAGCTGCTCCCAGGCCATTTCGCAGATTTTTTTGACCACATGCTGATCCGCCGTGCAGTCGGACCCTTTCCAGGTGTCAAACATGTGATAGACTGGCAGATCTTCCGGGTCGCTCGGGTCAACCGCCGAAAGTCCACCCTGGGCTGTCGAAGTATGAGATTTCTGAGCGTGGGCGACTTTAGTCAGTGCCACGACCCGGGTGTCCGGTTTTTTCTCCAGGATCTCGGCTGCACATCTCAAGCCTACGCCACCCGCGCCGATAATCAAGACATCGCATTCAATTGTGGGGGCCGTCGACAGGTTCTTTAGCATGACATTTATTGAGTTAGGGAAAGCAGACGATCAGGTTGAGCGCAAAAAAGGCCGTGAACACCACAATCAGCCAAATAAGTGTATTCGTACAGACTCTCAGGAACCGGTTGCTGAGATAATCATTCAGAATGGAAACAAGACCGTACCCGCTATGATAAAGGATGCCTGAAGCTAGCAGGATATCGATCACTTTCATGGTTCCGCTTTGCATCCGCTGGATAACAACACTCGCGGAGTGAGCCATGTCAGGATGACTATGCATAAACATCATATGAGCCGGAATCAGCAGCAGCAGGAAACTGCCTGTGATGCGCTGCAGTTTCCAGCCGAACCCGATGCCACTTTCTACTAACCGCAGGGACACCAAAAAACAGATAAACAGACTGGCCAGGAGTATGGGGACCCAAAACCATAACAGGGCCGTGATTCTGACTGCCAGATTCATCAGGATGCCAAGATTGATCAGGTAAACGGCTGAGAGTATGAAGACAGCCTTGATCAGGATATGATCTTCTCTTTTTCCAAAACTTTCATACAGAATTACACGGCCGCCGTTCAACGCATGAAATATAACGGGAAAGGCCAGCAGCCACGCCAGCAGATTGAACGGAAAGGTCGAAAACACCGCCATTTGACTGTCATAGGCCTCGCTTGATTTTAAGAGCAAAAGCGTATAAACATGAAATCCAAGATAGAGACTCAAGAGGACACCGGAAAGGCGCTGAGCCCATGACAGTATAAATGGCCAGCCTCTTGTTCCCCCTGAAACCGGAATAGTCAACAGGCGTTCAATTACATGAACAAAAACACTTTTGGTTAGTTGTTTGATCGATTCCACTTGGATGCTTTAAATCCTTATGCGCAGAGACTGGTTTTATCATTCAGCTATTGTTTAGTAAAAATCTGACCGGGTATTGCTGAATTCACCCTCGTTGTTTACCTTTGTTGACAGATCTTGTCAAACCAAGATTGAATAAAGACGCAGGTTTGGACAAATATCTACCGATCGATTTTTTCACCCTCCGTTGAGCCCCAGCGGGCATGTTGATTTATAAGGACAAAGATGGATGAGACAAAAAAACTGTCAAAAAGATGTCATGAATTGACATTTGAAGATTTGTCAAATCAGGAAATCGACCGAGTGAAGTATCTATTGCTGGACTATCTGGGTGTGAGTGCCAGGGGGTCGCTTTATGATTCCAGCCGTCCGCTTCACAATTTGATTCTCAATTCGGGTCTGGATATCGGAAAGGCCCTGGTTATCGGAACCGACATTCAAACCGTGCCTGCTTATGCAGCCCTGGCAAATGGGACAGCAGCCCACAGCCCGGAACTTGACGACGTGGTGAATGAATCCTCGCTTCATCCGGGGGTTGTCGTTTTCTCCGCAGCCCTGGCGGCGGCTTGTATATCACCTTGCACCTTCCGGCAGTTTGCCCCCGCCATCACAGCAGGATACGACGTGATCAACAGGCTGGCAGTGTCTCTTAACCCCTCTGCTCCTTATGAAAAGGGGTTTCACCCCACAGGTATCTGTGGAACCATGGGAGCGGCTGTTACGGCTGCCATGATGCTGGGACTCGATCAAACAGGCATTGTTAATTCGTTGGGCATTGCCGGCAGCCAGGCGTCCGGGTCCATGGAATTTCTGGCTGATGGCGCAACCACCAAGCGGTTTAACGCCGGCTGGGCTGCGCACGGCGGCATTATCGCCGCTCAACTGGCTGCTGAGGGATTCACCGGCCCTCAGACGATTCTGGAAGGGAAATACGGCTTCCTACACGCCTATGCCAATCAATCTCATCCCCAAAGAATTCTTGCAGATTGGGGAAAGCCGTTCTATATCATGAAAACCAGCATCAAGCCCCACTCCTGCTGTAGATACAAGCAGGGCCCCATTGATGGTGTTTTGGCAATCATGCATGAGCAACAACTGGAAGCTGTCGATATTGAGAAGGTCACAATTGGTATGCTTAAAGCGGGATTTTCTTTAGTGGCCGAACCCAGGCATCTGAAAGTCAGGCCCGGTTCGGTGGTTGATGCTCAGTTCAGCATGCCTTTTGGTGTGGCCGTCGCCATACTGTTCGGAAAGGCTACCCTGGACCAGTATACATTGGAGAAGGTGCAATCTGCTCAGGTTCGAGAACTCATGGAAAAAGTCACTTGCGTTGCAGACGAAGCTCTGGACCGGGAATTCCCACAGAAATGGCCGGCCTCGGTGACGATCACTCTAAAAAGTGGGCAGTCATATGCCAAAAAAATAGAGACCCCAAAGGGGGATCCTGAAAATCCGCTGTCCTGGGAAGAACTGATCGATAAATTCAAATATCTGGTGTCCCCTCTGTTATCAAGTCAAGCAGCCGAAAAAATCATTACGTCTGTCAGATCTCTGCAGAGTAATTCCGAGATGTCCGTCTTTTCAGAGATCTTGAAGAAAACACCGCTTGACACCAAAAACGGGATTCCCTAACATCGGAAAGAATTGTCTTTCTCAGATAAATGACAACCCTGAATGTGAGGTCGTATGATTGGAATTACATCTTTTGGTGGTTATGTTCCGCGGTATCGCTTGGATCGAAGTTTGATCTACAAGGCCTTGGGATGGATGGCCCCGGGAAATGCTGGCCTGGCCAGAGGCGAGAAAGCCGTAGCCGGTTTTGACGAGGACAGTATCACCATGGCCGTGGCTGCAGGTATAGATGCGCTTGAGGGAATAGATCGCACCCGGGTGGACGCGCTTTGTTTCGCCTCCACCAGCATGCCTTATAAGGAGAGACTGAACGCCGGCATTGTCAAAGGCGCTCTTGGGTTGAGCGACCAGATCAGTGCTGCTGATTTCAGCAGCGGGATCAAGGCGGGTACCACCGCACTTTTGTATGCCCTGGACAGCGTCAAGTCTGAGAGAAACAGTTCGGCTCTGGTTTGTGCGTCGGATATGCGCCTGGGCCGGCCCGCTTCTCCCCAGGAGATGATTTTCGGGGACGCGGCAGCTGCACTGCTGGTAGGACATGAAAATGTGATCGCCGAATTCAAGGGATCGTTTTCCACTTCCCACGATTTTGTCGATCACTACCGCGGCGAATTCGCAAAGTACGACAGACAATGGGAGGATCGGTGGATCAGGGACATGGGCATCACCGAGTTGATTCCCGAAGCGATTAATGGCCTGCTTGATAAGTACAGCTTACAGATTGGTGATTTCACTAAGGTCGTCTATCCCTGCCACTACGCAGCCGCGCGCAAAAAACTGGGCCAGATACTGGGGCTCGCACCGAAAGCTGATCAGACCAATTTTCAGGCTGAAATTGGGGAGAGTGGTACGCCTCACGCTTTGGTCATGCTGGTCAGTGCTCTGGAAGCGTCCCAGCCCGGTGATAAAATCCTGGTCTTGAGCTTCGGCAGCGGATGCGATGTGCTGTACTTCGAAGTGACCGAAAATATAAAGAAGCTGGGGCGTAGAAAAGGGATTTCCGGATCCCTGGCCAACAGGGCAGAGCTGGATAATTACACAAAATATCTGGTTTGGCGGGACATCCTGCCAGTCGAAGTTGGACTGCGCTCGGAAGAAGACCTTTGGACTCGCTGGTCGGCGCTTTGGAGAAAAAGGAAAGAGATCCTGGGCCTCTTCGGCAGCAAATGTAAAAAATGCGGGACTGTCCAGTATCCGCCCCAAAAAATCTGCGTTAATCAGGATTGCGGGGCCAGTTATGAGATGGAAGAGGTCAGTATTTCTGACAAAGTCGGAACTATTTCCAGTTATACGGGGGATAACCTGGCGGCATCCTTCAATCCTCCCTCCGTTTACGGTCAGATCGAGTTTGAGGGAGGTGGTAAATTTATGTTCGATTTTACTGACTGTGACCTCGAATCGCTGGCAACGGGCATGCCTGTAGCCATGAGTTTTCGCAGAAAGTACAACGATAAGAATCGGGATATTTCAGGATACTTCTGGAAGGCTGTTCCCCAAATAAAGGAGAATTGAAATGGCAAGCGGAATCAAAGATAAAGTCGCCATACTGGGTATGGGCTGTTCTAAATTCGGGGAACGTTGGGAATCGAGTGCCGAAGACCTGATGGTGGAGTCCTTTACCGAGTGCCTCCAGGACGCCGGGATTGACAAGAAAGAGATCCAGGCGGCCTACCTGGGATCTTACAACGACGAGGTCAATATCGGGAAGTCCGGTGTGCCTTTGGGCAAAACCTTGAAACTCCCTTTCATTCCTGTCAGCAGGCTTGAAAATTACTGTGCCACTGCTACCGAAGCATTTCGGGCAGCCTGTTATGCTGTGGCAGCCGGGGCCTACGATATCGTGCTGGCACTCGGGGTGGAAAAGCTGAAGGACGCCGGCTACGGAGGTCTACCTGGTGGCGCGGGGGCAGGTGTCGACGCATTCATGTCCGGTGCCAACTCAACTGCTCCGGGAGCGTTCGCCCAGCTGGCGACGGCCTATGTGGCGAAGCACAATCTCCCCATGGAAAAAATCAAAGACGCGATTGCTCATGTTTCCGCAAAAAGTCACGCCAACGGGGTCATGAATCCAAAAGCCCATCTTCGTCGGGCCGTTTCGGTGGAGCAGATCAAAGCCGCTCCCATGATCGCTTATCCGCTGGGGCTTTTTGACTGCTGTGGGGTCAGTGACGGGTCCGCTGCAGCCATAGTCACCACCCCGGAAATAGCCAGAAGTATCAAAAAAAACCAGGATATCATTAAAGTGAAATCGCTGCAGGTTTCGACCACCTCAGGCGAGGAGTCCATCGCCAACACCTGGGACGGATCGTACTTCGCCACCACGCGCATGTCTGCTTCCAAAGCTTACGCAGAAGCAGGCATCAAGGACCCGAGAAACGAGATCAGTATGCTGGAGGTACACGACTGTTTCTCCATTACTGAATTTGTAACCATGGAGGACCTTTACCTGTCGCCGGTGGGTGGTGCGTACGAGGATGTGATGAACGGGTTTTATGATCTTGATGGACCGACTCCCTGCCAGGTGGATGGCGGTTTGAAGTGTTTCGGCCACCCCATCGGCGCTTCAGGGCTGCGCATGATATATGCGATGTATGAGCAATTGCTGGAAAGAATCCCCGATGAAAGAAGAGTCAAAAATGCCCGCTTGGGGTTGACCCATAACCTGGGCGGCAGGCCCCATCAAAATGTTGCCGCCATTTCGATTATCGGCAGGGACTAGGGAATCAATGTCATTAACATAAGGATTAAGTCCCGTGTCTGATATGGACCCGTTCTGCAACAGCTGGCCAACCGGCTGTCAAAAGAAGGTGGGAAACCGGGAAGTTACGAGGTGGCTCAGGTTCGAGATCTTATCGTTGCAGCAGGGGGTCTGTTCACTCATTAATATTGTCCTAATCTAACTTGAAAACAAGATGACCAATTATCAGAAAGTTCGGATCGGTGGTGCAGCTGCATTTTTGGGCGACTCCTCCATATCGGTGCCACAATTGATTCGCGGGGGGAAGGTTGATTATATCATTCTGGACTACCTGGCGGAAGTAACCATGTCGCTGCTGGCGCGGTCAAAGGCGAAACGACCCCGGATGGGATACGCCCCCTATTTCGTTGATGTGATTATGGCTCAGAATATCCGGGATATTGCTCAACAGGGCATCAAGATCGTGACCAACGCAGGTGGTGTTAATCCCCATGCCTGCCGGGATGCCATCTTAAAACTGATGGCAGAGACCGATGCCAGTCTTGATCTGAAGGTGGCAGTGGTTGATGGGGACGATCTCCTGCCGCGCCACGATGAGCTTTCCAGGCGGGGACTAACCGACATGAATACCGGGAGTCCCTGGCCGGATAACATGATGAGCATGAACGCCTATCTGGGTGCGAAACCGATTGCTGAAGCGCTGGATATGGGAGCCGATGTGGTGATCACCGGCAGAGTGGTAGATAGTGCTTTGACACTGGGGCCGTTGATGCACGAATTTAAGTGGCAGGAGACCGACTATGACCTTCTGGCTGCCGGCAGCATGGCCGGACACATTATCGAATGCGGTGCCCAGGCCACTGGTGGACTGTTTACCGATTGGCAGGAGGTGCCCGACTGGGCGAATATCGGTTATCCGGTGATTGAATGTTATGCGGACGGGCGGTTTGTCGTCTCCAAACCAGATGATACCGGCGGGATCGTCACTCCGGCAACAGTGGGCGAACAACTCCTGTACGAAATCGGTGATCCCCAGGCCTACCTCTTGCCGGACGTCGTCTGCGATTTTTCAAAAGTCAAGATCGTCCAGGTGGGGGATAACCAGGTCGAAGTGACAGGGGTGATCGGACAGCCGCCACCCGAGTGCTATAAGGTCTATAGTGCCTACCAGGATGGTTATCGCTGTTTTGCCATTTCACCAGTGATTGGCATGAACGCCGTCCAAAAGGCGGAAAGGATGGCGGAAGCCCTCATTAAACGAACCCGGTTGCTGTTTCAACAGCAAAATCTGGGTGATTACCGCGACACTTTAGTTGAGTGCATAGGGGCTGAATCTGCCTATGGCCCTCACGCCCGTTCCAGAGACACCCGGGAGGTGGCCTGTAAGATTTCATTGGAGCATGAGAGACCGGAAGCGCTGCAGATCTTCGCCAGTGAAGCCTATGCGCCAACCACTTCTATGTCACCCGGCACTACCGGATGGTTTGTAGGCAAACCATACGTATCCCCAATCATCAGGCTTTTCTCCTTTCTGATCCCTAAAAATGAGGTTCCTTTTACGATCACGCTCAATGATAACAGCCGCTCCTTCACCCAGTCGCCCACTGAGGTCTTCAATCCCGCGTCGATCATTCGACCCCGGGTCGCAGACATAACCGATGCGGGTGCAGAAATGAAAACAGTGCCCCTGGTCCAATTGGCCTGGGGTCGCAGTGGCGACAAAGGAAACTCATGCAACATTGGTATTATGGCTCGCAAACCTGAATTTTTGCCCTATATTCGTAAAGTGCTAACCGAATCTGCAGTGTATGAATTTATGAACCATATTTTTCATGGGGCTGAAAAACCGGGAGTGGAGCGCTTTGATCTGCCAGGTATCAATGCCCTCAATTTTTTACTGCATGAATCGCTGGGTGGTGGTCAAATGGCTTCACTACGTCTGGATCCGTTGGCCAAAGGCATGGCGCAGCAACTGCTGGAATTTCCGACACCTGTACCTGTGTCTTTGCTGTAAGGTCAATGACTGGAAGGGATATTGAGGAGGCAGCGCTTCAATGTCGGAACAAGGTGGTTGCACCTCGGCCTCTGAGTTCAGTAGAGCGAGGTCTGTCAGTGAAAGCGCTGAAAAAAGGATCTAAAAATCCAACTGCCCACCGTCAACTGCATCATCTCCATTTGCCAGCTGTACGGCTTGCTTGAAGATTTTATCGAGTTTTTCGATCACATTCGTTTCTTCATCACTTATGGAAGTGGTCATCCCCAAGAATCCACCGGAGGCTTCCGCAATTGCAACCGCCAATTCTCTGAGATCTTTGCAGATGCTTGCCATTACAGTTGGAGAGACAATCATCTGCATGTACTTCATTGCCTTTTGGATGATCTTGAAGTCTTTGACAATCTGACCCCCCAGGTAGCGGTTGGTTAAGGCTGTGTAGTTGACAACGGTGGAATGAAACATCCTGCGCGTGTATGGATTGGAACAATTTTTTTCCCGCAGGTTGAGAAATTCCCTGAATTGAGCAACCTCCTTATTGTCTGTTTTTCCATCAGCATCTGCAACCAGGATGAATATTTGAAACGGTAAGAGTCGTAGCAATCTTTTCCCCACGATGTTCTGTTTTTCGATCAGGAGGTTTTTGTCCACTTTGTCAATCGCTTTGGCAGACGATTGAATCCTTACTTTTTCCGCGTCAGACTTGTCTTCCGACGCTTTTTTTGTTTCTTCTGTCATGGTTTGTTTGTCTAATTTGCACACGTTTCCCTGTTTTTGTATCTGTACTGTACTATCAGGTAACAGTATACTCTTCAGGCCCACTAAATCAATTCAATAGTCCCAATCGATATTTTCTTCAATTGAATCCCATCACTCTAGAGCTGTTTTTCCACTATCTTTTCTTTGATTTAAGCAGCAACAAAAAACTTGACCTTGCTTTTCCTCTATAATATAATGAAATTAGTTTTAACGTAACATATCAATGCTTTATAGTATTTTTTTTCGGATTTTTGACTGTTTCAATAACGGGGAAGTGCAGAATCTATTTAGACTCACGTTGGCCGGTTTATGAAGTTAACGGGCAGCAGGAGTCAATGCATAAACCCCTGTTTTCCTTTGAAAAAAAGATGGAGGATACTGAAATGGAAAATTCTAAAACGAAAAGATATTTAAGCAAGCTCTTTAAAAAATCGGGTGTTACAATAAATGGAAACAAGCCTTGGGATATTCAGGTAAGGAATGATAACACCTATAAACGGCTCATCTACGAAGGTACCCTTGGCGCAGGCGAATCGTATATGGACGAATGGTGGGAATGCAAAGCACTGGATCAGTTTATCGCCAAAATTCTGAGCAATAATATTGAAAAATATGTTAAGGGAAACTGGAAATTGTTTTATCACGCCATCAAATCCAGGGTATTCAATTTACAGAATATCAGACGCGCTTTTACCATCGGCCGTGAGCATTATGATATCGGAAATGATCTCTACACGGCGATGCTGGGTAAGAAAATGTTATATTCTTGCGGATACTGGAAAGATACGAACAACCTGGACGATGCCCAGGAAGCAAAACTTGATTTAATCTGTCGGAAAATCAATCTGGAACCGGGAATGTCGCTGCTGGAATTTGGGTGTGGATTCGGCTATTTTGCCAAGTTCGCAGCTGAGAAATATGGCGTCAAAGTGACGGGCCTAACCGTTTCCGAAGAACAACTCAAACTTGGCAGGGAATTATGTAGAGGATTGCCTGTTGAATTAAAACTGGACGATTATCGGAATATCAGTGGAACGTACGACAGGGTCATTTCCATAGGCATGCTGGAACATGTTGGTTATAAAAACTATCGTACTTACATGGAATGTGTAGACCAAAATCTGAAAGACGATGGGATTGCTTTTATTCAAACCATCGGAGCAAACAAAAGTACAACAACTGTAAACGAATGGACATCAAAGTTTATCTTTCCTAACTCTATGATTCCATCGATCTCCCAGATAGGTCAGGCAATGGAGGAGCTTTTTGTGATGGAAGACTGGCATAATTTAGGGGAACATTACGACAAAACGTTAATGGCCTGGTTTGAGAATTTTGAATCAGCCTGGCCGAAACTAAAAAAACAATATGACAACCGTTTTTATCGGATGTGGAAATATTATCTGTTAAGTTGTGCCGGGGCTTTTCGCTCCAGAAACTTACAGGCCTGGCAGATCGTCATGAGAAAGCCGTCCAATAAACAACCCTACTATAGAGTTACTTAAGGATCGTTCAAAAATAACTTCACATTATCTATTTGTATAGGGATCGTTAAAAATTAACTTCACTTAATCTGTTTGAAAAAGTCCCAAAAGCCGGACATTTTGCAAACAGAACGTGAACTAATCTTATAGCCGACCCTGAAGTCCCAAAAAGCACTGGACATTTTGTAAACAGAAAGTGAGTTAATTTTTGAGCCGACCCTTAAGTTTTATCCGGCCGTTTAATCATCAAACTTCTTGTAATAAAACCGGTAACGTCCGCCAAGCACATCAACTTCGATTTCTGCACCACGACTTTCTGCAAAAGCGACAATACCGCGTTCCGGTTCTTCTTTACTACCCAACAGATCGGCAGGAGCGACCAGTTTCAGCTCATCATTATACCAGCCCAGTCTAATACAGTCTCCCAGCTCTGTTTCCGCCTTCGAATCTGCCATTTTTTCGGCAGATTTGAAATCGAGCGTTTCATCTTGAATTTCAAGATTGAGTTTTCTCATAAGAGTCTCCTGATAAAGACAGTACTTGTATTATGTATCAACACTAAAAACTACACCGTAACCCTACCATAAAATATTTTTTTTAGGAAGGAATTATTAAGGAAAATACATGTTTTTTTACCAATCATATTAGAGCATTAACGGTTATAGGGGTTTTGGCCGAATTTATCCAGTGTACGTTACATCTAAAAATTACAGCATGCTATAATTACAATCAATTACTCAATGTCGTTAACTTAAGCATTGTCCTGAGTGTCTATTATAAAGCCGTTTCAATTGCTTGGAGGAGTTTTATAGATCATCTTGAAACGTATCCGCAATTGAAAGGGATTTATAACAGACACGGGATTTATGGCTTAAGTTAACGACATTGATCAATTACTCGTTGTCATCAGATTAGAGATGGATCGGAGGAAGTTAAACGGTATCTGAGTGAAAATATTCGAACTTTTTTTCTTCATTTTTGTTTTTGACATGTGTTGTTTTTGCTTTTATTCTAAAAGTGGGAGAAGGAGGACGAGTGCCAGGAATTTAATCTTATCATCTGCGGGGAGGTTACTATGGCAATTAAGGTATTTATCGAACGGCAGCTGCGTGATCCGGATTATAAGCAGGCAGCAAGAATGATTAACGATTCCCGTACGCAGGCCATGGATCAAAATGGGTATATTGGATCCGAGACTCTTTGGAGCAACGAAAACACCAAAACGGTCATGATTATGTCTATCTGGCAGAATGTGGAGTCCTGGAAGGCCTACTTGAATAGTCCAGCCAGAAAAAAGCTGGAGGACGATTTCGAGAAAATTATGACCAAGCCCGCCGAGTATGCCGTTTTTCATTTGGGGACCCATCCTGATTTTGGTTCATAGCGTTTTTGAGTATGTTCAGAAACCTTTCAGGGCATGATTGGCACTCAACTTAAATCATGTCCTGCTTCTTCAAGCGGGGGATATATTTTAGAATGAGATTCGTCGTCACTTTTCTTTTGATACTTGAACTATTTTTTATCCCGTTCAGCGATATTTCAGCTTCTGACCGGAAGCACGATCGTTTAAAAATGATCAAGCAAGACTTGATTCATCGGGATATCAGGAGTCCATTAGTCTTAAAGGCTTTTGAAATAGTGGAAAGGCACCGGTTTGTTCCCGCTAATGTCCAGGAATACGCTTATGAGGACAGACCCCTGCCAATTGGAGAAGGACAAACCATCAGCCAGCCATATATGGTGGCGTTAATGAGTCAATTGCTTGACCTGAAAGTAGGAACACGGGTTTTGGAAATCGGTACCGGATCCGGTTATCAGGCTGCCATACTGCAAGCAATGGGAGCGGAGGTGTACTCGATAGAGATTATACCCGCGTTGGCCAACAGAACGACAAAATTGTTCGAGTCTCTCAATCTGCCGGTTAAGATAAAGAACGCGGATGGTTATTTCGGCTGGAAAGAGTACGCCCCCTTTGACCGTATCATCATTACGGCCGCTGCCAACCACATTCCCCGGCCCTTGATTGACCAGCTGCTGCCGGATGGAAAGCTGATTTTACCACTTGGCAATACACGCTTTTTTCAAACCTTGACTCTGGTTACTTTGGATAAAAAAGGAAAAACCAGGATTGAGTATCACGGAGCCGTGAGATTTGTCCCCATGACCGGCAAAATGCTACGGTGATTCGTAAAGCTAAACGGAGCGTTTCAGATTTGAGAATAACAGGAAGGCTAAACAGTAGCACAAACCGGAAACCATAAATAAGATATTAAACCCTGCCAATTGAGCCAACATTAAGGCGCCAACCGAAGCGATCACCGACGCGATCCCATTTAAACACCAGGCAAGCGCGATTTTTTCCTTCAACCGGGTTTCACCGTCTGTACCTCCCTGTCTCGATCGCCTCCCCTGATTCAATTGCATAACTCCGGATGGAAAGGGTATCCCCATCAGAATACCGGGAATCAAGATGATAACCAGAGAAATGACCAATCGTCCCGCAAAGGGGGCGCTCATAAAATATTTCAACACGCCGGAAACGATCATTGAGTATAAGAAAAGGCTACCAATTAGCCCAATTTGAAAGGTTTTAATATTCGTTTTCTTAAGTCTTTGATAGATACCAGCCCCCATCGCGGAGCAGGATAGCAGCCCGCTGAGTACTATAGCCAGAGAATATACAGGCTCTCCCAGAAAGAAGATGAGTTTCTCAAAAAGAGCGATTTCCAGCACCATAAATCCCAAACCGATCCAGAAAAAGTAAAACAGGGGAAAGATTGAGATACCGGACTGGCGAACCTTGATCAATATCGGAATACCCATTAAAAACAATGTTATCGCAACAACAAAAATAAATATCAGCGGGACTAACATCCCGGCTTCAACCATTGCTTCCCATCTTTCTCCAAAAATCTCCCAGGTTTTCTGAAGTTGAGTCCATTTCAGGAAATTATAAAAAAAAGGGTTGTTGTCATAAACGGGTGAAAGGTTAAAAATGCTACTCTCCAAAAACCTGTCTTGATCGGTCAGGATTTGTTTGATGGCTTGAGCATAAGGTGAATCGATTGCTGGATGAAGAGCTGTGCCTGATTGGAACTCCGTTTCAGGAATATATACCGGCCTGAATCCCATTTCGTCACAATATTTTAAAAGGTTTTGCGAGTCTTCCGCACGCCATTCCGATTTCGAAACAAGAATCATAATTGTTGAAACGCTCTGAAAAACCGCCAGATGTTGTGCGGGATTCATACGCCTGTTTTCCAGTGCCTTCGCTAAAGTGACGAGCAAGCGTAACTCGGCTCTGGGTGGCAAATAAGTATAGCGATGAATGGTTAACCATCCGTTATGACTTAATTTATTTATAACCGTTGCCATGCCCTCCACCGTTTCCAGAGAAACCTCGTTTAAGATATCGGTGCCGGAATAGCCAAAAGGCAGAGCTCCTTCCAGGGAGAGGGAAATTCGATCATATTTTTTTTGAGAACGGGCTAAGAATATACGAGGATTTTCAGAATAAAATCGCACACGTTTAAACTCCGGTTTCGCGGAGAGCCAATCTGCGAGAATGTCATTCTCGGTTTGAACATCAACTGATGCCGGACCGGACATCAAGATGGCTGTAATATCCTGCCCTCCCAACACTTGAAGCGCTGCTGCGTGATTTAGGTTCGGTTGCAGACGTCTCATGACGCCGGCTGGAAGATGATCATAAAATTCTTCTTGATGGTCGTATCGAGCCGAATATGCGGTTAACAAACTACCATCAACAGTGATGCCTGTCTGTTTGGGCAGATCTTTTTTATACTCCAGACTAAGTCCGGGAGCGAAACGAGCCAGGGAGCTTTCAAACCAGTCGATTCTGGACACAGCGTCCCATTGTCTATTAACGAACCGACTGTCGATGTGCCGCAAAGCGAGACTGATGTTCTTATAAACGCTGATTTTTAAAGGCGGTAAGAGGTCAACTGATAATACAAAGATAAGCAGGCAGACACCTGCCAACCCTGTTATTTTTTGAGCTGCCCGGTCTGAGAAAAAAATGGCTGAGATACTGCTTACTATGCAAATAATGGCCAGCCATTCGAATTCCTTAAAGTGGGGCGCTATTTGAAAGAAAGCGCCACAACCCACAGCGGCGCCTAATAAATCGGAAAAATAGAGCGAGAACACGCGATCCGGGTTATTTCGGATTAAGATGTTGATCGTTAATCCGGACAGAAAAAAAGGAATGGCCAATAACAGAAATACACAAATGAATAGAAACCATTGCTCAAATTTTATCGTCAGCGCGAAAGGATCCAGAGGACTCTGATTGGCTATATAGAAACAGGGAATCAGTAGTAATGTGAATAGTAAAGTTGGGTAGAAGGGATGAGACGGTCTTTTGAAAAAAGCCAGCCAGAGCCCGGATAGACCATACCCTAAGAGGGCGCAACTGATAATCAGGAAGGAAAAATGGTTCCAGATAGTGATCGCCAATAAGCGTGACAAACAGACCTCAAACATCAAAGTAGCTGAAGACTGGAGAAATAATCCAACCAAAATTCTTTGGAAAATGCTTTTTTTGAGAGTGTTCATCAAAATTTATTTTAATTTTTAGACAAGACGGGAATTGGTCAGTTACATTCCACCTTTCGTTGGACATGTATCCCTAGCTTTTTCATACGATAGCGTAGCGTGTTGGGATGAAGATCCAGCTGATTTGCAGCGCCCTCTTTTCCGGACACCTTCCAGTTATAGGCTTCAAGGACCCTGATGATATGTGTGCGCTCATTTTCATAGTGTGACATGGAAATTCCTTCGTTTGGTCTTTTAAACATTGTATTTTCAATGACGGGAGAGTGGAAACTCGATTGGCCACTCAGGATTACACTACGTTCAATGTAGTTTTCAAGCTCACGGACATTGCCGGGCCAGTGATAATTCAACATCTTTTCAATCTCTACGGAAGGAATGGTTTCAATTTTTTTGTTGAGTTTTTTTGCGCAAATATTTAGAAAATGAAGTGCCAATAGTGGGATGTCATCTTTGCGCTCCCTCAAAGGAGGGACCCGAATAGGAAAGACATTTAGCCGGTAATAGAGGTCCATTCTAAATCCGCCGTTTTGAACTTCTTTTTCCAGATCCATATTGGTGGCAGTCATCAGTCTAAAATTCGAATGGATCGTCTGTTGTCCACCTACCCGTTCGAATTTGGAGTTCTGAATTACCCGTAGCAGTTTAACTTGAACACTCAGCGGAATTTCACCCACTTCATCCAGAAAGAGGGTTCCGCCATCTGCCAGTTCAAATCGTCCCCGTCTTTGTTCCATAGCCCCGGTGAAAGCGCCCTTTTCATGGCCGAATAGTTCACTGGAGATGAGCGACTCGGAGAAAGCACTGCAATTGACACGGATAAAGGGTCCATGACGACGTGGACTGTTTTGATGAATCGCGCGGGCGACAAGCTCCTTGCCAACACCTGTTTCTCCCAGGATGAGGACGGTTGTGTCTGTATCAGCAACGGATTCGATATGTTGAAAAACGGTCGTTATTTTACTACTGCGGCCCACAATTTCCTCAAAATTGGATTCCTCCAAGTACTGTTTTTCAAAATACTGTTTTTCTTCCCTCTCTTTCTGATATAGGGTTTTTAGTTTTTGATAGGCTTCGGCATTATCCAGGGCAATAGCAGCTTGTGCGGCGAAGAAGCTCAGCATCTCCAGATCCGATTCTTGAAAGGTGCTGTTGTATATGCGATTATCATGGTACAAGACACCAATAATCTGGTTGCGCAAAATCATGGGAACACAAATCAACGAACATATAGAATCGTCGGCAACATTCTTTATCCCCTTATTGTCATTGGTTGCGAGAATCAGTCCTTTGCCTGTGTGTACGGTTTCTTCGATGATTTTCATGGGGCCACCGAATTCTGCTGAAATCACTTTACTGGAGGTCAGATTGCGGGCAGCCCTCAATAGCGGCTTTCCAGTCTGGTTCTCGATAATAAAAATGGCACCTCTTTCGGCGCCCGTTAAGCGATTGACTGTAGAGATAATATATCCTGCCAGATCCCGGTGATCACGGAAAGTACCCAGTTCTTGACCCAACTTGAGAATCTCTTTAAGCAGCTCCGTCTCATTGTTACGATCGCGCAACATGTAACGAAAGTCATCGGGAACTAGATTTTCGTTCAACCCGAAAAGATAGGAAACCTCTTCCCTTGCAAGTGCCAAAGCCTTTTTTTGCTGCCCTTTTTTTAACAGCAACCGTGCCAGTTCTAAGCGACTTAGTGCCAGGTAGATGCAACGCCCGGACTTTTCCAGATAGGATATCGATCGTTGCAGACTTTTATGCACATCCCAATCTGGTTGTTTTTGTTTTTTTTTCAAGAGAGCCTGAAAGTAAAAAGCCAGCCCTTTGACAAAGATATTTTTTGTTTTCAAGGAGAAGCGGATCTCGTCTTCCAATGACAAACCCTCAATATGGGGATACCGTCCAAGTTCCATTTCCCAGCACAGCTCAAACAGCATCGAAAAAGGTCTGAGCAAATATTGAAACTCCTGGCTTAATTTCAGATATTTCTTTAAGGCCGAGACCGATTTTTTTCGGTTGCCGGTTTTGTGATAAGCGTAAGCCAATCCATAAAAAGACAAAACCTGAACCCATTGATTGTGTCCCTGGATTGAGCCATCCAATGCTTCCTCAAAATAGCGGACGGCTTCGTCAAATCGTCCCATATCGGAAAATATCACGCCCATAGTTAATGTGGCATTACAACCAATATTGATATTTCCAATTTTTGAACAGTGCTTGCGGATCACATCCATCATTCCCAAACCCTGAGAAAAAAGTCCCAGGTGTCCCATACAGGTAGCAACCGCCATATGGGCGATAAAAGAAAACTTATTTTGCGGAATCTCTTCGATTTCCGGGGCATATTGTTCGTAATGGGTCACCACGTCTTGCAGCATCCCTTGCCAGTAATTGAAAAAAACCCGATAAACGCTGGCATCTCTGCGAAAAGATGGGTCCTCAATCTCCCGGACAAGTGCCCAGCCGAGCTTATACTGCCGTAATGCGGACGGATAGCGAGACACTGTCCATTCTTTGATAGCCAGAGACATTCTCAGAATAGCCAACTGAGCATGTAAATCAAGGGCTTCGGCACGTCGAATGGCATCTGTCACAATGGATCGAATCTTCTTTAAATCTGCTGGATTCGAGATTTTTAAATAATGGATAGTTGTCTCTATCAAGAGCAGGTCTGTTTTTTCTCCCTCCAGCTTGCCCAGATCTTTTATCGCTTTCAGGTAATAGGTGTGAGCCTTGTTAAAACGAAATTCCTTGCGACAACGGTCACCGGCTAACACCAATTGACGGCAGCCATTCAGATCATTGGGGAGTTCCAATAGATGATCATCTAGATCGTGATCGACACCGGCTAGATCTGGAAGCTCCCTGAATATAATGTCGGCTGCCTGTTGATGGAGAAGCTGCTTTTTTTCAGTTGAAATTGATCGATACAATCTGGATTGGAAATTCTTGTCACGGAATCGATAGGAACCGGCTGTCGTCTTCTCCAAATGCCCTTTCTTCTGTTCCTCATCTAGAATCTCGATAATGAGAGATGCTTTTCGCTGGCTCATCTCCAGTAGCCAGTCAATGGAAAATTCTTTTTTAAATATTGAAGCTGGTAGGAGAATATCGTTCAGGTATTTCACAGTCCCTCTTTTTTATTCCGTTAAGACAGTAAGGTACAGCAATTAATATAGAATGTTAGGAATAATTTGTGGCCAGTTGTTCTCGGCCTTCCGTTTTGTGCGGTCATCCTAAGGAAAGGGATCGTAGAACGTCAAGAGTAATTAACAAATATTGGTGAATTCACCAATATTTGTGAGACCGGTTTTACTGGCTCGATTCGCCTATAGATAAAAAACAGCATAAATACAGATAGATAAGACATAATATCTAATTGGCATATATCTCGCACACAGCAAGGCCACATAACACATATACCATGCAACCAAAATCAACTAACGGAACAGATGAAAGAAATTTTATGCCCCATGCCGGGAAAGATTCTTGAGATAACCGTACAACTGAATGACCGTGTCATCAGTGATACCCAAGTGATGATTCATGAAGCGATGAAGATGGAAAACCCAATCGTAGCAGGTTGCGAGGGAATTGTTCGAGAAATTCTCGTCGGCCCGGGAGATGCTGTCGAGACAGGGCAATTATTGGTTACCCTGGATTAAGGGTCGGCTCAAAAATTACTCGAGTGTTTCTCATTGGTGTTAAAGAAACACGTTGCTGTGGCATTTTGTCTGCAAAATGTCCAGCCTTTATGGGACTTTTGCGGACAGATTATGCCAAGTTATTTTTGTACGATCCCTATGCAGGGCCCCGTGCAACTTGGCAATGTAGCCACGATGACCGGGTTGGTGACAATTTCCCGCAGAACGAAAACTGCGCCTGTAATTACAATCGAACTGGAAATGAATTGATGGGAATAAGAGACGATATCGAGGAACTGCAGAGACGGAAAGAGAAAACCCTGAAAATGGGTGGTGAACAGAAAATTGAGTTGCAACACAGTCGTGGGCAGCTGACGGCTCGAGAGCGAATTGATCAATTGCTTGATCCGGATTCATTTTTCGAAGTCGGGGCGCTGGCCCATTCCGATGTTCCAGGCATGGAGGAGCGAACTCCGGCTGACGGCAAAATCGATGGTTATGGAACGATCGACAATCGCCCCGTAGCAGTTTGTGCTAATGATGTGACTGTTCTCGCAGGAGCGGGTGGCCGTGTGGGTCACAAGAAAGCGGCTGAGATATTAGCCAAAGCAATGGAAAAAGGATTTCCCTATATCAATCTCGGCGAAGCTGGAGGAGCCAGAATTCCTGATATTCAAGGTTCCGATGGCATGAGTTCTATGACCATCGGCATAAAATCCGGGCGGCGATTTCGAAAGATTCCCATGGTCGCTACTCTGGCAGGAGATTGCTTCGGAGACCCTTCTTGGATGGCAGCACTGGCCGACTTTGTAGTACAGATCAAAGGCTCCTGTTTTGCGGTTTCCGGACCCCGGGTTTTGGAGATTGCGACAAATGAAAAGGTCAGTAATGAGGAGTTGGGAGGCTGGAAACTGCACGCGAATGTCACCGGACAGATTGATCAGGCAGCAGAGGATGAAGCGGACTGTTTCAGGATTGTAAAAGAGTTCTTGTCTTATATGCCGTCCAATGCCAATGAGCTACCACCAGTGATTGAAGGGGATCCGGGGGCTGCTTCCCGGCAGGAACGGTTGTTGGACTTGATTCCCGAACGTTCCAACCAATCGTACGATATGACACTGGTGCTGAAAACATTGGTGGATAATGAGACTATTTTCCAACTTAAACCGGATTATGATCCAAGCGTTATCACCTGTCTGGCGCGGATTGATGGACAGACCGTCGGCATCATTGCTAATCAGCCCTCGCGTTTTGCGGGTGCGATGGGTCCTGACGGGTGTGACAAGTGTACCAGTTTTATCTGTTTGTGTGACTCCTTCAACATCCCATTGCTGTTTTTACATGATATCCCGGGATTTTTTGTGGGCAAAGAGGCGGAACGTAAGAAGATGCCCGGTAAGATTATCAATTTTATTCAGGCTCTCTCGAGTGTGACGGTGCCTAAAGTGTCTATAGTGATCCGAAAATCATATGGCATGGCGAATTGTAATATGTGTGGTGCCAATATGGGGGCGGATTTTCTCTATGCCTGGCCTGGGGCCGACATCAGCTTTATGGGACCAGAGGTAGCGACAAACGTTGTTTTTGGAGCCAAAATTATGGCAGCAGAGAACCCTGAAGAGATGCGGGCCAAGGCAATAGAAGAGCTGAAACTGGGGAGTGCGCCATGGCGGGCTGTCGGTCTGGGATTGATAGACGATGTGATTAATCCGTTGGCCACGCGAGATATTATCATCAAGTCTCTGGTAGTGGCACGGGGCAGGAATAGCGGCATGAGTGAGCGATTGCTGGCGAGCTGGCCGACGACCTTTTAACCTACATTATCAGATACTTGTCGAACTTCAATTTCAGTGTAGATTAAAATTAATACTTGACGTAGAAAAAACAAGCCCCTAAGATTCAGCCTGCAACCGATTATGTTGATTATTTGTCTGCCTCATGCCACAAAGTGTTTCTCAAGGGGCAGAATGATTCAACAATGACCAAGGGTCGGCTCAAAAATTAGTCAAGTGTTTCCCATCGGTGAAAAGGAAACACGTTGAGTTCACATTCTATGTGCAAAATGTCCAGTGTTTTGGGAGCTTTTGCAAATAGATTATGGGTTGGCTCAAAAATTACTTGGCATTTTGTCCTCAAAATGTCCAGTCTTTATGGGACTTTTGCGGACAGATTATGCCAAGTTATTTTTGTACGATCCCTATGTGAAGTTATTTATGAGCGATCCCTAAGGCTTTAGGCACTGAGTAGGAGCTGCGACGGCAAATTTTATGCGTTGATCATGTCGATGTCAACGACTTTTTGACCGGGCCAATTGGTTACAAAAAGTCCATCTGGGATTCAGGCAAAAACGATAGTAAAAAAGGCTAAAATACGGATTATGGAGAAGACCTCTCAAACAGAATTGCTTCAACTTAAGTCTCTGAACTTGAGCTTTGGCGGTGTGTCAGCTCTCAATCAGATTGATTTAAGCATTTACGAGGGCGAATTACTCGCCTTAATTGGTCCTAACGGTGCCGGGAAAACCTGCCTGCTAAATTGTATCAATGGATTCTATAAACCGGATACGGGACAAATTAAATACAAAGGCCGAGACATTACCTCGGTACCTCTACGTAACCGGGCACATCTGGGAATCGCCCGCGTATTTCAGGGTATTCAGTTATATGAGGGGCTTTCGACGCTGGATAATCTGTTGGCAGGGGCTCATTTTTTTATTGATTATAATATTCTGTCTGCTTTCTTATATGTCGGTAAAGCAAAACGCGAGGAGATCAGGCAAAGAAGGAAGGTGGAAGAAATTATTGATTTCCTGGAGATCGAGCATGTCCGCAAAAAACGGGTTGGTGAGCTACCCTACGGGCTGCAAAAAAGGATCGATCTGGGCCGGGCGATGGCGATGTCTCCGGACTTGCTTTTACTGGATGAACCCATGGCTGGCATGAACCTCGAGGAGAAAGAAGATATGGCTCGCTTCATCCTTGATATTCACGAGGAGTGGGGCACAACGATCGTTTTGGTCGAGCATGACATGGGGGTTGTCATGGATGTGGCGGATCGTCTGGTTGTCTTTGATTTTGGCCAAAAAATTGCGGAAGGGACACCGGACGAAATCAGTAAAAATCCAAAAGTAATAGGTGCTTATTTAGGAGTGGAAGTGTGAATATGTCGAACACGGATGCCAAGAATAATTTGGATACTTTGCCGAAGATACTTATTGAAAACTATAACCAGTGTCCGGGTCGGGTTGCGATGCGCAAAAAAGATTTTGGTATCTGGAACCCGTATACATGGGGCGATTGTTATCAGAATGTCAAATATTTTGCTCTGGGCCTCAAAGATCTTGGATTTCAGCTTGGAGACAAGGTTAGTATCGTTGGTGATAATGAACCGGAATGGTATTGGGCGGAGTTGGCGGCTCATGCCCTGGGCGGGACATCAGTGGGTTTATATGTTGATGTTATTCCCGAAGAAGTGCTGTACATTGTGGATAACTCGGACAGCACATTTGCGGTGGTTAAAGACCAGGAACAAGTAGATAAATTTCTTGATATCATCGATGAGCTGCCGGACTTAAAAAAAATTATATTCTGGGATCCCAAAGGAATGCGGGCATATCTTGAAGATCCCAGAGTCGCTGACTTTTATGACGTCGTCAAAATTGGCCGAGATTATGAGGAGAAAAATCCCGGTGTTTTCGAAGAAAGTGTTGCCAAGGGTAAGGGCACGGATATCGCTACGATCAGCTACACTTCAGGAACGACTGGCCTGCCCAAAGGGGCTTTGATCAGCCATGATTACCTGATTAAAGGATCAAAGCGGATGGCGAAAATCAATCCCTGGTTTTCCACGGATGAGTATCTCTCATTTGTACCTCTGGCCTGGATTGCCGAACAACTCTTTATGGTGGCCTGGCTTCTTTGGCGGGCTCCGGTGAATTACCCGGAATCACCGGATACTGTGATGGAGAATATCAGAGAAATCGGCCCCCAGTTTCTACTGTTAGGCCCCCGGCAATGGCAGGGACTTGTGGCCATGGTGCAGATGAAAATCAACGATGCGGTCTTTTTTAAACGATGGCTCTACAAGGTGTCGATGGCGATTGGGTATCGCTACGCAGAGCATTATTACGAAAAACGCGAGAAACCACCACTACATGTGTCTGTACTATATAAGTTGGCCAGTTGGAGTTGCCTGATGCACATCCGGGATAATCTGGGGCTGAGTAAAGCCAGAGTGGGTCTGACGGGTGGTACAGCGCTGGGGCCAGATGTTTTTCGCTGGTTTCAGGCCATTGGTGTGAACATCAAAGAAGCTTATGGACTGACTGAAGTAAATCCGGTGTCCTCCCATGCTGAGTGGTCAAAGCCTGGCACTGTCGGACCCGTTACTCCCGGTTCGGAAGTTAAAATATCCGCGACAGGCGAAGTGTTAGTCAAAGCAGACCCGATCTTCAGTGGATATTATAAACAACCTGAAAAGTCAGCCGAGGCGCTGGAAGATGGATGGGTCAAAACCGGGGATGCCGGCGTATTTGACGAAGACAACCATTTGGTTATTCTGGATCGTTTGAAAGATATGCTGCCGCTGAAAAACGGCGAGAAATACTCACCGACCTATATTGAAAACCGTTTAAAATTCAGTCCCTATATTAAGGATGGCATGGTGGTTGGTGGTGAGGATCGAGATTTTTTGTTTGCCATCATTAACATCGATTTTGACAATGTCGGACGCTGGGCAGAAAAAAACGGTTACCCCTACACGACCTTTGTCGATTTATCGCAAAAAAAAGAGGTCTACGATCTCATTTTGCAAGATGTTGAGAGGGTTAACAAGAATCTGCAAGAGAGTGCCAGGGTCTGGCGATTCTCACTGCTGTATAAAGAATTTGACCCGGATGAAGGGGAACTCACAAAAACCCGCAAACTCAGAAGGGCTTTTCTGGATGAAAAATTCAAGGATTTGATTAGTGCCGCCTATTCAAATTCATCAAGCGTGACCACTGAAGCTGAAGTGAAATATCGAGATGGCCGAACGGCCACAGTGAAAACTGAAATTAGCATCCGAGATTCGAAATAGGAGATCATCTGTGGAATTTTTTCTTCAATTGGTTGTGAGCGGATTTTTAACAGGATCCGTGTATGCTCTGATGGCGTTAGGCATCGTCATTATTTACAAGGCCTCCAGCGTGTTTAATTTTGCACATGGTAGTATCGTCGCTTTTGCCGGGTACCTGATGTGGCACTTACTGGTCAATCTTCAACTGTCTTTCTTCTTTTCGGTTTTGATCAGTCTTGTTGTCATCGCTGTTATCTCATTTCTCATTCAGCGCTTTATTCTCTATCCGCTGACGGGTCAATCGGTGCTGACGATAATTATGGCAACCCTGGCCTTAGCCGAGGTATTTTCCGGTTTCATCACCCTATTCTGGCCGGGCCCCGCCAGAACTTATCCTAAGTTTCTGCCCAGCAGTGTCTTTCAGCTGGGAACTGTCTTTATTACTTCAGAAGAGCTTGTTAATTTTGCTATCTGTGTCGTGGCATTTATTATTTTTATGTTCTTCTTCCGCAAAAGTAAACTGGGCCTGACGATGCGTGGAACTGCAGAAGACCACCAATTGGCCCGCAGCGAAGGGGTTAAGGTAGATCGAATATTTGTGCTCGCCTGGTTTATCGCCATCGTCATGGCAGGTATTGGCGGATTTCTTATGGCCCACATGCACGGCGTTAATCAAGAACCCTTGATCGCCATGGGCATGAAATCGCTCACCGTTGTCATCCTGGGTGGAATGGAGTCAATTCTGGGTGCCGTTATCGGGGGACTGGCTATCGGTCTTTTAGAAGCGCTCGGGGCCGGCTATCTTGATCCATTGGTAGGGGGTGGTGTGGAAGATGTATTCCCGTTTATTATCTTACTTGCTGTTTTACTAATCAAACCATACGGTCTTTTTGGATATAAAAGGATAGAAAGGGTATAACACTATGCTGAAGAAACCTTGCGGTACCTTCGATGAAACCTATGCGCAGGATATGTCTGTTATCCGCACCCCCTATCGGGGAGGATTGCTTATTCTTCTGTTTTTATTTCTTTTTGTTATTACGCCCCTGATTGCAGACAATTACGCTTTAGGGGTTATGAACCTGATTGGCATCTCTGTGATTGCCATGATGGGGCTGAATATACTGACCGGTTACTGCGGGCAGATCAGTATTGGCCACGTTGCCTTTATCGCTGTGGGCGCTTATACCAGTTCTATCCTCTCCCAGCATCTTGGGTGGCCATTCTGGGCAACATTTCCCAGTGCCATTTTGGTCAGTGGTCTGATGGGGATGGTTATTGGATTACCTACTTTGAGAATAAAGGGGTTTTATATCGCTATTTCCACACTTGCCTTTCATTATATCATTGTCTGGGCCATTTTGCATGGCGGTGATCTGACTAAAGGCGTTTGGGGCCTGCCCTGCGAATTTCCCGAATTGTTCGGTATCAGTTTCAATACAGAAAAAAAGATGTACTACCTGATCATGATTCTGGCTGTAATAGGGACTGTCTTGGCTTTTAACCTGGTTCGATCCAAGTTCGGCCGTGGTTTTGTTGCGGTACGGGATAATGATATTGCCGCAGAATTTATGGGCTTGAACATCTTTCGTCTGAAATCAATAGCCTTTATTATCTGCGCTATGTATGCCGGGGCGGCTGGATCCCTTTACGCCCATTACTTAGGCATGATAACCGTAGAACAATTCCCTTTAATCGACTCTATCTGGTATCTCGGTTTTTTAATTGTCGGAGGATTGGGAAGCATTAGTGGTGCCATATTCGGAGTGGTTTTTTATCGGTTGATTGCCCAGATCGTACTATTTGCGGCACCTATGATCAGTGAAGCGTTGCCATTCCTCTCAGTATCCGGTGTGGCCGGTTTTACCCAAATGTTGTTCGGCTTGGTGATTATTCTATTCCTGGTGCTCGAACCGCGTGGGGCTATTCACAGGTGGCAGTTAACCCTAACCTCATTTAGACTTTGGCCTTTTCCGTATTAACATGATCTAAATTTAACCTTTGGCAAAGAAAGGAGAAAAAAATGGAAAAAAAAGGAAAAATTACGAGTGTTGTGACTGTTCTGGTGTTATGGTTTGCCATACTTTTGTGCCTCGGTCAGACAGGATACGCCGGTGAGCCGGTGATTGCGATTGGTCATCTGCCACATTTTACCGGTGCTTACGGAGCAACCCAGGCCCCATTCGCTCCCGCTCAGGAAGATGCGATCGAATGGGCCAATAGTGTGAACTATGTCAAAGGAGCAAAATTAAAACTGGTTTGGGTGGATGGTGGGACTGATCCATCAAAATCTCTGGCCGGGTTTAAGAAAATGGCCGCCGGGAATCCGGCGCCTGTTGTGATCATTGGTGAATCCACAGGTATTGGCACAGCCCTGGTGAAAATGCACGCCAAAGCAAAAATTCCGGATGTGGAAGGCGGCATGAGCCTGGCAATGATCAAGCCACCATCATGGACCTTTGTGCAACCACCGCCATATGTCAATCAATTTGGTGCCTGGGTGGACTACTACCTCAAATATATCTGGAAAGGACCCGGAAAACCGAAATTCGCTTGGTTGACCTGGGACAATCCATTCGGTCGCTCACCCATGACCAAAGAAGCGGATCTCTATCTTAAATCTAAAGGGATTGAAATTGTAGCCCGAGAGTTCATTCCTAATGTACCCTCTAATACAATTGCTCAGGCCATGCGCCTGAAAAGATCGGGTGCCAATTTTACCTTCGGGGGCATGTATCCCTCCGCGCTGTCTGTCGTGCTCAAAGATATGGAAAAAATTGGTATGACTGGCACGGTAAGCATCGGGATGAGCTATGCCACCAATCTGGATGAACTCGTCAAATATGTCGGACCTCTGGCAAACGGAGTTCACATTGCCTCAATTGTGACCCTCGTAGAACAATGGCCAGAGAAAAGCCCGATGGTTCAGAAAATGTATGATAAGAAAAAGCGCACAACGAACAAGTGGGGATATGGTAATTGCTGGTCAAAATTCGCTATCGCTATTGAGGCTGTGCGTATAGCGGCTGAAAAAGTGGGTCCGGATAAGGTTGATGGGCAAGCAGTTTATAACGCATTGATCAGTATGAAGAATTTTGACGCCTGGGGAACCAGTCCTCCCGTTTCGTTTTCCAAAACCGGACGGGTGGCCATGAACTCAGTCGAGATTCAAGCTGTGGAAAATGGGAAGGTTGTCTCGAAGGGTTATGCGGATGCCCCGGATCTGCTACCGGGCGGCAAGGATGTTCCCAAATAATCTGTCTCAACGCCGGGAGGGTTTCGCGGAATTTTCCCGGTACCTTGAACCATATATGGACATAAAATGCTCACTTTAAATAATGTTGAGGTTATTTATAATAAGGTTATTCTAGTTCTGAGAGGGGTGTCCCTTGAGGTCGACCAAGGCAGTATCGTTGCTTTGCTGGGAGCCAACGGGGCGGGCAAAAGTACCACGCTCAAAGCGATCTCAGGCTTACTCAGCACCGAGCTGGGGGAGGTAACCCGCGGTCAGATCAGCTTTAATGAAGAACGCATCGATAAAAAATATCCGGAAGAGATTGCCAATCTGGGTATTCGCCAGGTCATTGAGGGGCGACGGCTGTATCCTCATTTGACCACGGAAGATAATCTGCGCATGGGGGCTTACCTCAACAAAAGCCGCTCGGATATCAAACGGCGTCTTTCGCAGATATATGATTATTTCCCGCGGTTGGCGGATCTGAGTCATAAAGTCAGTGGATATCTTTCAGGGGGTGAGCAACAAACGTTGGTGATCGGGCGCTCTCTGATGGCCCGTCCAAAAATTCTGATGCTGGATGAACCTTCATTGGGATTGGCGCCACTTGTGGTCAAAGAGATCTTCAGCATGATTGATCGCATCAACCAGGAAGAAAAAAATGGGATCCTGTTGGTTGAACAGAACGCTCAAGCGGCATTGGGTATCTCATCTTACGCTTATGTCATCGAAAACGGTCGCGTGGTGCTGGATGGTCCAGCCGATAAAGTCAGCGAAAATGAGGATGTGAAGGAGTTTTACCTGGGGCTGACGGGTGTGGGAAATAAAAAAAGTTACCGCGACGTAAAACATTACAAGCGCAGAAAGCGCTGGCTTGGATGATTGTCATCATGACGACGTCTTCTTTTGAAAAAGCAGCCAGACACTACGACTGTAGTTTGCATGACTTTATCTTCAATCTCCATCTGCTCTATTTTGTCCATTCGAACTATTTTTCTTCCAGTCAGAGGATTACAAGGGGAATGATTTATAATCAAGTATCTCCTTTGTCAACCTCTTGAGGGCACGAAGATTTTGAGACATTTAGCTGGCCGAATCTCAACGCCTGTTTAGTGTACGGAATTGTTGAGTGGTCAAGCTCGATTCATCTTTCCTTGAATAATTCTTCAATATCCCTGTAACTCAAAAAAACTTGAAGTACCGGAAAACGGTCTGGCGAAGGACACATTTTAGGAAATGAGGTCCACTGAAGGTTAGCTGAGATACAGTCCTGCTTCAGGGCCTTTGCAGGAAGGGCAAAATTAATGCGTACAGAATTTGGTGTGATTTTAGTTTTAAAACGAAAGGGAGACGCGATATGACATGGCAAGCTGAAGTTGATGAAATTAGATACCGCAAAAAACTGGCAGAGGGTATGGGGGGCCCGGTGGGCATTGAGAAGCAACGGACACGAGGTAAGCTGACCGTACGAGAGCGTTTTGCGCTGTTGGCCGATCCGGGTTCATTTCAGGAATTTAACGCGCTCACCGGCAGCGCTGTATATAAAGAGAATAAGCTTGATAGTTTTACACCAAAAGCGTCGGTTCACGGAATGTGCAAAGTGAACGGGAGGAAGGTGATTGTCAGTGGAGGGGATTTTACTGTTCGAGAAAGCCAAGCGGCCCTGATGATGGGCCTGGGCAGCGAACCTCGTCCCAATGAACGGGCGCGGGAATGGCGAATTCCTTATATAAGATTACTGGATGCGGTAGGTGGAAGTGTCAAATCGTTCGCTGATCTCGGCAGGACCTATTTGCCGGACGGCAATATCTGGAGCACTGTTGATATTGAGTTGTTGACCATGGTTCCTGTGGTTTCTGCCGTTTTGGGATCGGTGGCGGGCCTGCCTGCGGTTGAGGCATGCTTTGCCCATTTTAATGTGATGGTAAAAGGAATCAGCCAGCTATTTCCGGGTGGGCCTCCAGTTGTCAAAGCAGCCTTGGGGCAAGAAATCTCTAAGGAGGAGCTGGGTGGTGAACAGGTTCATGCGTATAAAAGCGGTGTGGTGGACAATCTGGCAGAAACCGAAGCAGAAGCATTGCAGATGATCAAGCAGTTTTTGAGTTATCTGCCTGACAACGTCTGGGAGATGCCACCTCATATTGAATCGAAGGATGACCCCGAACGATGCGATGAAGAACTGCTTTCCGTGATTCCGCGATCAAGGCAGCAACCGTACGACCCTTATTCAGTCTTAAAAGGTGCGCTGGATCTGGGGTCCTTCTTCGAGATCTCCCCATTATACGGTCGTGGCAGGATAACCGGACTGGCTCGGGTAAACGGCTATCCGGTTGGTGTTATGATTAACAATATAAAACACTTGGGCGGTTCGACGGATGTAGCAGCCGGGAATAAGGTGATACGCCTTTTACAGCTCTGCGAAACCTTCCATTTGCCGCTCGTTTCCTTTGTGGATGAACCGGGATTTATGGTGGGCCTTGAATCGGAGCTACAAGGCATCGAACGGGCCGGAGCAAGGTTGGTGACAGCGGTCTGCAGAAGCAAAATTCCCTGGATTTCTTTCATCATGAGGCAAGTTTATGGTGTTGGCGGTCAATGCCAGCATCGTCCTACCGGGATGTACCGACGCTATGCATGGCCCTCGGGGAGGTGGGGATCTATGCACGTGGCGGGTGGAGCGGCAGCGGCCTACCGCAGGATAATTGAATCTGCTGAAAATCCTGAGGAAAAACTGAAAGAGGTTGAAGAAATGCTAAAAACCCTGGATTCTCCTTTTAAGACCGCTGAAGCTGCAGGAACCGATATTATCGATCCGCGGGAAACCAGGTATTTACTGTGTGAATTTATTGATGAGTCCCAAAAGATTCTGAAAACTCAATTGGGGCAGACCGCAGCACCGTATATCCCTTAATGTATGAGGCATCATTAGAGGGCGTTGAAAAATACCCGCAACATCCGGTTGATCGGGATATTCCCACCCAAGCGTTTCCCATTGGTGTAAAGGAAACACGTTGGAAAAGCATCTTCTATGGAAATCCACACAAACTCCTGGGCGTCCGGCTTTTGTGCGGGATGTCTCTTCTTCCCATAAGCCCAGATGTTTGAGAATCTTTTGAATAATCGGCCCCTCCGTAATGAACGCGATGATCTTTATACGCCCCATACATTCCGGGCAACGTGTTTCATTTTACATTAACGTGAAACACTTGGGCAGATCAGGGGATCGTCTCTCCAAACGTAGAAGGGGCCGATATCCCCGAAAAGTCAGACCGTTAGCAACACGCTTCTGCCTCCTTTTCCGTTCGGATGGTCAAGAACTTTCAATCCTTCATTTTCAGCATCCCGAATCAATTCTTCGAATGTCGCCGCGCTAACGTGCATTTTAGGTTCCACTATCAGGATCTTACCTTCCGGTTTCAACATCTGCTTCATCTCCATCAGGAACCCTTTGGGATTACCTGTCTCGTGAATCATATAGAAGGCAAGTATGAAATCAATACTGGCAGAAAGCCCAATACTACCCAGTTCACAGCGGTGAAATGACAGTCGCTCCAAGACGTTATGCTTCGTTGCTTTCTTCCGAACCTTTTCCAGCATCTGGGTCTGCAGATCGGCGGCAATGACCTTGCCGTTGTTGCCCACGATTTTTGCCATATCAATAGTGAAATAACCGGGCCCGCATCCAACATCCAGAACGGTATCCCCTTCGTTAAGGTATTCTCCAACAATTTTACGAGGACTCTGAATCAGACGCCGTAACCAGTTGTCCAGAATGAATGCGATTTGATGAGGGCAGACGTCCCCCCTTTTTTGTTCAACAGTAGTGCTTGTTGCCATAAAACCTCCCACGTTTAAGTGTTTAGTTATTATACACTAGGATCAAAAGAAATGCTTCTATTCAGCACGATTGTTTGTCTTGGCTTTTTCATTTTTGCAGCAGTCTCGAAAGCGGGAACAACTAGGGATCGCACGGTGTAATTGTATTTATTATACTGATTAGATGCATATACTTATCTCAAGTTTCGAATTTGACATACCATTCGCAACGCCAAGTTTTATGGGGATTACGAACGATTATTAAGGTTAAAATAGGTTTCTTGACATCTATAATGCACCTTTTTTCTCTGAATAATCCAGTTTTTGGATTTCCTCCGGGAGGATCCCCAGTGTGATTGGAAAAAGGTTTTCAAAGAACTGTCCGACTTGGGTTTCAATGTCAGCCTTGACCATTTTCATGACGATTTCTCCAGCTAAACTAGAGTAATTATCCAAGATACCGGAGATAATTTCAGATATTGATTGCCAGGCAATAAAACCGTATGAAAATATCATTAAATTCAAGGATATTTGGTTTCGCAATTCGGAAAATCCATATGAGGAGTGAACAATGCTCAAATAGTAGAACAACAGATATCTGATCATGGCCAAATGGATGGATGATAAAATCACAGCATACTGCCAGGATTGTTCCTTTCCGAAGCCAAAGTACTGTTTGATCTCTTTGAAGTAGACTTCGATATTCCAGCGTAAGGCATAGACTTCCAGAATATCAGGGAGTACCGTTTCAATGTCGGTGCATAGGATAACAACCCATGATGATTTTGGCGCTGATTTCATTCGACTGAAGACCAGTTGTACCTGGATCCATTCCGAACTGTTTTGTTTCTCAGAGATATTATACTCGACAGTTATGGCGCAGGCATGGAACGATTTTCCGTTTACTTTGACCATCTGTTTTCTGAACTTGCGATAGAGCCCTTTTGCCGTGTACAGCTGATCATTATATCGATATTTGTTTCTGCCTCGTTTCATCATGAATATGGCGATTAGGTCATGCTTGAGAGCGAGCTTCACATTTTTTTTACAGCCGAACCAGGCATCTGCCAGAAGGTAGGTTGCATGAAAACCAAAACTGATGGCTTTATCCAGCATTTTGGCTAGTAAATCATGTTTGGTAAGATTATGTGCATCATGGTAGCTTTTGGCGACAGCCTTGCGTCTGTCGTCGAACTCTTTGGACAGTTTAGCTCGTTTTTTTTTGCCAACGAAGATATGGCCGATGAGGGGTAGAAATCCCCCAAAATAAGATAGTCCAAGCTGTAAAAACTGATGACCCTTGATACTGACACCCTTGTTATGATCCCAATGCAATGAGGTTGCCTCGACTTTTTTACCATATCTTTGATCCAAGGTGTCGTCGACAATAAAGGCAGTCTGCGTCTCGGTAGTTTTGTCCCATTTGAGCCGTTTGCATAGCTTAAAGGCAATTTTCATCGTAAACAACGACCAGTTGATTGACTGGTTCTCCATGAAACCGTAGACAACGTCCTTGCCGCCTGTGAGTAGGGTAGTTAGTTGTTTCTCGAAAAGAGAGAATATACTTCGTACTTGCAACAAAGGCAATAGAAACAAGGTATAGAGGATTGCTTCAACAGAATCTCCGCTTCTTTTTCCAAAACCCATTCTTTTCAGTATAGACGTGGGCTTTAAGGCGTTTAACGCTAAATCCAAATTGGAGTCGGTGTTTGTGTACGGCGCTTTTTGAATCAAGTTCAACTTCGGTATATCTGGATTAATTATTTTTTTTGCCATGGGGTCCTCGGGAAAAGGTTAAAAAAAGGTGTCAAGCTACCTTTATTCAACACTATTTCGGGGGCCTTTACAAGTTATTTCAGTATATTAAAAAACTATTTCAAATTCGAAACTTGAGTACTTATCTATCCGAATCAATCACTGATTTTAAAAAAGCCTCGACCCGCGACATAAACTCCATCAGGAATTCGATTTTTTCATCTTCCAGACCCGTCAGATAAGACAAATATCCCCCGTCCATCGTCTCATGCCAGTGTTTGTGGGAAAAGTAGGCGGCTTTTCCATTTGAACTCAGCATGACAATGGATCTTGAGCTGTTCTGTGGGTCCTCTTCTTTTGTTGTGAGTCCCTTTTTTTCCAGTTTTTTAAGACTCTGTGAAATAGCTCCCTTGGTTACGTTGGAATACCTTGCCAGGTCTGTCACGCTCAAAGTCTCGTCATTATCACCGATCACCTCAATCAGATGAATTTCTTTGCTGGTAAGGGTTTCATCGGTACCATATCTCCTGGGGGTTTTTTCCAGCTCAAGATAAAGCCTGAACAGTTCTTCAAATTTGTTATTAATTTTACGCAGTGATTCGGAACTCTTATGTTTTTTCATAGGTAAAGTGTAAAGCAACTAAACACTATTGTCAAACCTATTATTCTAAAATAGATATAACTACATATTCAACAGTTATACTCCCTTTCCAGTTGAGGAGTGATGGGAACACAGTTCTTTCACACATTTTCAGGATACTAAAATTAGCACGGACAGTGTCTAGTACTTAAACATTTTCCGGTTTACATATTGAGGCGTGTTTCTATAAGTTGATCCCGACAGGTTTAAAACCGACAGATTAAAATAATTCTTGTATTTATTCCTGTTTTTGCTGGAGACCATTGTATGGATGTTATTTTTAGCGCACCCAACATGATTCTATTACTGGGAGCAGCCCAGGGCCTTGTCCTTGGCTTTGTACTCTTGAAACAGAGCAAAAGAAACAAGCTTGCGAATCGGTTACTGGCTTTCATCCTGTTTTTCTTTTCGGGTTCCATTGCCGCGCATGTCTTGGCCCATTCATTCCCCATCCCCTTCCTGACGGATTACCACCCGACAATTATCGCCCTGGGCCTTATCAACCTGGTACCGCTTTTTTATTTGTACGTTCAGTCGTTAACTGAGCCGGGATTCAATTTCAGCCGATCTAAAATCCTGCATTTTGTTCCCTTTTTGATTTGTTTGCTGTTTATTCTCCCCATATCCATTCTTACAACAAGTGGAGCAACAAAAGACCTGGTGAGGGAGATTATTTTCGGTTTTGTTTTTATTATTCCCCCTCTATATATTGTCCTGACTATTATCACCTTAAGGCGTTTTCCCCAAAGTCTGAGACAAAATTTTTCTTCCATTGAGAAAATCGATTTGAAGTGGATTCAGTTTCTGGTTTTCGGTCTTGTTTTCATGTGGGTCGGATCAGCACTGATTCACTATTTTATCAAGGGCATCAACGATGGTCAGGTTATCTGGATTTTCACCTCGATAGTGATTTACCTGATGGGATATTTCGGCCTGGCCCAACCGGAGATTTTCAAGGGGCTTGAGCCCGTTGAACCTTTGGAGAAAAACTCAGTCCAGTCAAAATATCAAAAATCGGCTTTGACGGATACACTGTCCGATTCTTGTTATCAGAAATTGAAGCAGGTTATGAGAACCAAAGAATTGTTTTTAATGAATGATTTAACCCTACCAACTCTGGCAGGGGAACTGAAAATTTCCACTCATCATCTTTCCCAGGTTATCAATGAAAAACGGGGGCAATCCTTTTATGATTATATCAACTCCCAGCGTATCGAAAAAGCCCAGGAGCACTTGCAGTTACCGGAAAATATTCATGTCAGTATTGCGACTATAGGTTTCAATGTTGGTTTCAATTCGCTGTCAGCCTTCAACAAAGCGTTTAAAAAATTCACCGGGATGACTCCTTCTCAATACCGTAGCGCATATCAAAAATCTTAAAAAAAAGTTTGTTTTTAACTTCCCGATCGGAAAGTCAGACTTTCCGATCGGTGAAATAGCTTTTTGTTTCTCCCCTTGAGATTGTTAATCCATAATTTGTTTTTTTTAACTTTTGAAAGAGGAGGACCCCCATGAGTTTTTCAGAAAAAGCGGAAAAAAGTGTTCGAACATCTGTCTGGTTATTGTATATCCTGATTGTGTTTGAGATTTTATACATGATCTCGCCGTTCGCTTTTTATTACTATTCCTACTATGCCATACCCCTGAACTGGTTTCAGCAAAGCCCAGTGACGAGCTGGCTCACCATTTACATTTTCCCTCACTTCACCGATACCGGTAGCCTGCTTGTGAAAGGGGTGCTGATGTTGGCCTGGCCTTTCATCGGAATCGGTATCTCGATATTTGGCATCGGTTTTTTTCAGATCTATTGGGCAAAGTTCACCCGCAGACAGGTTGTTTCAAGGGGATTGTACCGGGTTATCAGGCATCCGCAGTATGTCGGCCTGGCTATTCTGGGCCTCGGTACGACGATATACTGGTCACGTATTATTGTCTATATAGCATATTTCAGCATGTTGTTTCTATACTATATGTTGGCCAAACAGGAAGAACAAATTTGCCTGAAAAAATACGGGCAGTCCTACCAGGACTATCTTGATTCAACCGGGATGTTCCTGCCTAACGCCATTGAGGACAGGATTCCATCCTTTCCAACTTTTTTGCCATCCACTGGTGTCAAAAAGATCCTGGCCAGAATTGTGCTTTTTGTTGTTTATATTTCCATTGTGATTGCCATCGGGCTGAGTCTAAAGTCCTATAACGTTTCCACTATAACCAGGATCACCGAGGATCAACGGGTGGTAATTGCCGTGTCCCACATGGATCAGCAACTGGCGGAAAAGATCGTCAACGCTGTTTATGGGGATGAGGAGACAACAGGTATCTTAGAAAAATTAGCGATAAAGCGGCAATTGGTCTATATCATTCCCTCTAATTGGGAGATACCTGAATTGGACGTTTGGGGAAACGGGGAAATAAACATGATGATCAATGTAGCAACACATGGCAATCCGCCGGTGTATAATGGCGACAATTTTTCCATATTGGTCACAGAACCGGTAACCTATGACCAGGACGCTACAGGTGAAGATATCCTGATGACCGGAATTGCATTTATCCCCCGGTTGTCTGTCGAGTATAACCTGAAATCCGGTCTTGTCACCAATATTGAACTTAAATCAAACAGGGGAAAATGGGACGGCATCCCTGTTCCCATATACTAGCGAAACCCTGGCTCAGCAAACTGGAATCAGGCCAGCATAATTTGTGCTTCCAGGTTGGGGTTCGTTTTTCCAGAAATGATGCGATGCCGTCGGGCAAAAGCCTCGTTCATATAATGGTCATGAAAGTTACATCGATTCATTTGTTGCCAATCTTGCTTTCGGTCAGACAGACTTGTATTTGTCTTTATACAGGAGTAAGTTACCGTGAGCCGCTGAGTGAAAGACAATTCATGGATAAAAACCAACTCACCGAAGCGGGCTGATGTGCTGTTATACGAATCAATCAGAATGAGGTGAGATTAAATATATGTTGATGCCGTTTTTGATAACAGCTGATTTGATTTTTATGGGATTGGCTTTTGTATTGTTGAAGGAATCCTTAAAGGAACAGGAAAAGAGAGCTACTCTATTTGGGATTAGTGGAGTTGTTTTAGCGTTGCTAATAGGGAGTCTCATTTTATTTGTCCCTGATATCCGGACCGTTCTGGCCCTGATCTTAGGCACTGGTGCGGTCATATGCCTGTTGTGTTTAATCCCCTGGAAACAGAACAAACATGCATTAGCCGGGACATCAGGGTATGTTGTTGATGAAGTGACTCGATTTCATGAGGCGGACAGCGTGTTTGCCCGGTCACGATTGACTCCGATGAGGTCGGATGTTTACGAAAAATATTATCAAAACCGCCCGGAACAGGAGGAACGTGATCAGATTCGGCGCAAGAAAGGAATCCTTGGTAACATTGGGAGTATCGATGGGGGATACCAATCCAATGTTGCAGTCATGATCTCATCTGACGAAATACCCGATATGCTGGGTATCTACGCAGATTCAAAGCCATCTGAAAATTGTAGACCCGCTAAAATATCTACGGAAAAAGCGACTCAAGTTATCAAAGGGTATTCGAAAAAACTTGGCGCCGATATGGTAGGAATTTGTAAAACCAATTCCAATTGGGTCTATTCCAATCGTGGTGAAATTTTTGACGGGAATTGGGACAATTGGGGAAAAGAAATAGCAGATATTCCACACTACGCGATCGTCTTCTTACTGGAGATGGATCACGATCAAGTCCAAGGTGCACCTCACACCCCCATTGCCTCTGAAAGTACGATCAATTATGGAAAGGGGACTTTCATTTCCACCATTCTGGCCCGTTGGATCGCTCAAATGGGATATCGGGGAGTTGCTCAGCACTCCCGCCATTATGACGTGATTCTCCCCCCGCTTGCTGTCGACGCTGGATTGGGAGAAATTGGCAGGAATGGGTACCTTATTGCCCCCAAATATGGTGCTCGCGTGCGAGCCTTCGCCGTCTTAACGGACATGCCACTGATTCCCGATAAACCAATTTCCCTGGGAGTCGAGGAATTTTGTAAAAAATGTTTGAAATGTGCAGACGCCTGTCCTTCTCGTTCTATTCCGACTGGTGAAATGACGGTCAGTAGGGGTGTCAGAAAATGGAAGCTGAATGAGGAAGCCTGCTATGATTACTGGGCTCGTGTGGGCACCGATTGTGGGATTTGTATGGCAATTTGCCCTTTCAGCAGGCCAAACAACAACTTTCACAAAATGATCCGATGGGTCGTAGCTTATTCCCCGATTGCGAAAGCGTTATTTCCGTATATTGATAATCTGATATATGGGAAAAAATGGCGTTCTCGCCATGTCCCTGATTGGATTTCATTCCCAAAACGATCAGAAGCGGAAGATTTTCCAAAGTATTCAACAGATATCAAATACTGACGGAAAACGGTTACGTTTTTGAATTTGATTGGCTTGCTTCTCAGAATCCTACCAAAGACAGAACCATACCAATAACCGAGTGTGGTAAAATACAACACCCGTGTTGCAAAAAACACCAGCTGTGTTAATCTTGTGATATAATTGACTAATTTGATCATTCTGGATTCCCGCTCATAGATTAGGCCATTACGGTGTTTAATTAACCTACAAAACCAAAAAAGTGCTGATAACAGCGGAATAATTTATTTTACAAATAAAAACAGATTGATATGGGAATATTCTGCAGGTCGTTACTCTCGGCACGCATAGTGAAAAAGATATATCCAGGTAGTAAACGGGAGTACCAGTTGAAAAAACGGTTCAACCGTTGGGACAGAAAAAGTGAGTGGTTAAATCAAATCCGACAAACCCACCCGGAGAATCGGGGATTGTATCTTGAACTAAAACTGAAAAGGAGTCCGGCATGAAAAAATGGGGTATGAAAAACGAAAGAAGCCACATCGGTTATGGATCAACCTATTGGAAAGGAAGCAAAAGAGATCAAGAAAATCATGAAGCGATCAATGCTGTTCTTGGTGGGCAGGTCTGGTTGGTTAAACCCGACAAAGAGACAAAAATAAAAAATCCATGTCTCTGGATGCAGGCGGGTATTGTCAAGAATAAAGATTGTACCAACTATTATGATTGCACTACCTGCAAATATGACAACGGTATGACAGTAGCGGTGGCAAAAGGCAAGCGGATCAGTTGGCAAGACGCTATGCGAAAAAGACCGAGCATGCACCGAATCTGCCGCCATAGTCTGACAAACCGAATCGAGCGGAGGATTTGCGCTTACGATTATGAATGCGCTTCTTGTGACTTTGACCAGTATTTCGAAGAGGTATACAGCCGGGAAGTAACATCCTTTCCAGTCGCGACACAAAATATCAAGGGATTTGATGTTCCCGAGAAATACTATTTTCATAACGGTCACTCATGGGCGCGTATCGAAAGTGGCGGAACAATCAGGGTTGGCATGGACGATTTTGCTTTGAAATTGCTGGGAAATATTGATGTCTTAGATCTGCCACTCATCGGCAAGGAGTTGAAGGCCGGTGAAATTGGATGGGGGCTGAAACGTAAGGATAATACTGCTGATGTATTATCACCTGTTGACGGTGTTATCTTGGAGGTCAATAATAAAGTCCGACAAAATCCGATTGTTGCCACCGAGGAACCGTATGATAAGGGCTGGTTATTTTCCGTCAAAAATCCGGATCTTAACGGTACTGTGGAGAAATTAATGACAGCTTCTGATAGCATTGAATGGATGAATACCGAAGTCAATCACCTGGATAATTTGGTTGAGCAGGTATCGGGGCCGTTGGCAGCTGATGGTGGTGTATTCCAGGCCGATATTTTTGGGAATATGCCGGAGCTGGGCTGGAACAACCTAACCAGGGTTTTTTTGAAAACATAGTCTGGCCCTTAAAGGGTCGGCAACCGCATATTTGTGTCCCATTTCAATATGCGATTTGAAAAGGATGATCATGCGGTCGATCCGAGACAAAAAACGGTCTTCAAAAAGAGAATCCGAATGTATTTGGTCACAGGCGGGCGTTATTGACTACCAAGCATGTAACAATGCTTATGACTGCAATGCCTGTGACCTGGATCACGAATTGAGAAAAGCTATCAGTGAAAATAAAAAACTAAAAAACAGCGAAAAGAAAAACGCGGGAAAATACGCCGACGTTGTTCACTGGAAGGATAAGCTCAGAAAACAGCCGTTGAGCCGACAGTATTGTCTGCGCTATATGAAGGGGCAGATTGATCTTAAAACGTGTACTAACGATTATAATTGTATAAACTGCGATTTTGACCAGTTCTTTCATGATCAATACTCCGTGCATACTGCCATTCAACCGGTTGATATGCTGAATGTTGCAGGTTTTAAAGTGCCGCAGGGATATTATTATCATGTCGGGCATACCTGGGCCAAAATCGAGCAGAACTCTGAAGTGAGAATCGGAATTGACGATTTCGCTTTCAAGCTGTTGGGAACTCCTGATCGTATAGAGGGGCCGTTGGTTGGAAAAAAAGTGACGCAGGGGAAAGCGGCGATTACTTTTTATAGGGATGGAAAAACCGCCCGGTTCCTATCCCCGGTATCCGGAATCGTTTCCGCGGTTAATATAAAGCTTTGCGAACAGGGAAGCCCGATTAAGGATTCGCCCTATGTTGAAGGATGGATCATGCGTGTACATGCCACCGATTTAAGAAACGATCTCAAATCATTAAGGCTGGGAACGGAAATAAAAGATCATATGCGCCAAGACATCGAATTGCTACAAAAATTGATCGAGGAACAAGGTCAATTGCAGGCTGCCGATGGCGGATTTTTGGTAGATGATATCTATGGAACAATGCCGGATTTGGGTTGGGAACGCTTGACGGCTGAATTCCTGTAAAAACGTTGACGAATACCAAAGGGTCGGCTCAAAAATTAATTGGCATTCTGTCAGCAAAATGTCAGGTCTTTTGGGGACTTTTGCGGACAGTTTATGCCAAGTTATTTTTGTACGATCCCAAAGGATATATTTGGTAAACTACCCTATTATTTCAATTGATCTTTCAGCAAGATCCTGCAGTATCTGCACAACTGAATCGATTTTCGATCCACATCTCTGATGCTCCTGCAATAATGCATAATACACGTCCGATCTTTACAATGGGTCAAGCCAAAAGTGTGTCCCAATTCATGAAGGACCTCCTTGGCAGTCCGATTGAAGAATATATCTGATTGCTTTTTGGAATCCAGTTCTTCGTTTAACCGACAAATTGAGACGATACAGGACCTCCCGCATAATTGAGCTTCGCCATAGACATGCGTCAGGATTGGAATAAAGAGGTCTTCCTTTGTTAAGACCACTATTTTTTCTGCTTTGAGGCCGGTGAAACTGCTCAGTTTTTCCAAAATCGATGTTGAGTGGTATTGGTTCCGGGTGCGATTATAGGCAAAACCAATATCGTTCAACAATGAAATGACCGATGGTTGGTATCCGAATGTATCTCCGATCTGTTTCCCGACATGTTCGATGAGATCCTTTTTAAAACAACCGATCGGTGATATGAGGCACGTTCTACGCTCGGTGTCTGAACTGGATGGGTAACTTTGATTCATCGGATTTACGGGCGATTCGAGAGTTTATACAGTTTAATTTTCTTATAGAGTGTTGAGCGGTCAATACCCAAAACCCGTGCAGCTTTGGAAATATTCCAGTCGTTCTTTTCCAGTATTTCTTGTATGTGGGTTTGTTCGACTTCCTTCAATGTTCCCGCAAGCGGATAGTCCTGCTGTTGGGGCTTAAAAATAGGCAGGTCTTTTGATTGGATCCGGTTTTCTTTGCAAACAACCACAGCGCGTTCTACGGCGTTTTCCAATTCCCTGATATTGCCCGGCCATTCATAAAGCATTAATTCGTCCATCGCTTCACGTTCGATGCCGTTGATTGTCCTGTTCATTTCTCTGGAAAAACGGAATAGAAACTGTTCGGTCAGTAGAGGTATATCCTCTTTACGGTCCCTTAGAGGAGGCATGACGAAAGAGATGACATTGAGTCGGTAATAGAGGTCTTCGCGGAATTGTCCGGTTTTTACGGCCTCTTCAATATTCTTATTCGTAGCCGCGATGATTCGAAAGTCCGTTTCGATCGGCTGTGTTCCGCCGATTCTGTATAAAATTCGATCTTCCACAACGCGTAACAGATCGATCTGCATGCGCATACTGATCTCACCTATTTCGTCCAGAAAAAGAGTGCCACCATTAGCTAGTTCCAGTTTCCCTTTTTTATTCTCCTTGGCATCGGTAAAAGCACCTTTTTGATAGCCAAATAGTTCACTTTCCATCAGATGTTCCGGAATCGCACCACAATTGATTCCCATAAAAGGACCGTTGCATCGGGGACTTTTGGTATGAATGGCTTTAGCTGCCAATCCTTTTCCGGTTCCCGTTTCACCGCTAATAAGAACGGTTGAATCAATAGGGGCAATGTCTTCAATCAAGCTAAAAATCTCCTGCATTTTTGGCGATTGGCCGATCATGTTTTCAAATCGAGTTCTTTCCCGGTGTTGATCCCGTAAGTATAAGTTTTCATTTGTCTTCGCGTTTTCGTTCAAAATCTTTTCAATCAAGACACCGAGTTCTCCGGGATCGAATGGTTTGAGAAGGTAGTCGGCAGCACCGAGTTTCATAGCTTCTATGGATGTTGATATAGATCCGTAGGCGGTGATCATGATGACGGCGGCATCCGAATCGTTCTCCTTCACCCGTTTCAGTAGCTCAATACCACTCATTCCGCCCATTTTTATATCCACCAGCAGAATGTCGAAATAGATCTTTCGTATCATATCGAGAGCTTCTTCACCGCTGGCCGCTTTTGATACCGAATATCCATCTCTTTCCAACCATCCGCCCAATGATTCTCTTATGATCAATTCATCGTCGACGATAAGAATTCTAGTTGTTGCCATTTATTTCTCCCTATTCTGCATTTCGTTTGTGACATCATAAAGCGGTAAACAAATCTTGAAAGTTGTGTATTTGTTCAGCTTAGACTTAACTTTAATCTGGCCATGATGTCTCTCTATGATGCCGTAAACTAGCGATAACCCCAAACCAACCCCTTTTCCTTTTTTTTTGGTCGTAAAGAACGGTTCATAAAGTTTCAACAGATTCTTTTTCGGAATACCGATACCTGTGTCGGTGAATGATACATGAATCTGGTTTTCGGACAGAGAATAGTGTGTCTCGATCGTCAATTGTTTTTGTTCTGTTGACTCCATGGATTCTATGGCGTTCGACATCAGGTTGAACAACACCTGCTGCAATTGATCTTCAGTTCCTAAAAGCAGGGGCAACTCTGCGGGCAGTTTTTTCTTGATTTCAATATTATTGATTCTTATTAGGTTGGAGTTAATAATAAGTGTTTTTTCAATTAATTCATTGAAATCCAGATGATTCACCTCTTCTTTCGACTGTCGGGAAAAAGCAAGCAGATTCGATACTATCCGGCTGATTCTTTTCGTTTCTGTTTCCATCAATGAAAGGTAGTGGTTGAACTGCTCAATCGTGCTTTTCGAAGGGGATTCCTCTTCGTTGATACGTTTCATCAGCAATATCAGGTTGAGAATACCGGCAATCGGATTGTTGATTTCATGAACAACGGCTGCGGAGAGTTTTCCCAGCGAGGACATTTTATCCTGATGCAAAAGAATGGTATATGTATCCTGCAATTCTTTTGTCCGCTCTTCTACCAGTTTTTCTAGATGGAGCGTTTCTTTCTTCTGTTCGGTTTTCAGCCGTGTAACATCACGGCTGATTTTTATATAACGGGATATTTCCCCCTCCTTGTCGATGACGGGATGGACGATGCCATCCAAATAACGGCGTTTGCCATCTTTGCCAATCTGAATCCGGTCTGTACGCGGATTGGATTGTTTCTTTCGAAGAAACTCGTTCGAAGGACAGGTTCTTTGGCAGATTTCACAGAACTGGCTCTTTTTCTCTAAGATTTCATAACATTTTCGGCCGATGACTTCGTCTCGTGTTCTCCCCACATATGCAAGGAAAGAATGGTTTACCTCAACGATATCGAGTTCCGGTGTGATTGCGACGATGATATCGGGAATATTGTTTAAAACGGTTGCCATTTCCCTGGTTCGGTTGTCCAGCTCCTTTTCAACCACATAGATATTTTTCCAAAGAAATTCAAATATCTCGAAAGGGAGAATCTGAATATCGTTGGGATGCGTTTTGCTGATCTCTTCCAGGACTGATTTTTCCCTGGTCAGCATAATGATCAGATCGATTTTGTAACGAGGATTGTACAGTTCGTGATAATCCCTGACTGTGGGAATATTCAGTGATTTGGCATGGATGATACCCGGAGACTGATCATCCTTTTCCGCAACAGCCACAATCCTGGTGCTATGATAACCGATACGCGACGTTCCCAGGGCATATTTGTCCAAATACTCGACACAGTATGGTCCGCCACCGACCAGCCCAATGTTGGTAATTCGTTCTTTCATTTTGAACCGTTGATATCGAATGATAGTTTTGTCAATAATCGCAACTCACATTTTGGAGCAGAGATGTTAAGTTTCATTTGTCGCATGCATCAGCGATGGTAAACGGGTTGTTTCTTGGATATGGTGTATTTTCAGCAAAATACAAATAATGCTGCAATAGTCGTGCTAATAATGCCAACGTCTTACTTCTATACCAATCTCTTTTCCCTTCTCCCTAAAAAACAAATGATTCAATTTTTATGATAGGAAAATCTCAGCGATTGTAACACAAATCGACTATTAGATTTTCATATTCAATAACCTTAATCAAAATCAAACGATATTTCTTGTTTCTCATAGATGTATAAAAGTCGGTTTTAATATAAATTAGAATTATAAAGCGGACAATCAACGCTTATCGATTAAATGATACCGATTCGGTCTAAGGAAGATCTTTTTGACAGTTTAGACCGTACTTTGGAGTGTTATTTCAATGCCGTTAACTTAAGCATTGCCCTGAGTGTCTGTTATGAAGCCGTTTCAATTGCTTGGAGGATTTTCTTAGATCATCTTGAAACGTATCCGCAATTGAAAGGGGTTCGTAACAGGCACGGGAGTTTTTGCTTAAGTTAATGGCATTGAGTGTTATTTTATTATCGTTTGACATGTCAGTTTGAGAAATAGTGAGAAAACCTGATAAAAATAACGGCCTAAATGTCAGTATCATCAATATGAAACTATGTTAATGACTGAGCAGTTTAGAGTTCTCCAGTAAGGTACTGAATTATTTGGAAAAGAATTTCTTAAATACTGTCATTCGCTGCTTGACACGGAATCCAGTATGATTTCAAATAAATGCGTGCCTGGATACCGGATCAAGTCCGGTATGACGAGGAGAGCTCCAAACTGTCAAGTTAATGACATTGGTTTATTATTTTGGCGCGAAAAGATATATGAATAAAGAATACGCGGACGAATTAATCAGATCCTTAAGTTCCAATACGGATATTATTCTGGAAAGTATTACCGATGGTGTTTTTACCGTCGATAAAAATTTTAATATCACGTCGTTCAACCGGGCGGCGGAGGTTATTACGGGATTCAGCCGTCGGGAGGCGATCGGGAAGCAGTGCCGAGACATATTCCGCTCTAATATGTGTGAAAAGAATTGTGTATTGAGACAAACGATGAATGAAAGAAAGCCACATATTAGCCTTTCCACGATCATCTTGAATAAAATCAAATGTCAAATATCAGTCAGCGTATCAGCGGCAGTATTAAGGGATGAATTGGGCGGGATGATTGGAGGTGTCGAGACTTTTCGAGACCCTGCCATGATTGAGCAACTTAAACAAGAATTGAATAACCAGTATCAATTTGAGGGTACCGTCAGCAAAAGCCCATCAATGCAAGAGATTTTCAAGATAGCGCCTCAAGTAGCAAAAAGTGGCAGTACGGTATTGATTGAAGGAGAAACCGGTACCGGCAAGGAGGTACTGGCAAGAGCATTACATAACTCCAGTCCGCGGAAAAACTATCCATTTGTAGCGATAAACTGTGGCGCTCTTCCCGATAACCTCCTGGAATCCGAGCTCTTCGGATATAAAGCCGGGGCTTTTACACACGCAGTAAAAAACAAACCCGGTTTTTTCGCTGTGGCGGGAAACGGCACGATTTTACTCGATGAAATTGGTGATACCAGTTCGGTATTTCAAACCAAACTCTTACGTGTTTTGGAGGAAAAGGAGTTCATTCCTTTGGGCAGTTCTAAGCCGGTTAAGACCAACGCGTCTGTCATCGCCGCGACAAATAAAAATCTCAGCGAACTGGTTGATAACGGTACTTTCCGCCAGGATCTTTTTTATCGCGTTAATGTCATACGATTGGAACTGCCGCCGTTAAAAAAACGAAAAGAGGATATTCCCCTGCTCGTTGATCGCTTTATCGCCCGGCGGAATGAACTTGATAACCGTTCAATCCGAGGCATTGATGAGGAGGCGCTACACTATTTGCTAAACTATGACTACCCGGGAAATATCAGAGAACTGGAAAACATCATAGAAAGAGCGTTTATCCTATGCCAGGAAGACTTCATTCGCCTAAACCACATTTACAGAAATGGTCAATCGCATTCCTCTTTTGGTGAAGAACAGACCGGCCATTATGAGACCGGTACCAGTAATGAAGCGAAAACAATCCGGGACGCGATCAGTCGTCATTGTAATAATATCCCACTGACGGCGAAAGAACTCGGTATGCATCGAAGCACTCTATATCGAAAACTAAAAAAAATGAAAATAGATCTGCCAATAACAAACTCCTGAAGCCGTCCTTCTCCAGTCCTTCCTTTTCATCAATAGCTTCCCAGCGGGCTTGTAGCCCCCACAAATCCTTAGGTAACAACCAAAAAATGACTGGTTGTTACCTAAAAAATATCTTGTTCGCTGTTGTCGCAAATATTGCGACAACAGCGATTGATTAGTCGCGATTTTATGCGACAATCCCCTTGCCCTAAATCCCCCTATCCCTATTTTACATTTTCTAACTAATTGAATAATTAAGTAAAATTATTTTTTTTTGGTTTTTTTGGCTGTAGGAATACCCATTGCAGACTAGGGGTAACAGTTTAAAAACAAAAACACCTACAGGAGAATGAATAATGTCAAAAGATGTAATTGGAGCGGTGATGGTTGTCGGCGGTGGTATATCGGGTATGCAATCAGCGCTGGATCTGGCGAATTCCGGCTATTACGTTTATCTGATTGAGGAGTCGTCCGCAATTGGCGGGGTCATGTCTCAGCTGGATAAAACATTTCCCACGAATGATTGCACGATGTGAATTATCTCGCCAAAACTGGTTGAGGTCGGCCGGCATCTAAATATTGAACTTTTAACAAATACCAAACTTATCAATGTGGAAGGAGACCCAGGACATTTCTCTGCCAGGGTATATCAAACACCTCGTTACGTTGATATTTCAAAATGTACCAGTTGTGCTGATTGTGAAGCTGTTTGCCCCGTGGAGCTTCAAAATGATTATGAAGAGGGACTGACGACACGAAAAGCGATCTTCAAAAAATACACACAAGCCATTCCAGGCACATACGCTATTCAGAAAACAAGTCCGGCTCCATGTAAGTTGGCGTGTCCCGCAGGATTGAACGTACAAGGTTATGTCCAGATGGTAAAAATGGGCAACTATAAGCGGGCGCTTGAGATTATCATGGAAGACCTTCCCTTTCCGGGGATTCTTGGTCGGGTTTGCACACATGGCTGTGAGGACGCCTGTCGTCGCTGCGAAGTGGATCAGCCCGTCGCTATTCGAGACCTAAAACGGTTGGCCGCAGATCAATATGATCCAAGAGAGATTCAGCTGTCGTCAAAACCGAAAAGGGATGAAAAAGTCGCTATCATCGGATCCGGTCCGGCCGGGCTTTCGACTGGCTATTTTCTGGCTCGAAAAGGAATCGGCTCAACGGTTTTTGAAGCACTTCCCGAACCGGGAGGAATGTTGCGTGTTGGAATCCCGGAGCATCGGCTACCCAGAGAAGTGCTTGAAAAGGAAATCGAGGTGGTGACAAATCTTGGGGTTGAAATCAAGACAAATACACCATTCGGTCCGAACCTCACTATTGATCAGTTATTCCAGCAAGGATTCAAAGCTGTTTATCTCGCCATAGGCGCCCATAAAGGGATTGAACTTGGCGTACCGGGCGAAAACTTAAAAGGCGTCCGACAAGGTGTCGCTTTTCTAAAGGACGTAGCCTTAAAGGGAACGACCGAAATTGGCAAGAAAGTCGCGATTATCGGTGGTGGCAATGTCGCAATTGATGTCGCACGTTCCGCAATTCGCCTCGGAGCGGAAGAAGTATCCGTTATTTATCGACGCTCCAGAGATGAAATGCCGGCTTTTAAGGAAGAAATCCAGGCGACCCTCGATGAAGGGGTGAATATCGTTTACCTGTCCGCTCCGCAGGAAATCCTTTCTGATGATGGTGAAGTCGCCGGTGTTAGATGCATCAGGATGGAACTCGGCAAAACCGATTCCTCCGGTCGGCGATCCCCCATTCCGATACCCGGAAGCGAATTTGATCTGGAAGTCGATCAGGTCATTTCAGCCATCGGCCAACAGCCCGATTTATCGTCACTTACGGATATCACTGGGTTGGAATTCTCAAGATGGGGAACCATTGAGGTGAACTCCGTTTCCTATGCGACTGACATTGAGGGTGTTTTCGCCGGTGGGGATGCTCAAGCCGGTCCCTGGACAGTCATTGGCGCTGTAGCCACAGGTAAAGAAGCTGCGGAATCAATCGAGCGATATTTTGACGGCGTTGATATGTCAGCAGGTCGGGAGATTGCCCCAATTGAAGACGTCGAGTACCGGCCCGTCGATGAGGTCGAACCCGGTGTCGACAGGGTTAAGATGCCAGAATTACCCGCCGCACAAAGAGCCGGTAACTTCAATCAGGTCGAACTCGGTTATACGGAGGAAGAGGGGCAGAGTGAGGCAAGCCGTTGTATCAATTGCAGTTATTGCAGTGATTGTGGGTTGTGTGTCGAAGCTTGTCTTCCCGGTGCAGTCAACCATATGGAGTTACCGGTTGAGCGGGATTTAGATGTCGGCGCGGTCATTTTGACATCCGGTACCGATGTGTTCGATCCCGCTAAATTGGAGCAGTTTTATCTTTACAAACATAATCCGAATGTCATGACCAGTATCGAATTCGAGAGGATTCTCAGTGCAACAGGTCCAACAAACGGACATCTGGTCAGGCGGTCTGACGACAAAGAGCCCAAGAAAATTGCGTGGCTTCAATGTGTCGGCTCAAGGGATGTCAACCAATGCGACAACGGCTACTGTTCATCAGTGTGTTGCATGTATGCCATTAAAGAAGCGGTAATCGCTAAAGAACACGCTCCAAGCGACCTGGATTGCGCGATATTCAATATGGACATTCGGACATTTGGCAAGGATTACGAACGATATTATGAACGGTCCAAAGAACTGGGGGTTCGTTTCGTCCAGGCTCGGGTGCATACCATTGAAGAGGATTCCAATACTGGCAATCTACTCCTTAGATACGCGACTGTTGATGGTGAAGTTCTGACAGAGGAGTACGATATGGTTGTACTGTCTGTCGGTATGGAGCCGGCCAGGTCTGCGGTCGAAATGGCAAAGGAGATTGGTATAGAGCTGAATCAGTATAATTTTGTTCAATCAGAAGAGGTCGCTCCGGTTGCCTCAAGTAAACCCGGTATTTACGTTGCGGGCGTTTTCCAGGGACCGAAAGATATTCCGCACTCCATTATGGAGGCCAGCGCGGCGGCCTGCGCTGCCGGGCTGGACCTGTCGTCAGCCAGGGGGTCGCTGGTAAAGGAAAGGGTATTTCCGGAGGAAAAAGATATTACGGGAGAGGAGCCGCGTATTGGGGTGTTTGTCTGTAACTGTGGCACCAATATCGGGGGCATCGCCAATGTCCCGGAGATCGTCGATTACGTGAAAGGTCTGCCGAACGTCGTGCACGCAGAACATAATATGTTCTCGTGCAGTCAGGATACGCAGGAAAAGATGGTGAATGTCATCAAAGAGAACAATCTCAATCGAGTTGTAGTGGCTGCCTGTTCTCCAATCACGCATGAACCGCTTTTTCAGGAAACGCTTAAAGACGCAGGTCTTAACCCTTTTCTGTTTGACATGGCCAATATTCGAAACCAATGTACCTGGGTTCACTCCGATGAAAAGGAAAAGGCCACTGAAAAATCCAAAGATCTGGTCAGAATGTCTATTGCCAGGTCGAGGTACCTGGAGCCACTTGAATATCTCACGGTGGGTGTCAACAACCCCGCACTGGTCATCGGTGGCGGAATTTCAGGAATGACCGCTGCTTTAGGATTCGCCGACCAGGGATTTCCAACAACGTTGATCGAAAAAACCGATGAACTCGGAGGATCAGCGGCCAGGCAACTGAAAAAAACCTGGAAAGGATCCGATATCACAGCGTATATCCAGGGACAGATTAATAAAGTGGAAAATCATCAAAATATCACCGTTTTAAAGAACACGGAAGTGGTTGATTCCAGCGGTTTTGTCGGCAATTTTGAGACCGAGCTTAAGGTTGGTGACCTGTCACAAACGATTAAACACGGCGCGACGGTAGTCGCGACCGGTGGCCGGGCGACGGATACCGATGAGTACCTGTATGGCCAAAACCCAAGAGTAACCCAGTGGCATGATATCGAAGAGAACCTGGATAAGTTCGATGACATTAACACCGTCGTCTTTATTAATTGTGTAGGGTCCAGAGACGAATCACACCCCTATTGCTCCAAACTGTGCTGCACTGCGTCGATTCAGGAAGCGCTGCAGGTAAAGGAACGGTTTCCCGATGCAAGAATATTTGTGCTCCATCGGGGTATCAGAACCTACGGTGAAAGGGAGGATCTGTATAGGGAAGCTCGTGAAAAAGGAATCATCTTCATTAAATATACCCCGGAGACGAAACCAACGATTACGGAAGTTAACGGAAAGCCTGAAGTGTTGGTGTTTGATGCGATTCTTGGTCGGTATATTCAAATAGAGGCGGATTTGGTCAATCTGGCCACCGCCATCGAACCGGAGGAAAACAACGCTGTAACCTCCGCTTTCAAACTGCCGGTAAACGAGGATGGTTTTATCATGGAAGCTCATGTGAAACTCAGACCTGTCGATTGTTCAACGGATGGTGTTTATATTTGCGGAATGGTCCATTATCCCAAACCGTTTGAAGAAAGTATCACTCAGGCCCAGGCAGCGGTTTCCAGAGCGGTTAATGTCCTGTGTCGTCAACAGGTGAATGTTGAGCCAATCGTTTCCACGATTGATCAGGATCTGTGTATTGGATGTGGACTTTGTATAAAGACGTGCAGTTTCAGCGCGATTGAAGCTGAAACGATTGAAGGATTAGGGGTCCGCGCTAAAAACATCTCCGCATTGTGCAAGGGATGTGGCGTTTGCGCGGTTGCCTGTCCTCAGCAGGCCATTTATATGAACCACTTTAATAATGATCAGATTAACGCGGCAATTAAAGCCGGTAAAAGCATCGCATAGATCGAAAATTCAAAAGGAGAATAACGATGTCAGATAACTATGAACCAAAAATTTTGGCCTTTTTATGTAACTGGTGCGCGTATGCTGGAGCGGATTTGGCGGGTGTGTCACGATTTCAGTACCCTCCGACGCTCCGGGTGATCCGAACCATGTGTTCAGGTCGGGTTGACCCCCTATACATTGCAGGGGGACTCATCAACGGGTATGACAGTGTTTTTATCTCGGGTTGACATCTCGGTGAATGCCATTACCAGGATGGTAATGTAACTATCGCCGGTCGTGTTGAATTGGTCGCCAGACTGCTCGACCTGGCCGGAATCGAACGAAACCGCGTACAGCTGCGGAGAGTCAGCGCCGCTGAAGGGGCACTTTTCGCCAACTACGTTAAAGAAGTCAGTCAGATCACGACCGAATTGGGCCCGTTCGACACGTCAAAATATCGGCTGCGTCTGGCCGCAATAAAGAGAGCTTTGGGAACTCGTCGTCTAAGATGGCTCAGTGGTATGGAACATCGACTGAGCATCGAAGAAAACGTCTATGGTGAAAAAACGAATCCTGAATTGATGCAAGAGGTACTGGACGAGTCCATTCAATCGGAATATCACAAAGCCCTGATTCTTGAAATGCTTGAGTTGCAACCCCTCAGTGTCAGGGAAATGGCTGAGATATCCGGTCTGCCGGTATATACCGTATCGCTGAGGCTCAACGAACTGGAAAATGAAAGAAAAGCGGAATTCCATAGTCATGAGGGAACGACAGCCAGGTTTGCTAGTTTGGTGGCCTCACCCATGTCTGAAGCAAAAGCGGCCGATGATTCCGATTATCCTTTATTGAAGGATAGCGATCACATCAAGGTGCAAAAAGCCGTCAGCCACTAGCCGTTAAGTGATCATTCAATCTCATTGGGCTTTCGACCAGGCACCAGACAGAAAGCCCGCCTAATGAGGGTTTACCATATTAATTTACCAAGAGAAATACGATGTCAGAAATAAAAGCTGTAAACGGAGCGGCAATGGTGGTCGGGGCAGGTATCGCAGGGATGCAGGCCGCACTTGATCTTGCCGATGCCGGAATTTATGTGAACCTGGTGGAAAAGTCTTCTTCAATTGGCGGAATGATGGCCCAATTAGACAAGACCTTCCCCACCAACGATTGCGCGATGTGAATTATCTCACCCAAGTTGGTGGATGTCGGTCGGCATCTGAATATTAATATCATTCCCAACACGGAAGTGACGGCACTCGAAGGAGAAGCCGGGGATTTTAAGGCAACACTGGAAAGTAATCCGAGATACATAGATACGAATAAGTGCACCGGATGCGGAGAATGTAAAGAGGTTTGCCCGGTGACCGCAATTAATGAATTCGATTGCCGCTTGAACAAAAGAGCAGCAACCTACATTCCCTATGCCCAGGCGGTTCCCCTGGCTTATACGATTGACAGGGAAAAGTGCATCGGTTGCGGACTTTGTCAGAGAGTCTGTCTGGCGGAAGCGGTTGATTACAGCCAACAAGCCAAAACGGCTGAGTTGGGGGTTGGCGCAGTGATTCTGGCCCCGGGGTCCAATGCCTTTGATCCTTCCACATTCGATAACTATCAATACAACAAGTATCCAAACGTCATCACCAGTTTGGAAATGGAACGGATTCTGAGCGCCTCGGGGCCATACCAGGGACATCTGATGCGTCCTCTGGAGCGGGAAGAACCCAAAAAAATAGCCTGGCTGCAGTGTGTGGGTTCCCGTGACATCAACCAATGCGATCATCCCTACTGCTCATCGGTCTGTTGCATGTCGGCTATCAAAGAAGCGGTTATTGCCAAGGAGCATGCCTCCCATGACCTGGAGTGCAACATCTTTTACATGGACATGCGAACCCATGGTAAGGATTTTGAGAAGTTTTATGAAAGAGCAAAATCGATCGGTGTAAAATTCACCCGGGCTCGTGTCCATTCGGTCATGGAGGATGAAACGACCGGCAATCTTCATATGAGCTATTTCACCGAAGCAGGCGAAATGGTTAATGAAGAGTTTGATATGGTTGTTTTGTCTGTCGGCCTCGAGTCAAAGGATTCCTCTGTCCAGTTAGCGGAAAAACTGGGTGTTGACGTCAATGGAAACAAATTTGTCGTTACTACGGATAAAAACCCGGTACAGACGTCTCGCGACGGTGTATTCGTCTGTGGCGTTTTTCAGGGGCCGAAAGATATCCCCCAATCGGTCGTTGAAGCCGGCGCCGCCGCTGCAGCCGCTGGAGAAATTCTGAGTTCCTCCCGATATACCGCAACCAAAGAGGTTGAGCTAATTCCTGAAACAAACGTGGTTGGCGAACGACCCAGGGTCGGTGTTTTTGTCTGCAGTTGCGGAATCAATATCGCCGGAACCGTGGATGTGAACGCTGTAAAGGATTACGCGGCCGCGCTGCCTTACGTGGAATACGTATGCAACAACCTCTATACCTGTTCCCAGGATACCCAGGAGTTCATAACCCAGGCGATTCAGGAGAACAACCTGAATCGCGTAGTGGTCGCTTCCTGTACACCAAAGACACACGAACCGATGTTCAGGGATACACTCGCCGCTGCGGGACTTAACAAATACCTGTTTGAGATGGCGAACATCAGAAATCAGTGCTCCTGGGTTCATTTGAGCGATCGACCTTCAGCAACCGAGAAATCGAAAGACCTGGTGCGAATGGCCGTAACGAAAGCAGCTTTAAAGGAACCGTTACAGGAAATCAAACTGGATGTGAATCAGACAGCCATGGTAGTTGGCGGAGGTGTTTCCGGTATGGCATCTGCCCTGAATTTGTCCAGACAAGGCTTCCAAACACACCTGATCGAAAGAGACAGACGATTGGGCGGACAGGCCAATAGTCTTCATGTGACCGGCAAGGGTGAAAAGGTGTCGGAAATTGTGTCTGAACTGGTCAAAGATCTTGAGGCCGATCCAAATATAAATATCCATCTTAACACAACCATCGAATCCGTAGAAGGATTTGTCGGGAATTTCAAGTCCACCCTAAAAAACGGCGAAAGCGTTTTAGACATCGAACACGGCGTCGTCACTATTGCGACCGGTGGTTACGAATATAAACCGGAAGAATATCAATACGGAAAGGATCCCAGGGTTATCACCAGCCTTGAGTTCGATAGAAAGCTGATGAATAACGAATTTGAGTTCGACAAGATAGATACGGCCGTTTTTATCCAGTGTGTCGGATCGCGAGAGCCGGATCGTCCCTACTGCTCTAGACTCTGTTGCAGCCACTCAATCGAAAGTGCGTTGGAGATGAGAGAAAAGAATCCGGATATGAATATTATCATCCTCAATCGTGATATCAGGACCTACGGTGAACGGGAGCATCTGTACAAGAAAGCAAGAGAAGTCGGTATTATTTTTGTCCGCTATAGCCGTGAAGAAAAACCGGAAGTGACGCTGGAGAACGGCAAGGTCATGGTCAGGGCCGTTGACAATATTTTGGGAAGACCATTGGAGATCGAAGCAGATTTGTTGACTCTGGCAGCCGCGATTATTCCGAACGGGGATATCGAGCTCGCGCAAAATTTCAAAGTAACGACCGACGACGATGGTTTTTATGTTGAACGTCACGCCAAGCTAGGTCCTTCGGAATTCGCGACTGACGGTGTTTTTATGTGCGGATTGGCCCACTATCCAAAACCGTTGGATGAGTCCATTTCTCAAGCAAAAGCTGCCGCTTCCAGGGCGGTTACCCTGTTGGCGCGTGGCACGGTGAGTACAAATGGCGAAATTGCTTCGACCAATCCGATGGTATGCAGTGGTTGTAACGTTTGTGTCTCAATCTGCCCGTACTCAGCCCCAAGAATTTTGGATGAGGGCAGATTCGCAGGAAAAGCGGAAATTAACGCGGCCCTTTGCAAAGGATGCGGACTTTGCGTTGCTTCATGCCGGTCAGGGGCCATAAATCTAAAAGGTTTTAGTGATGAGCAGATATTCTCAATGGTATCTGTGGCCAACTATTGACTATTCCGGGAATCGACGTCCAATGATTCCAACTGCGAGAATTGGACAACATCGTCTTTCGAATAAGCCGTAAAAAAAATCTAAACCTGGCTGTCCACAGCCATCAGCATTATTACGAAAAACAGGACTTCGCCGAGATTGTTTGAAGATTGGACCCTTTCGGCGAAGTCGGAACAAAACATTTTTAATAATCAGGAGAAAATTATGATGAGACAAAGAATATTCGATCTACAGCTTTCAGTTGAAACCACATCCCTGTACCTATTATTCGAGGGGCTCTCGGCAGACAAATCAAATGTCTCAACCCAGGAAATCTTCAAGGTATGGAACAGCACCGAAGCTTTATTCAAAAAAGGATTAGAAGAACTTGAAGAGAAAAAAATCATCGCCAGGGTTCTGGCAGACAGTGAACATAACGGTTATTATCGCCTGGTAAATAACAACCGGTTGCAATGCGCCTGCGGTGAAAACAGCGGAATTAACGGGCAACAGTTCATTCGTCAGGCAAGGTAGTTTAAGATGATAGGAATGACCTGGACGGACGAGGTGCACGTAAATAGCGGCATGATCCTTGAGAGCATCTCGGATGGCGTATTTTCCGTAGACAAGAATTTACGGATATGTTCGTTTAATCATGCCGCTGAGTTGATCACCGGAGTGTCTCGTGATGAGGCTTTGGGCAAGCGCTGTAAAGAAGTATTTCGATCGAATATGTGTGATAAGGAGTGTTTTTTAGAAAAGACTATGTCCGACGGTAATGGATCTAACGACTCTTCCATCAAAATCACCAACAAGCAAAAAAAAGAACTCTCCATTGATATTTCCGCGGCGCCACTGAAAAACATACATGGGGATATCGTGGGATGTATCGGCATTTTCAGGGATCTTAGACTGGTTGAGAGATTAGCGGGGGAATTGACGGATTGTTATTATGTTGGCGGAATGGTTAGTCAGAACGCTGCCATGAAAAATATTTTTGACGTCATCCCCAAGGTAGCTGAAAGTACCTGCAGCGTGCTGATAGAAGGAGAAACCGGTACGGGTAAAGAGCTTTTGGCCAGGGAAATTCATAATCAAAGTAGAGGAAAAAACCTGCCATTTATCGCTATAAACTGCGGCGCTTTGCCCGATACCCTATTGGAATCTGAGCTGTTCGGCTATAAAGCCGGGGCGTTCACAGACGCCACCAAAGATAAACCCGGTCATTTCGTGATGGCTCAAGGGGGCACAATCCTACTGGATGAAATCGGTGAAACGAGTCCGGCGTTTCAGACTCGATTGTTAAGAGTACTGGAGCAAAAGCAAGTGATCCCACTAGGAGGGATAAAACCGGTCCAAGTTGACGCTCGGGTTATCGCGGCGACGAATCGGAGTTTGATAGATCTGGTAGATGAGGGGAAGTTTCGACAGGATCTTTATTTCAGAATCGACATCATGTTGATTAAACTCCCTTTATTAAGGGAAAGAAAAGAAGACATCCCTCTGCTGATTGAGCATTTTATTAAACGGAAAAACAGATCTCATCAGAAAAAAATTGAGGGTATCGATAAAAACATTCTGCCGTATTTTATGGCGTATAATTATCCGGGCAATGTTCGTGAATTGGAAAATATCATCGAAAGGGCTCACATATTGTGTAACAACGGAATCATACATCTGGACCATCTGCCCGATGTCTTAAAAAACTGTGCCCTTGAAACGGAAACCACAACCGATCCCGAACCCATGTCAAAATTATCAGAATATCAAGCGTTACTCGAAGCTTTAATTAACTGTCACAGCCGTGTTGACGCCGCTAAAGAACTGGGAATTCATAAGAGCACACTGTTTAGGAAAATGAAAAAATACGGTATCAATTTCCCCATCAATCTCTCCACAACTTGAAAATAGGGCGCTACCTCTTCATCCTGTTGCATATGTAGATCACTCATCTCATGACATGTTGGATGAAGATTTTGACTGAAGAGGGTTGGGGAATCATCCTGATTCGGTCTCAGCCCACCAATGGGCGTAGTTTTATAGTTAGATTTCCGTTTGACGGAAAGCAAACAGGAGAAAGGTATGTTCAAAGTTCTTGCTATTGATGATGACCAAGCTGTTCTTAACTATTTGGAAGTATTTTTGATACAATCAGGCGAATTCATTGTAGAGTGTCTCAATGACAGTCGAAAGGCCATAGAGACGATTTCACACTTCAAACCTGATTTGGTATTGCTCGACATGGAAATGCCTTATTTTTCCGGATTGGATATTCTTCTTGCCTTGTCAGAACATGCTGATCGACCGGAAGTACTGGTTCTTTCAGGTGCAAAAAATGTTAAATTGGCAATACAAGCGACAAAGCTGGGTGCTTGTGATTATCTGACAAAACCTGTTGATGAAGCTAAACTTCTTGCCTCGATCAAAAAACCGTTTAAAATACGAGATTTGAAAACAGAAATTAGAACAATTGAAAATGGTAAAGCAGATTCTAGTTTTGAATCCATCGCTACATGTTCTTCCGAGATGCGGAAAACACTAAACTATGTAAAAAAAATCGCTGTAACAGATAATCCTGTTCTGATATGGGGGGAGTCCGGTACAGGGAAAGAACTAATTGCCAAAGGAATACATAACTCATCGAAGCGAAAGAATGCTCCATTCATTTCAATTAACGCAAGTGAATTTGCATCAGAGTTATTTGCGTCTGAGTTTTTGGGTTTAAATGAAGAAGCATTTTCCGGGGCCGTTACAAATTCAGCCGGTTTGTTAGAAAAGGCCAACGGTGGGACTCTATTTCTCGACGAAATTGGAGATCTTTCTCCTCACTTTCAAGTAAAGATGTTACGCGTGTTTCAGGATGGGGAGTACTACCAGGTTGGATCGGCTAACCGTCAGAAAGTTGATATTCGCTTAATTACGGCTACGAATAAAGATCTTCAAAAAGAAATTCAAAAAGGTGAGTTTCGTACCGATTTATTCTATCGATTAAATGTGTGCTCTGTTTATGTTATTCCGTTATATAAACGAGCAGGAGACATACCCAACCTTGCCCGATATTTTGTCAATAAGTACTCCAAAATTCACGAAAGAAAAATATCAGACATTTCAGAAGATGTGCTGAATCTTTTAAACCGATATCGTTATCCAGGTAATATCAGGGAACTTGGAAGCATCATTAATACCGCTGTCGTTATGGTAAACGGAAGACAGTTGACACGACGATCTCTACCGGAATATTTTCTGGAAGCGACATCGAATTCAAGATATAGATTCAACAACACGCATAATAAATCGATTGCACAGGTGGAAAAAGAACATATTGAAAGAATTTTGGATCATACCAAAGGAAATAGATCGGCAGCAGCCGGAAT
>Ga0233437_1000890_pt1 | contig 61260 bp, 77 predicted proteins | sample SI_122_August201_FD_182714 | JGI IMG/M metagenome (GOLD analysis project Ga0233437, IMG submission 182714) | Seawater microbial communities from Saanich Inlet, British Columbia, Canada - SI_122_August2016_200_MG | ecosystem: Environmental > Aquatic > Marine > Inlet | place: Canada: British...
TTAATTTTGCACAAAATCTTGAAGACCCTCAATTATGTGAAAATATTGAAGATAATAGTTTGGCAGATGATTGTTATGTTAATTTTGCACAAAATCTTGAAGACCCTCAATTATGTGAAAATATTGAAGATAATAGTTTGGCAGATGATTGTTATGTTAATTTTGCACAAAATCTTGAAGACCCTCAATTATGTGAAAATATTGAAGATAATAGTTTGGCAGATGATTGTTATGTTAATTTTGCACAAAATCTTGAAGACCCTCAATTATGTGAAAATATTGAGGATATAAGTTCGGCAGATTATTGCTATGAACGTTTTGCAAGAAATCTTAAAGATCCTATTTTTTGTGAAAAGATTGAAGATCAAGAAAATTCGGAAAGGTGTTATTATGTATATTTCAAGATAATTCTTAATCCTAACTTGTGTACAAATGAGGAATATGAAACCAATTCAGTTAACTGTTATTATCATATAATTGGAGATGAATCGGAGATTGAATTGTGTGGAGAATTTGAATCGCAACTTATTTCTGAGCTCTGTTTTAAATATGTTGCTAAAAATATTTCTAAACCAGAAGTTTGTGAGAATCTTCAGAATATCCTTTTATCCGAGATTTGTTATTTTAATGTTGCCCGAAATCTTGAAGACCCTCAATTATGTAGTAAAATTAAAACTAAAAATAAGTTGGATCTCTGCTATAGTCTTTTGGCAAACAAACTAAACAATCTTGAATTATGTGAAATAGTAGAACATAAGCAAAGTTGTGTTGGTAGTGTTATGTCATCAAAAAACAATCCTGAATTGTGTGAACAAACTGAAATTCAGGAGATTTCAGATATGTGTTATTATTCTCTAGCAACAAGACTAATAGGTAGGCAATTTTGTAAGGAAATTAAATCTCCAGAAATCTCTAATAATTGTGATTCTTTACATAGAATGAACAACGAATTGACGAAATTAACATAATAATTCCACTTTTCATAACTAGTGTTAATATAATTCATGAAATCTACCTCTCTGGAAAAAATAAATTAAAAATAGAAAAGAAAGTAGCCACATTTGGTGACCACTTTTAGGTCGCCCTCGGTGCATTCGGACGAAACCGAATCGCTGAGACAGGGATTCGAACCCCGATACCCAGAGGGAACTGGCTGTTTTGGACGAAAAACATCAGAAAACTTGTTTTCTCGTCTCTCAAGGCCAGCGCAATACCAGATTATGCGATCTCAGCAATAATGATTACGATCGCGACAAGAAATCCTTGATTTCTATGTATGCGATCTCAGCTTTTTGGTGAGATTGCGTCCAGAAAAACTTTTTTGTTTTTCAGTGAATGCGATCTCAGCAATATTGTTTAAGGTCGCGACCAGAAATTTTCAATTTCTCAGTATGCGATCTCAGCAATAAAAAAACATGGGCCCACGCGGACTCGAACCGCGGATTACCGCCTTGTAAAGGCGGGGTCATAGCCACTAGACCATAGGCCCCTTATAATTCAAGGAGAAAACTTTAATATAAAAAGCTTATTGTTTAATTATAATTGTATTACCTTCACCAATTCCTTCTAAACTGGCTTCTATATCCTCTTGAAAGCATAAAATATCTTCATTTAATTTAATATTTTCAATTCTATATACATCTGGTAATTTTTTCTTAAAGAAAAATACTAAATTATCTCCATTATCAGTTAAATCATAGATTAATAGTTTTGAATGTTCGTCAATATCTTGGTTTAAATCTTCAGACAATGGGTTTGAGTCAAAAAAGCAGATTTTTTCAAAATTACTTGCAAGATTCATCTTAATGGTTTTAGTTTCACCATAGGCAAGCCCATAAGTTTCATCTCTAAGATCAGTAAACAAATCAACAGATGCATATTTTTCTTGCCCGTTAAGGATATTTGCAACAAATCTAAATCCAAATATTGCAATAAATGCAGTGAATACTAAGACTAAGATCCAAATAAACATTTGAGAAGTAATGGCTTTTTTCATGTTTCTTTCATTAAAGTTATATTATATAAACTTTTAGAAATGTTTTTATATTCTCCTTTTCTTTTATAAAAATATGAAAAAAGTAGGTGTATTTTTGCTTTTACTAATTTGCATACCTTTAGTAGCATCTGAGATCCCCTGGGTTTACAAAGGAAATGAGAGTTATATTATTCAGAATTCAACTTTTATCTTACCTCTTGAAAGGCACCAGCAAAATTCTCGAGTAAGTGATGTTTATTTTAATACAACTATTTTTCCAAAAAACACATACAGGCAAAGGATTATTACAAGGCTTCTTAGCGTAAATAAAAATATCACAGAAGACTTTTTTCAGTATCACTGGAAATTACCTAATAAAGACATTAAATTAGAAGTTAATACTTATGTTTTAACACAAGATAATCGGCAGGAAATTAAAAATAAAGTCCTTTTTCCAGTTAGACAAGATGATTATGTAAAAAAATACTCTCAACCAACTGAGAATATTGATTCAGATAATCCTGAAATTAAAAAGTTAGCAGCAGAGCTTGCAGAAGGCGAAGATGATCTTTTTGAGCTTGTAACTAAGATTGGTATTTTTGTTCATGAAAATATTGAATATGAATTAAATCATGAAACTGGCCCTGAAACAATGCCTGCTTCTTGGGTATTAGAAAATAAAATTGGGGTTTGTGATGAATTTTCTACACTATTTATGGCAATTTGCAGAGCCTTAGATATTCCTGTTAGATACGTGGGAGGAATGGCATACTCAAATGCCGCTGAAAAAGAATGGGAAAGTCACGGTTGGGCAGAAGTTTATTTTCCAGGAAAAGCTTGGGTTCCTTTTGATCCTACCTTTGGTGAATTTGGCTTTGTAGATTTATCTCATATTTCATTTTACAAAACTAAAGATTCAAGTTCAACAACTACAACTCTTAATTATGAAGCAAGAGACGCTGAAATGAGTTTAATGCCTCCAATACTATCAGCAAACTTAACTTTATTTAATGGAACTCCTATGAGGAGATATAACTTTTCTTTAACACCTTACAAAGATGTTACTGGGTTTAACTCCCATAATTACCTTGATTTTGAAATTAACAATACTCTTCCTTACTATCAAACATTAAGAGTAATTTTATGGAATACAGAAGGAATAGAATATTTAGATGAAACAGATCATTATGTTGTTTTACGCCCAAATGAGAATAAACATATTTATTATAGATTTAAAACAGTCGGCGATTTTAGCGAGAAATATTATTATTCATTTCCTCTTGTAGTAAGTGATCCAAGTAATTACACAGCTAGAACTGAAATTCAAGTTAAAAAAGATTTTCAAGTTATTCCTGAGGATATAATTACTGATTATGTTAAAGCATTGAAAAAAGCAGAAAAGTCAAGTGATAAGTCAATTGTAAAAGATATTGAATTATCTTGTTATTCTAACTTAACTGAAACTTATGTAGATTATCCTTTGAATTTATCTTGTACAGTAAAAAATAGAGGGAACACTAAACTTGAACGAGTCAAAATCTGCTTATTAAAAGGCTGTGATACCTTCTCTTTAGATATTTCTGAAGACCATGAATCTAATTTCGCAATATCTTTTGAAGAGCAAGGTTTGCAAAGTTTAATATTTGAATTAAATGCAGAAGATGTTTCTAAAAATTATTTTATTGACATTAATGTTCATCCATTCCCAAACATAACAATTAAGGATTTAAACACAACTTCTAAGGTAAGGTACCAAGATGACTTTATTTTAAACTTTGAAGTTAATAATGATAAGAATTCACCTGTTAATAACGTTGAAGTTAATGTTCATCATGATTTCTTTAATAACTCTTGGAAACTAAAGAACTTTAAGTCAAACTGGGAGATTAAACTAAACGGAGAAGCAAGAGACTTAAAAGCCGGTGAAAACAACTTTTTAATCAATGTTACTTACTTAGATGTCTTTGGAAAAGAATATTCCATTTCATCTGACGAAACAATTATTTTAGAGAAAGTAAATATTATTCAGAGAATTCCGTTATCAATAAGAAACTTTTTTAGATGGCTTGATAATTTATTTGATTAAAACTTCTCCAGTTAAACTTCTAAGTTGATGTTTAATTATCTTAACCTCATAAAATTCTTTTAATTTTACTCTTTTATTTATTCCAACAACAATAGGATATGTTCCTAATTGTTTTCCAAAAGTATGATTACCATCAAAGACTTCCATATAAACATCTTTTAAGATAATGCCTTTAGGGAATACTTTCTCTAACATTTTAAAGTCAATTTCTTCTCTAACTTTTCTCTTAAAAGAAAAATAATGCTTTTTATTCTTTCTAATAAATTTACTTCCAATTTCACTCATTTGAGTATTTGGAAAGATATCAACTTGTCGAATATTAATTCTCCTGAGTAACAATCCTTTATCAAAAATTTCTTTTAAGCTTTCAAGATTAATATTAAGTGTTTCTTTATTCTCATTAATTAATCCGAGTAATAAGTTAATTCCAGGTAAGAACAGAGGTAATCCTTTCTTTCCTCTCTTTTGTCCATATTTATTAATAATCTCAATTGCTTTAATTATAGTTTGAGGATGAGAATGCAAATTGTTAGCCTTAATTACTTTAGGATCAAATGATTCAACTCCAAAGGCAGCAACATTTCCCTCACTACAATATTTACATATTAACTTAGTTATTTCTTCTCCTTTTTTACTAACAACACTTGCAGGATCAACATTATCTATATGTAAAGTCTTTAATTTTAATTTATCAAGTTCAGTTAACAATTCTTTAATCTGTGGATAAGAATAGAAATCAGCTTGTTTACCTAGCCTAAAATGTTCTCCTCCATTTTTATTTAGTTCCTTAACTTCATCTAAAATATCTTTATAGTCTCTAAATGCAACCTGATTTTTTAAAGGCTCCAAACAAAAACTACAATGATTCTTTCTAGGACAGCCTTTAGCTGTTTCAATTTCTAACATATAGGGTTGATTTATTTGTTTGAGAATACCTGCACCCAGAGGGGCAATTTCTTTTAATTCATTATAAGAAAACTTCAAGTTAGGATTAAAATCTTCCCCTTTAATGATTTTATTAAGTAGACCCCAAAGATCCCCTGAAACTACATAATCAAAGTTTTCTTCTAAAAAATTCTTATAGTTATCACTTAGCTTTTGGCCTCCGCTAAATAAACTAGCAAAGGCAGCAGGTCCAGTAATTATCTTAGTTCCATTAAATTTTTCAATTAATAGAGAAACTTCTTTAATTGATCCTGGATTTGCAGTTAGATATTTTCCAGGTGTATGCATTCCTGCAATTACAATTATAAAATCAGCATTTGATAAAATCTCTTCAGTTTCTTTAAAATTCTGACTTAAGTTATTTATAGAAATATTTGTTTTTCTATTAATTTCTTCTTTATTATTCTTATATGTAAATCTTAAATCATCAATTCTAAGATATTTATATTCTTCTTTTAGCTTTTCAATAGCGCCCACAATATACCTTGGATATGTTCCTAGATATGGTGGCACTCCTAAGCCAGATGGTTCATCAGTATAACAATCTATTATGCAAATCATTTTATTCTCTAAATTCAACAGAATCTACCATTCCATCAGAGTCCATATCGATCCCTTCAACGACTTTTGCCATAAAGTTAGGGTTAGACATATTTCCTTTACAAACATCTTTAAAATGCTTGATAATCCCAATTAAAGCAGCTTTTGTTCCTGCGTATCTCTTTCCAGCAACTAATAGAATATATTTTGATGGATTTAATGGATTTGGTGCTTTAACAATTATTCCAACTTCATCTTGTGGATATGAGTTTTTAGTAAGGGAGGAATAAATAATCCAATTATTATCTTTCTTGAAATTAATTGGAAGAGAGTCATTAACTTTCTCTGTTATCTTATTAACAACAGGCCCTCCAATTAATATTAAATTATTATTTAAGTCTGAGTCTCTAATTTCAGTATCAAGTTTTACATTAAGCTCAGGAACTGAACTTAAGAATGTCCCTAAGAATAATCCAAGATCAATTCCATAATAACCATCTCTAGATCTTGCTTTATCTGGTCCGTGAGGATCAGGGCTTCCTGTAATAATTAATGCATTAAGCTTTCCATCTTCAACAAATGGTTTCAAAAACTCAATATCTCCTTTATGCTTGAATACATTTGGTACTTGTGAAAATTCTTTTAATTTAAAAAAAAAAGATTCATCAGCAGTTTTATAATATTTAGCAAGAGATCCTTTAATACTTTCAGTTCTCTTAATCTTAATGAGCCCAGCTGCTTCTAAGTTTTTAATATGATAATATATTTTTTGTTCATGCTCCCCAATAGTTTCTGCAATTTGTTTAGGATACATCTCTTTATTTTTAATAGTTTTAAGAATTCGAATGGCAAGATCGCTTCCAATTCGCTTTAAGCCATCTATATTAATTTCCTTGGTTGAAAGTCCTAATATTTCTTTATCAGTCGATTTAATTACGTGCATGATAACCACCTAAAAATAATTTAGAATAAAGGTAAAAAATAAATTATAAAAGCTTTTCTATAGCAGATTATGTATTTGGTTAATATGTTCTGCTACTTTTTCTCCTTTCTTTGTTAACTTTAGAATTTTAATTCTTCCTTGTTTAACAAATTCAACAAGACCAGATTTTTGCATTTGCTGTAAGATTTTAACAACATGAGAATATGTACAATTAATTTCTTTTGCTAATGATGATGCGTAAATATCTGTTTTAGCGTTTAGTAAACCTAGTAACATTAATGCTGGTTTTCTTCTAAAAAATACATTGAAAATTTTTTTATCTTTAACTACCATTTTAAGACCCCCCTACCTCTTTCTAATATGAATCTAAGAAATATGTTTTCCTTTATATAGTTTTCCATAAGGTCTTTTTTTCTCTTGCATAAAGCCCTAGTTCTGTCATCTTAGAAAACTGTTCTGGTTCAAAAATTACAAAGTTAATATTAAAACCAAAATCAGATTTAATTTGTGCTCCTACCTTTGTAATATCTTCTTTATTTAGGCCCTCTCCAATAATAAATAAATCTGTTTGATCTTTCTTTTTCTTTCCGTATAAGATTATTTGATTAATTCCAGGGGTTCCTTTAATTTGTTCAACAAAAGAAGTTAGTGCATCTTTTACAAATAAACTTTCCAAAACTTCTGTCTTTTGATTTTTAGCCCAAATATAAAACTTGAATTTCTTGATTTGTTTTTGATCAATGATTCCGATTTTAAGAAATTTATTAATGATTCTAAATGTAGAAGCCGGTGAAACAGATGTCCCTGAGCTAATTTCCCTTAGGTAAATCTCCCTTTGTTTATTATCAATGAAGAATTTCATAACCTTAATGATCTTTTCATCAAAAAGTTCTTCTAAAAAGCCTATATTGACCATATGTTTCAAGAATGAAATCTCTTATTTAAATCTTTCCATTTTTGAAACCTTGTTCCAAATATGAAATGTCTAGTCAAAAAAATTAGTTTTTCTCCACGAATTCTTCTTCTAAGAAGTGCATCTTTCCAGGAATAATCAAACAATGGGGTTGTTTCCCAAAATCTTCCTTTAAAATGTCTTTAATCTTACCATATTTTATTACTTGATCCTTATGTGTTAATCGTGCACAAGCAACAATTTTTAAGTTTTCTTTAATTAAATTTTTCTTAAATTTATTTTCTAGTTTAATTAAATGCTCAATTGCTTCATTTATCGTCATAAACTTATTTTCTTCAGCTTTAATATCTAATAGTATTAAACTATGAAGTCCCATTTTCTGATTATCAATTATATTATTATATACTGATTCAGGAGGATATTTGTCAAAAAAAGGAAGACTAATTGTACGTCCAAATTTATAGAGTTGTAAACCAGTCTCTGAGATGGCGTTAAAGACGCTTGTATTATGAATGACATTATACCTTATCTTATTCTCTTTAAGTCTTAAAATAAGCTCTGTATGTGTTGTGGCAGCAAGTGGATCTCCTATTACAAGTAGGCATACTTCTTTATTTTTATTTTCATTAATTAAAGTGTTTGACTCTTCAAACTCTTGTCGTGTTAAAATCGTGACTTTTTTAGAAATCATTTTCTCAAGAACTTCAATAGGTTCTCCAAATAAACTAGTATATCCTTCTAAGTAAATTAAGTCAGCTTTTTTCAATAGGTCGACAGATTTTACTGTTAAGTTATCCCATGTATTAAGTCCTGTTCCAATGATATTTATTGTCATAGATGCTAAGAATTGTTTTATTGTTTAAATAGTTAATCAAACAATATGCTTATTTTATTTGTTTTAACTCCTCGTCGAATATCCTCAAGAAAAAAGTGAATTTCAATATAGAAACATCTAGTTCAAATTAGAAAAGTTTAAATATAAGTTATACTATTTTAATTTCGGGTTTAACAATTAAGAATGTTTTGGGTTTGCTTGTTTTTAATAATTTGTTTTTTGGGTATTAGTTGTTTGGGTTTAATGTTTGTTCTAATAGGAAGAAATACAATTACTTAATATAAAGGTTTTTGTTTTTTAAAATAATCTTCCGAAGATATATATTGTGACATATATATTACTATAACTATAAAAAGGGGGTCGTAACCAATGGATTTCATCGTAGAAAACGCATTAAAAAACAACACAGCAGTAGAAGAACAATTTGACGCAGGTCAAGCCAACATTAAGATTATTGGAGCCGGTGGGGCTGGAAACAACATGGTATCCTGGCTTTACAAAAAAGGGATTAAGGGTGCTGAGATTATTGCTTGCAATACAGATCAACAACATCTTAACATTACTGAATCTGATAAGAAATTCTTAATAGGAAGAGATATTACTAAAGGATTAGGATGTGGAGGTTTTCCAGAAAAAGGAGCCGAAGCAGCAAAAGAATCACTTCAAGATATTAAGGATTGTTTAAAGAATTCTGATATGGTTTTTATTTGCTCAGGAATGGGTGGAGGAACCGGAACCGGTGCTGCACCAGTCATTGGAAAAATTGCAAAAGACAATAAAGCAATTGTTATTGGGACAGTAACAATGCCTTTTAGAATTGAAAGAGCAAGAGTAGACAAAGCTGAACATGGCTTAAGACAATTAAGACAAGTAGCAGACACAGTTATTGTAATTGATAATAATAGACTAGTTACTATTGCAGGTAACTTACCAGTGCAACAAGCATTCGCAGTTGCTAATGAATTAATTGCAACAATGATTAAAGGTATCGTTGAAACAATTGCAGTTCCATCTTTAGTTAATTTGGATTTCGCAGATGTTAAAGCAATTATGACAAATGGTGGTGTTGCTGCAATTGGAGTTGGATCATCTGATACAACCAATAAAGTAGATGAAGCAGTAGCTTTAGCATTATCTAATCCATTACTAGACATTGATTATAAGGGCGCAACAGGCGCATTACTTCATATAATCGGTGGACCTGACCTTACACTTGATGAAATTAGTAAGGCTGGAGAGTTAATAACTCAAGCAATGGATGAAGATGCCAATGTAATCTGGGGTGCCAGAATTAAAGATGACATGAAAGGTAAAGTTACCATTATGACCATCATGACTGGAGTTAATTCCCCATGGATTTTAGGAAAAGATCAACACAGAGTTGTTGTTGCTAGACCTGAAGTCTTACAAACTGAGGATGAACTTGGTATTGAGATAATAAGGTAATATTCACTAATCGGTGAAGTTTGAGTTCTAGCCTTCATATAACTACCCCCAATTGCTAAATGAAGGCATTTTAGTCTTCATTGCCTTTTGGCAATGGAGCTTTTTTTTAATTTTATTAAGAAATCTTCTTCTGAAAATTCAAATTTAACTTTTTCAAAGAATAAGTTCATTGATTTTAAATCTCTTCTTAATAACTGCATAAATATTGGATTTGTTTTATTAGTTCCATGTGAGAAATCAATTAAATAAGGCTTTTCATTATGATTCAAAATATTATACATTGATAAATCCCCGTGAGTAAGGCCTGCATTATAGAAAGTCTCAATTTGATCTAATATTTCATTACAAAACTTCTTTGTATTCTTAGGATAAGCATTTTTAAGTTCAGGTGCAGGATAATCATCTCCAATAAATTCCATTAATAATACATTATTCAAAACTTTAATTGGTTTAGGAACATTTAATCCTAGTCTTTCAGCTTTAATTAGATTCTTAAATTCTCTTTGAACCCAAGCAAAAATAATCTTTCTTCTATTATTTGTAATACCTGAAAATCTTGGATCTGATCTAATGTATTCAAACATTTTATTAAAAGTTGAAGTTTCAAGTCTGTAAATCTTAACAATAATCTTCTTACCATCATCATCTTCGGCAGAAAATACATTTGCTTCTTTCCCGATTAATACTGGACTTAACGTGTCTTCGGCAAAGAGACCTTTCTTCATTAGTCTAACTAAAGTATCTATAGTAAATTGATCAAAGACACTATTACGAGTCTTCATTTTCTCTCTACCTTTAGTTGCCATTCACTCTTTAATTTCAAAGAGAGTATTTAAATGTTTATTATTCCCAATTTAAAGAAGAAGGTTTTAATTGCCTTACTAATGGTTCAGCTCTTGCAGCTATTCTCCAAGTTAGGCTTCTTTGTCCTCTATACTGTGCCATTTGAACTTGTTTTGCTCTAGCAGCCATTTCACTTTCATTATTATTAGCAAAATGATTATAAATATGACCAATCAATTCATGATCAATTCCACTTTGATTCCAGATTTCTCTAGCCCAAGCTGGAAAGTATTTTGAGGGGTTTGATTGATAAACTTCAATTGATGGTGGTTGATAATTAGCAAAACCAAAATTCATACTACCTGAATTTGTAGGGATAATTTTTATTCCAGTTTCCTTTAAACTATCTAGAATAGATGTTTCTAAACCCATTTGTTTTGCAGTGGCAAGAGTATTATCTATCCATCTTCTAACCTCAGGAACTTGAATTTGCATAAATAGTTGAGTAAATCAAGGTTTATAAAGATAACTGTTACTTGTTAGGAACAACACCTGACTTAATCCAAATATCCCAATTGAAGTTTACCTTCATCAATTATATTTACTTCTTCTTCATTAGAATCTATTAAAGTCATCTTAGTAATATGTAATTCATCATCTTCTGCATAAATAAAGTCTTGATGAACATCAGAATCAACCTTTCCACCTAGATGACTGCTTCTAGCTAGAGCAATATGAGCACCTTGAAGTTTCTCATCACCAAGAGTAATTCCAGTTCTTTTACCTTTATAATTAACTCCAATTGCAAATTCAGCGATATTATTTCTATTTGGATAATCTAACCATTTCTTAAACTCCTCATCTGTCGTAGATGCCTTATTTTGAGAAACTTTTAATCTTACAATCCTATTATTATACATTATTGGTAAAACCCCTTCTGTTTTACTTTCACCTAAATTGTCATCTTTGACTCCCTCATATAATGTTTTATATGCTTCTCCAGCAGGAAAATTAGTTAATCTACCTGGATTTTGACAAGATCCTGTGTCAGCTTTAGCTTTTCTATTCCTTAAATCAAAGATCATTTCATCTTTATTTGAAAAAATTACTTTAGCTTTGATTGCATTATCTAAAAGAATAGAAGCTTTCTTGGCTCTTTTTGAGACAATTGAGTAATCAGCTTCAAAAAATGTAGTTTCAAATTGTCTATTAAGACCAGGCATACTAACAACTCTAGTTTGACTACCTTCAATATCTGTAATTTCGTGTAAAGGTGCAGTTGCTGAAAATTGTGGCATTGATATTATAATATTCTTAGTTTTAGCTAAATTCATTATTTCTATAGGAAGTGCTCCATTATTCTTACCAGTAGCTTTATAGCATTGAATTTCAACAGTAGTAATTCCTAAATCAAGAAATCCTTCTTTCCATTCATTTGCCCAAGTTGTTCTTCTGTCAAGCCAGGCTTCTGAGTCTTTTAATTCACCGTGAGGTTCATCCACTAAAATCAAGACTTTTTCATTGCTTTGAGGCAAAATTATTTGATTTATTAGGCTTTTTAGCTCCATATTATTTCCCGTCAATTTATTGATATAAAAATCTTATCCTTCTCAAAGCAAACATTTATAAAGCCTAATTTATTATGTATTCCTGCCCGACACAGAGAGTATCTGGGGGAGTTTACGAGAAACTCAAGCTATGAACTTAGAGGTTAGTGGTGCGGGCTTCATCATCACAAAATTCACTTCAAGTCGTTATCATGATCATTAATTCCAAACAATTACATTTTATTTACCTTGGAAAAAGGTGTGAGTAACTATTTCTTGAAGTTGTAGGAGGAAAAAAGAAAATGGGAAAAATTAGCCCTGTATCAGCAAAATATATTGTTCACGCAACTATTGAAATTAACGGAGTAGTAGACAGACCAGACGTAATTGGTGCTATCTTCGGACAAACAGAAGGTCTTTTAGGAGCAGAGCTTGAATTAAGAGAGCTTCAAAGATCAGGTAGAATCGGTAGAATCGAAGTTAATGTAGAAACTACTTCTGGAAAAACAAAAGGAAATATTCAAATTCCATCAAGTTTAGATAAATCAGAAACCTCAATTGTAGGAGCTGCTTTAGAAGTAATTGATAGAATTGGTCCTTGTGAATCCAAGATTTCAGTAGGAAAAATTGAAGACGTAAGAGTTGCTAAAAGAGATTATATTATTCAAAGAGCAAAATCCTTATTAAAAGATTTAATGGACAAAACAATGCCAGACTCTCAGCAAATTGCTGACGAAGTTGCAGAATCAGTTAGAGTTATGGAAATAGTTAACTTTGGTAAAGAAAGATTACCAGCTGGTCCTGCTGTTGAAGATAGCGATGAAATTATCATTGTTGAAGGTAGAGCAGATGTTATTAATCTATTAAAAATTGGAATTAAAAATTCAATTGCTATGAATGGAACTAATGCCCCTGAATCAATCAAAGCTTTAACTAAGAAAAAAGAAGTTACTGTTTTTGTTGATGGAGACAGAGGTGGAGACTTAATTATCAAAGAACTTTTAGGAGTTGGACAAATTGATTTTATTTGTAAAGCACCTGATGGAAAAGAAGTAGAAGAAATTACTAAAAAAGAAATCCATCAAGCTCTAAGAGCAAAAGTTTCAGCTGAACAATATAGATTAGATCATCATATTTCAGCTCAGAAAAAAGAAAGTAGACCTGAATCTAAGCCGGTTAAAAGAGACGACAATAAATCTAGATCAAGACCTGTTGTTAATTCAAGACCTTCTTCAAGGCCCCTTTCAAGGCCAGTAAAAAAAGAGGATAAATTAGAATTATCAGATGAGGATAAAAAGAAATTCTCTGAAATCGCAGATGAATTAGTCGGAACAAGAGGCGCTTTCTTACTTGATGATAGCTTACAAGTTCTTGGAAAAGTTCCATTACCTGAGCTAAGTTCAACTTTAGGTGAAATTGAAGCTTCAATTTACGCTTTAGTTTTAGATGGAGCAATTGATAAAGATCTTGTATCAAATGCAAGAAAATCAGGAATTCAATTAATCATTGGTAAAGAAATTGCTAGTGATATTGGAGTAACCAAGATTAAGTTAGTTCTTGCTGAGAATTTATAAATTCTCAATTTTTTTTCTTTTTTTAAATTAATTTCTAAGTTAGCTTTAAAAAATATGATTTATTCTGTTCTTTATGGATGAATTAGAGAAATTAGAAATTCTTGCCGCCTGTGATTTTAGTCTCTGGAGAAAACTTGAGAGATTAGGTGTCAGAACTGCTCATGAATTGATAACAGGATTTTCACATTATAAATTAAGACTCTCCGATGCAGTTAATTTTTTGTCTAAAGGTATGGGGGATGATAAAGATTTTGAAGATTCAATTTTTTGTTATGGATCTATGATAATGGATTATGATTCTATTCCTTTTGAGGACTTAGATAAGAATGATCCTCATTTTAGTTTTCTATTTGAGTATAGAGATCTGTTAACAGAATTAGGTCAATCTTTAAGATCTTTTATTTTAAGATATGGGGCTGAAGGAGGTCCTGGAATTGATGGCAGTGATTGGGAAGAAACTAATGTTTTTTTTGACACATTAGAAAGGTTATCAGAAAGAAATTATAGAAAAGAAGTTTTAAAACCACTAGGAATTGCTTATCGTCAAGGTAGTTCTTTGAATGATTAAAAACCACTAGACATTCTATCTTAACATTTTTAAACAAACATATTAAATCAATTCTTGAGGTGCATATAATGAAAATCGTAGATTTTGAAGAAAAGGAAGTATTTGGATTAAAAGTTGAAGGTAATACCCAAGAAACAATGCCTAAAATGCCAGGTTTATGGGGTAAATTTCTTGAACTAATTAAAGATGATTTACCTAATTTAAAGGAAACATTTGGATTATGCTATTCACCTAAACATACAATGGACGAATTTGTCTATGTTGCTTGTTCAAGTGTAGAAAAGGAAGGTATGGTCAAAGACACAATCAAGGCCGGCAGATACGCAGTCTTTGAACACGTTGGCCCTGCAAAGGAAATTGGCCAAACTTATGAAAAGGCTATGAAAACAGTTGCTGAAAACAATGAATCCTTAACAGATGATTTCTATTGCTTTGAATTATACGATGAAAGATTCAAAGATGATGAAGAATCAGTTTGCGAGATTTATATTAAGTTGAAATAACTCCTCGCTGAGTTGAGGCGAAAGGGATTTAGCTAAAGCTAAACCCTTATTATTTTACATTACTTTTAACCCACTCTTCTAAATCCTTAGGCATAGATAAAATATCATAAAAGAATATAACAGGGCAATCTTCATTCAAGATTTCTTTTGCTACTTCAGTTATCTCTTCCATTTTACTATCCATTGTAAACATAGACACAACATAATAATCTTGGTTCTCAATCTCTTCTTTCCACCAATGTAAAGAATTTCCTTTAGTAATTAAGGATCCTGCAATTAATCTTTTCTCTAAAAGAACCTTTTGAATCTTCTTACCTAATTCCTCAGTTGTAGCAGAAATCACTCCTCTTACACATTTCATTCACAAACCTCTTTACATTTATGATCTTCACAAACTGCACTTAAGCAAGTTAAACATCCATAAACACATTTTGAATCATAAGAATTAATTAATTTAGATATTCTATCTACTTCATTTTTATTAACATAATTATAACAACCAAATGGGCATTTACTTCCTGCATTTACACAATCAGAAGCAGCATCACAATAATTTGCTTTAATTAATTCAGATTTAATTCTTGCTTCCTTTATTTTAGGATATAAGAAAAATGAAGTTATTAATAGTATAATTAAAATTCCAATAATAATTTTTTTATTCATTTCAGAAATTATTTTTTTTTACAATATAAGTTTTTCTAAAAAAAAAGAAAATAAAAAAAGAAAAAATTTGTCTAGCACTGACCAGATGGTGCTGGTGTTTCGCTAGTAATTGTGACATCACAACCATTTAATTCTGTGTTAGATAGACAAAATTGGTTCTTAACTTGTTCTGCATCAATACCGCCGAAAATTTCTTTGTTATTTGCAAACCAAGAAGGACTTCCGCTAATACCTAGAGCGTTTCCAATCTTAATATCTTCACTAAAAAGGTCTTTTCCTTGTTGTCCATCTAAACATGCTGTAATTTTATCTGGATTAATGCCGAACTTTTCAGCACAAGGTGTGAAATCTACATCTTTAATTGCTCCTTCGCTTCTACATAATGTATAGTCAAAGAATTTGTCGGAATAATGGTGTTTGACACACAATTGTCTGATGTTTTCATCAACTTCATATTGTCCGTGTAATGATCTAAATGTGCCATCTGGGTTTTCAGTAGCAATATAGTGGATATTAAAGTCAATTTGGCTTCCTAATGCATCTAGGATCTTATCAGCTGATATGACTGCAAGTTTACCATATGGGCAATCACTCATAATAAATACATCAAGTTTTCCTTTAATTTCTTCACGACAGATCATTGAACTTTTACAATCTGGATCTTCACAATCTACTAATTTGTTTCCAGTATCATCTTTTGAGTTATCACAGATTTCTTTAGTTGGATCAAAAGCTCCTCCTATTTGTAATTCGCTATATTGTCCTCTTTTCCTTAGGAATTGTTGGACTTGTGTATAACCTTCTCCTAGCAGTACAGAGTCATCAAAGAATACTGCTGGAAGCATAGTAATTCCGGTTTCACCATAAAGTTTAGCTCCTTCTGGAGTATTGTAATCAACATTTTCAGTTACAAGTCCTGGAAAGATTCCTTTTAATTGAACAACTAAACCTTCAGTATCACATTCTGCACATCTTTTATCATTAAGTACAATCATGTTAACTTTTTGTGGTTCTGGAATGTTATTACATAATTCTGGTTTATCAGTAAATTCATTACAGATTTCTCTGATAAATCCAGTTTCAGTTCTTTGACCAGCATATGGATTTCCATTTAAGAAAATAGTTGGTGAACCTGTTATTCCATTACTACTTGAATATTCAAATTCTTCTTTCATAAGGGAGAATCCTTCGTTTCCAGTAACGCATGTTTCAATTGCATTTACTTTTAATTTCAGATTTTCAGCACAAGTTTTCCAATTTGATGCAAAGTCTTTGTTTCTGCATAAAATGAAATCATAAGCTTCATCTGGACTGTATTTTAAAGCACAAGCATGAACAATGTTTTCATCAATTTCTTCTTGACCATGCAAACTTTTTAATTCAGATCCTTCAACACTTCCGACGAATCCGATCTTTAAATCTAAAGAATCACCGAATTGTTTAGCGACTGGTAATAAAACTGCTTCTACTTGAGTTCCATAAGGGCACATACTCATAACATGAAGTTCCATACTTACTTCACTATCAGATGTTGCCGGAGAATTCATAACAAAAGCAAATACAATTGCGATAACTGCAATTACTCCTAGACCAATACCAACAAATTTTGTAGTATTATCTTTTTGAATTACTTTACTTTCTTTATGTTCTGCCTTTTTAACTACTTTTTTAGGGGCAGTTTTTGTATCATGTTTGACAGGTTTCTTAACCTGTTTCTTAGTTGTTTTTTTAACCATTCAATTTACACCTCTAATTATGTTCATTAATTCTTGTTTTTCAAGCTCTGAATCATTAGATTCAAAAGAAGTTCCAGTTTTTGAGGACTCACATCCTACAATATATAGTGGTAATCCCATTTGTGGATTGACTTCTTTAAATAAATCCCATTCTGCTTTTGGGATGGCTGATTCAATTTCCTCTGTTAATAAGTTATCTCCTGTACTTAAATCCCAATTATAAAATGATCCTAATTCGCTTAATTCAACTGATACTTCTTTAAAAGTTTGAGAAATCCATTCACAAGGTTCACATTCTTTTGAAGTATAAAGCCTTACAATTTTTTTCCCATCTTCTTCGCAAAGTTCTTTGCCAGTCTCTTTAAATGGTGATTCTTCTTGGCCAATAATTTCTATCTCTGCAACTGATTTTAATTGATCAGTTAATTCTTTTAATAAAAGATTTTGTTGTTGAATTCTAGCAAACATTTCAATTTGTTGTCTAATTTCTTCAAGTGGTTGTTCAGCACCAACTTGGTCATAAATTTCCTGAATCATAGTTTCGGAAATTACAACTTTGGAAGAAATCGTTTCATTAATATATTTCATGATATAAATTTGATTAATAGTTGATTTTTCAAAATCATTCCAATCAATTCCATCATTGTTCAGAGTTTCTTTAAAGTCAGCTTCAGTCTTACCTGTGATATTCAAGTAATCATTTAAGGTCTTTTGAAATTCTTCTTCTTTAACTACAATGCCGCTTTCTTTTGCGCTTTGTAGCAATAGCTTTTCTGTAACTAATTGTTCAATTACAGCACTTCTTGCCGGCACTTCTCCATACTGAGCAAGATATTGGTTTTCTAAATTCTCAAATTGTTTTTGATAAATTTCTTCTCCATTAACTTTCGCAATTACTTCTTCTTTGTCAGAAAAGCTCATTGTAACAACAATAGAAATTGCAAGTAAAACTAACAGAGTTAGTCCAATAATTATATCTTTTTGATCAGATATACCTTTTTTTGCAGCCCTCTTTTTTTTAACACTTTTACTATTAGGTTCTGCATTCATAATTTTTCACACCCCAAATTATACTTTTTTAGAAAAATCATAACCATACTTAAAGTTTTTGGTTGCATAAAATATTTAAAGTAGTTTTTTCATAACCGAATATACCATGAAAATTATAATTGATACAAGTGTTGATTCAAAGGAAGATATCCAAAAGATTGCTAGATTCTTACTTGATAACAGCCCTCAAAGCGCACCTGTAATTGAGACGCCAGAGGTAGGTTCTTTTAACTTGTTTGATAATAATGAACCAAGTATTGAGCCACAGATTGAATCAGCTACTGAACCAACTTCCGAGAATTTATTAAATGAAGAACCGGTAAAAGAACAAGAGACTTTTAAGATAAATGATTTAATTCCTTATGAATAAGTTTGAGTTCTTAGAGGATTTAACTTCAGATGTAATGTTTAAATCATATGGTGAAAGTAAAGAAGAGTTATTTGAGAATTCTGCTCTTGCTTTATTTACAATCATTTGTGAAATAGATAAGGTTTCATCTAAAAAGGAAATTGAAATAGAAGTTAATGGTGAGAATCTTGAAGATTTGTTATTCAATTGGCTAACAAGTTTAATTGCATTTCAAGAAATTGAACAAATGTTTTTCTCAAAGTTTAAAATTCTAAGTTTGACTGACAAAAAGATAATTGCTAAATTATGTGGCGAGGATATGACTAAAGAAAAAGGCCTAACTCACGTCAAGGCAATTACTTACTATAAATATAAAGTTGAAAAGAAAAAAGTTTATGAAGCAACTGTTACTTGTGATATCTAATGATATGGATACTCTTTTCATTATTATCTGCACTCTTTGATGGTCTTAGAGATTTCTTTAGTAAGATTTATACTAAGAAAGTTAATGTAAACGTAATCCCATTTTGCATATTTGGTTTTTCAGTTCTTCTTTTAATTCCAATTGTAATTTTTCAAGGAATTCCAACATTAACTCCAAGATTTTTCCTCGCAATTTTCATTTCAGGTTCATTAAATATTATTGCTTACCAATTCTTCTTCCATGGAATAAAAGCAGATGATGTTAGTTTAAGCATACCCTTTATTTCATTTGTTCCTGCTTTTAGCATTATTACTTCAGCAATCTTTTTAGGAGAAAAAGTTCCATTCAAAGGAATCATTGGAATTTTAGTAATCGTTTTTGGTTCATACTTATTAAATATTGATTTAAAGAAGGGTTTCCTAAGTCCATTTAAGGCAATCTTTAGAAGAAAAGGTCCAAGATTTGTTCTTATAACAGCTGCTTTATGGAGTATTTGTATTAACTTTGATAAAATTGGAACTGGTATTGGAGGAGTTTATTTTTATCTCTTAATTAACTCAATTTATTTATTCTTAGGTTTTTCAGTAATTGTTGGAATTAAGAGAGTAAATATTAAAAGACAAATTTCTAAAAATTATAAAGGACTGTTATTAATATCATTAGTTGCTGTTTTAGCAGTGATAACTTTCTTTATCGCATTTCAAGATAATTTAATCTCTTATGTGACTGCGATTAAGAATTTAGGCCCACTCTCTACAGTTACTTTAGGTGCAATTTTCTTAAAAGAAAAGAATTTCAAAAAACGAATTCTAGGCTCAATTGTAATGTTTATTGGTGTTTTGTTTATTGTTTTGTAATTATCTAACATAAGCTTCACAAAAAGATTCTAGAAATACTGGCATTAACTCCATTGTTTCCCATGTTGCTCTTTGAATGGCACGCATACCGTCTTTATGGTAGTCATGCTCTGCAATTCCAAGTGCAGCACTATACCATCCTAATAATATATTCCATTTTTCTTCTGACGATTTTCCAATGGATAATGCTTGCTCAATTAGTCTGAATAACTCACCCGTTAGAAATATAGAGGGTGTATTTAACAATAGTTCTCTATTCCATAATCTAGAATCTTGATCTGTTTCTAGTATAGCCCTTAATCCTTCGCCCTCAAATTGTTCCGCTTTTTTTCCAAAAGAAACAAGGCTTCCTTTTTTTATGTATAAGCTTGCCGTTCCAAGATCAATAATCTTTCGATTTTCTCCAATAACTCGGAACTCATCTAACCAACGGTTATGACTATAATTTACACCAAATTGACCAAGTCTAGCATGCATCTCAGCGCCAATACGAATTGCAGTTTCTATTCCATCTCTTCTAGCAATTTCGTCTAAAGAATTTCCTCCTGTACAAACTTCTTCGGCATATCCTTGTTCTCCTAACCAGTAAATTTCAGGGACAATTTCTGCATTAGCTTTTTTAAGGGATTCTAAGATCTCTTTTTCATTTTGTGGACCTTGAACATCATAGGATTTAAGCACAAATCTCTTATCTTTAGTTATTACTTCTAATGGAATCCTTGCACTACCAAAACATACAAATCCATGTTTTGTTAAAAATTTAATTTTTACTTCATCTAAATCATATCCCATCTCGGTAATTAATTTAGGAGCGGTTTCTAAAACGAATTTTTTAAAATCATTGGCAGAATTATTCCTTTGTGATCTTATCTCTCTGTTAAATTGAGAAATCTGATGTTCTGTAAATTCATAATAAGCTGGCCTAGGTGTCATCCGATTTAGTTTCAATTAAGAATCATTTAAATCTCTTCTCCTGATTTTTGAAAAACTATATAAGTTTAAACTTTACATTTAATATTATGAAAGATAAATTGAAGAGAATTGATGATAATTTTCTAGTTTTACCTAAATCTGTTAGAGAAGGTATGAATGTAGACGCTAAAATCCTAGCAGATAATGAAACATTAAAGGAAATTGAAAGTGAAGCAATTAAACAATTAACTAATGTTGCCATGCTTCCTGGAATTGTTGAACCAGCTTTAGCAATGCCAGATGCACATTGGGGTTATGGCCTACCTATGGGCGCTGTTGCTGCTTTTGATGAAACTGGTGTTATTTCAGCAGGAATGACTGGATTTGATATTAACTGCGGGGTTAGAATGTTAACCTCGAATTTAACTAAAGAAGAAGTGAAGGAAAAATTACCCGAGTTAATTGACACTTTGTTTAAAGACATCCCTTGTGGTGTTGGAGCAAAATCAAACATTAGATTAGATGAAGATCAACTTAAAGATGTTTTAGTCAATGGTTGTAATTGGGCTTTAGATAATGGTTATGGTGTAAAAGAAGATTTAGAAAACACAGAAGAAAATGGATGTATGAAAGGAGCTGATCCTTCTAAACTTTCTGAATTAGCAATTAAAAGAGGAAAACCACAATTAGGAACTCTTGGTTCCGGAAATCATTATCTAGAAATTCAAGAAGTAAATGAAGTTTATGATAAAGTTTTTGCTGATAAATATGATGTGAAAAAAGGAAATGTTGTCATTATGATTCATTGTGGCTCACGTGGAATTGGCCATCAAATCGCAAGTGACTACTTAAAAATCCACGAAAAGGCAGCTAAAGAGTTTGGTATTATATTACCAGATAGACAACTAGCTTGTGCACCTATTAATTCAAAACAAGGTCAAGATTACTTTGCTGCAATGAAATGTGCAGTTAATTATGCATTCACAAATAGAATGATCATTGGGCATTTAGTTAGAAAAGCATTTGAAAAAGTATTTTCAAAAACTTGGAAAGAAATGAATATGAAAACAGTTTATGGTGTTGCTCATAACATTTGCAAAAAAGAACTTCATAATAAAAAATGGTTATATGTTCATAGAAAAGGAGCCACTCGTTCATTTCCAGATCAACCTGTTTTAATTGGAGGATCAATGGGAACTTCTTCTTGGCTACTTAAAGGAACAGAAACTGCAATGAAATTAACTTTTGGATCAACTGCTCATGGAGCTGGACGAGTTTTATCTAGAAAAGCAGCAAATGCAGCCTATTCAGGACAACAAGTTCAAGCAAATATGAAAAAAGAAGGACGGTTAGTTAAAGCAGCCAACATAAAAACACTTTCTGAAGAAGCACCAGGCGCATATAAGAATGTTTTATCTGTAATTGAATCACTTCATAATTCAGGTGTTTCATTAAAGGTTGCTAAATTACTTCCTATAGGGACTATTAAGGGTTAGATTTTTAAGATATCATTAATTATTTTTCATTATGCCTGAAGACTTAGAACAATATTCTTTACCTCTAAAAGAGGTTAATACAGAGTTAGGAACAATAATTTGGTTAAATTCAAGACAATCTGAACCAGGTAGATTATTTAGGCCTTTAGGCGATATAAGACATCCTCTTAAGTTTCCTGTAGAGTACATATACTTATCAGATTTTTCAACTGTAGATAATACTTCAGGTAGCCATTATCATAAAGAAAAAGAAGAGCTTTTATTTCCATTAACTGGTTTATTTGAAGTCCTTTTAGAAAACATTCAAACTCATCAATCTGAAACAGTTACTTTAGATTCATTAGATCATATTGCTCTTTACATAAGGCCTGGAATTGCTCATAGAATCGTTTCTTTAGAAGAATCAGGCTTATTACTGGTTCACGCTTCAACTCCAGCTTCTTTAGAAGACACATTTGCTTATGAGTTTACAAATCAATAATTGTGCGTTACAAATCTTTAATCGCTTGTTTCTTTCAAAGGCAAATATAAGTCTAAAATTCCTTTAAATTGTTCATCATTTGGAGGATTTGATAATACATGTTGGCTTCCTGCTTGAATTAATTTATGACCTAAAGAATCATTCAAATCAGGTGCCATAACAACAATTTTACCATTATATCCAGAATCTCTAACTAGTTTTACATAAGCAATTAAACTTTCTGAGGATTGTGAATTATCTGCTTCAAGTATATATTTTCCAGATTCACCAGGAAAAGGTATATTTCCAGTAATTAATAAAACATCAATTGAGTTTAATTCTCCTTCTTCAAGTAAAGTTAAAGCATCAGGTGTTAAATCTTGACAAACCGCATCATAAATAGAATTAACTTTGAGTCCAATAAACCCTTGTTCGAGTTTTCCTTGTACAGTTGTTGATCCAACAATTGCTACTAATTTATTATCTTCCATTTTAAACCTCAATAATCCGACCTTTCTTACCAACATTAATCAATCGTGTTTTTCCAATTTTCTCTTCAATACCTTCTGCCTCATGAACATGAGAGCAAATAGCAATATCAGGTTGGAATTTCTTAATTGCTTTTTTAACTCCGTCTGAGCCAGGAAAGACTTCAGTAAACTTTTCCATATTTGTAGAACTAGGATGAACATGTGTTACCATAATTGTTTTTTTAAGGTAATCTACCTTATCGTGGCCTCTTTTAAGAAGAGAAAAGATTTCATCTTCTTCTAATTGAAATAAGCCAATATTAGCACCACCACAACCAAATATGCCTACATCTTTATATTTAACACTCATACCATGAATATTTTTAACTTCATATAATTCAGCTAGAAAGTCAGCAGATGCAATTGTTTCGTGATTACCAGGAATAATTAAAACCTTTTTACCTTTTTTAACAAAAGGTCCAATAATATTATCAAGTGATTTTTCAAAATAAGTTAAATCTCCAGAAAGAATTACTAAATCAACACCTTCTTTATCAGCTCTTTCAGCTAATTTTTTAGCTTGGGATGTATCCCCATGAATATCTCCTGCTGCTAGAATTTTCATTATAAGTCCTCAAAATTATTTTCGTCTTTTAATAATTTTAATTTCATCTGTATGTAAGTGAACAATATCAGATGGTGAATCTGGTTTGAATTCTTCGTGAATAATAAAATCAACATTATTTTTTAAGCTTGGATGAAACTCATCTACATCATGTTCATATTCTTGACCATGCATATTTGCACTAGTTGCAGTGATAGGAATTCCTAATTCACTAACATAATCAGAAATCCAATGTTCAGGAATTCTTATAGCAATAGTATCATCTTTAGAATTTAAATGTTTAGAAACTGCACTTTTATTTTTTAATTTTAAAACATAAGTATAAGGACCAGGTAATTTATCTACCCATTCAGTAATTTTAGGTGTCATAATACAATTTTCTTTAATCCAATTTGTTGACGGAGCAATAACACTAAAAGGAATCTCTTTTGAGCTTTTGATTTTTCTTAGTCTCAAAACAGCTTCATCATCAGTTGCATTACAGCCTAAACCATAAATAGTATCAGATGGGAAAACAAAAACAGCGCCCTTTTCAATTTGAGAGAAATATTTTTCCCTTTTATCCTCTAATATGCTTTTTGTGATTATCATTAAAGAAAATGTAATAATTCGTTATATATAAAAGTAATGGGTCTTAGACTTTCATCTCATTTCTAAAGACAGATTGTTGCCATAAAAATAAGTCTAACGAATTCATTTTCTCTTGATATTCTTCCCAACTCATATAACTTTTTCTTCTAAACATAAGTATCACCTCTTCCTAAATAACCGACCATAAAACCATACTCCTCTGTTGAGATTACTTCATCATCTAATAATTCTGTTAAGTATCCTTCAGAGTAAATGTCTTCTTCAAAAATTTCTTCATTCATATTTTATCACCTACTGTTTTTTTGGTTAAGTTAATTATTTGTTGTGTAAATAAATTTTCTATGAAATGCGGATCAAGATTGACCATTTGCATCACCTCTGAATGTTAATATCAGTCCCTTCTTTATAAACAACATTTCTTCCGATGTCCAGTGTCTAGTGCAAACTTTTTTATAAAGCAAATTTAATTTATATTGACATGGTAAATCTAATTATAGTTGTGCTAGTAGTAATCATCATAATTTTAACTTATTCAATCATTAAACTCCTAAAAAAGTTAGACGAAGTAACTTTCAAGCTACGTTCTCAAAGTGTTAAACATGGTAAATCCTGGGAACACTTTGTGCCTTTTACTAAAGAGTTTGAGAAAATTGCAAATAAAGAAAACTTTGTTTTCATAGGCCAACCTATTGATGGAATTTCTTTTGATGAAAATGAAATTAAATTCATTGAAATAAAAACAGGGAAATCAAGATTAAGTGAAAAACAGAGAAAATTAAAATCCTTAATTGAAAAGAAAAAAGTAAAATGGATTGAACTAAGATACTAAAACTTTAAATAATCCAAAAAAAGTTTTGTTAAAAAAGATGGTGCTAGAATCTATAATTAATCCAAGTGGTGCTGAAAGACATCCACTTGAAATGTTATTATTAGGCCTAGTCTATGCTTCTATTGGAATCGTACTTGCAATGTGGATTTTTAAAGAATGGAGTTCTATGGTTATGGTATTTTTAACAGCTATGGCTTGTATTCCATTAATGTATAAAACTTTACAATATGAAGAAGCTAAAGATAAAGAAATAGAGGATGAACTCCCTTTAATGAAAGAGCATTTTAAGGCCCTATTATTCTTTTTAATGCTATTTATTGGCTTCACTCTTGCTTTCACTTTATGGAACATTTTCTTACCTGAAACTGTCGCTGAAGCTACTTTTTCAGCTCAAGCAAAAACAATTAGATCAATTAATGCACCTACTGGCGCTGCAATTGGAATGAATGCATTTATGAAAATATTCTCTAATAATATAAGAGTATTATTCTTCTGTATCTTTTTTTCATTCTTCTTTGGAGCAGGAGCAATTTACATTTTAGCATGGAATGCTTCAGTTATAGGAACAGCTATGGGCACTTTAGCTAGAACTAAATTATCTCAAATCTTAGCCGCAAATGGCTCGGTTCATGCAGGAAATTATATTCAAATACTAACTGCTGCAATTATTCGTTATTTACCTCATGGTATATTTGAAGTCTTAGGGTTCTTTATGGGTGGTCTTGCAGGTGGAATAATCTCAGTTGCTGTAGTAAACCACGATTTTGGAACAAATAAATTTTACCACATCTTAGCTGATTCTCTAGATCTTTTAATATTATCAATAATAATTATCTTTGGAGCAGCCTTAATTGAAGTTTGGTTAACTCCTATTATCTTTGGTTCTTTATTTTAATAATTAAAATTAGTCTATTTCTAGAATTATAATTAAAACTAATTTTGAGGATTAAAAATTCCACTGTGTTTTTTTTAAATATATATTTTTAATAAACAATAGCAACTAGAACTCTATCAATTTGATCAAATCTTACTTTAGAAGGATCACGTGTTGGATTATTATCTCCTTTCAAATAAAAGAAGGTTCCTTCGTTATCTTGTCCTTTACCGATAACACGATGAATAATATTAAATTGTTCTCCATCTATCTTATAACTAATAATATCGCCAATTTCAATCTCGTCTTCTGATTTAGGAATCACTTGAATAGCATTTGCATTTTCATCAATAATAGGATCCATTGAGTTTGTATTAGAAAACTTAGCCCATTCTGGATCTTTGATATCTAAGATTACTTTATCCTGATAAACATGAATTTGATGTTCTTTTATTCTATCCTGAGGTGATTCTCTCTCAGGAGATTTATTAGAAAAAAAAGAAAGGAGGCTGTTATAAACAGCCTCTTGCAACTGGGTATCACTCTTTTTTTGGGGTGCAACACTAGATTCCGCGTATTTAGAATTAAATTGTGCGTCATCTAATGGGGGGTGAATATGATTTTGACTAACAAATAGTCCAGCTGCAATTCCTGCTGAAAAGACAATTAACAACACTAGAGTAGTAAACAACCTCTTCATAAGTCCCTGAAAAGGAACAACTACTTATAAAGCTTCCGGTAGTTTATCATTCCTTAGTAACAAATTAAATACAACAAAAAGATTTTTATAAGGTTTGAAATTTTTAACAACTTATGGCTTATGAATTGATCATTTCTGAGAAACCTAAACAGGCAGCTAAAATAGCCTCTGCTCTTTCTGACGGTAAATCAGTAGCTAGGAGAGAGAATGGAGTTAGTTATTTCGAAACTACATTTCAAGGAAAAGATATTGTTGTTGTTAGTGCAGTAGGCCATTTATACAGTTTAAAAGAATTACCAGGTAAAAAAGAGTTTCCTTCTTTTAATATTGAGTGGGTTAAGGCATCAAAAGTAAGTAAAGGAGCAGACTTCACTGATAAATACATCAAAGTTATTGAGAAATTAGCAAAGAAAGCATCCGAAATTACAATTTCATGCGATTACGACATTGAGGGAGAACTAATTGGTTATAATGCTATGAGATTTGCAGGAAAAGCAAAAGATGCAAACAGAATGAAGTTTTCTACTTTAACTAAACCTGAAATTCAAGAAGCTTATCTTAAAAAAGCCAAAACCATTAATTGGGGAATGGCTTTAGCAGGTGAAACAAGACATAAATTAGATTGGTATTATGGTATTAATATTTCTCGTGCTTTAACTCGTGCCCTAAGAGAACAAGGAGTTTATAAGATTATGAGTTCTGGCCGAGTTCAAGGTCCTGCATTAAAGATTATTGTTGATCGTGAGCTTGAAATTAAAAAGTTTGTGCCAGTTCCTTTTTGGAAAGTTAAATATACAGGAACTTCTGGAAAAGAAAAAATTGTTTGTGACCATAAAGAGGATAAAATAACTGACCCAGAGCGAGCAAAAGATATTCATAAAAAATGCGATGGAACAGATGCAATTGTTTCTTCTTTTAAAACCAAAGAATATTCAGACTTTCCTCCAATTCCATTTGATTTAACAACTTTACAAACTGAAATTTATAAATTGTTTAAAATTACTCCATCTAACACATTAAAGATTGCTCAAAACTTATACTTAGCAGGAGTTATCTCCTATCCTAGAACATCTTCACAAAAACTGCCACCAAGTTTAGGATTAAAAAAGATTTTAACCAATCTAAGAAAGAATCCAAATTACGATCATTTAGTAGATCAGGTTTTGAAAAAACCTAAACTATCTCCAAGGCAAGGTAAAAAAGATGATCCTGCTCATCCAGCAATTCATCCAACAGGGAATCTTCCTGAGAAAATTGACAAGTATGATCAAAGAGTTTATGATGTAATTGTGAAAAGATTTATTTCTTTATTTGGAGAATCAGCAATTAGGATTTCTCAAAAGTTAGAAATTGATGTTAAAGGAGAACCATTTGTTGTTTCAGGGAATTATACTAAAGAAAAAGGATGGTATAAACTTTATGATCCTTATGTTAAAAATAAAGAAGAAAAATTAACAGAGCAAAATAAAGGCGATGTTATTAAATTTAAAAAACTAGAGTTACTTGAAGATTTCACAAAACCTCCAAGAAGGTATTCACCAGCATCAATTGTAACTGAGCTTGCCAATAGAAATTTAGGTACTAAAGCAACTCGTGCAAATATCATTGATATTTTACATAAAAGAAATTACATTGAAGGAACTCAATTAACTGCAACAGAGTTAGGATTAAAAACAGCAGATACATTATCAAAATTCTCACCAGAAATTTTAGATGAAGAATTAACAAGACAATTCGAAGAAGACATGGAATTAATTGAATCTGGAAAGAAAAAAGGAGAAGAAATCTTAGAAGGTGCTAAAAAGATTTTGAAGAAAGTTATCAAAAACTTCGGATTAAAGAAAAAAGAAATTGGTGAAGAACTTAAAGAAGCAAACGGAGTTAATGATAAAATTGCAACTTGCCCTGTTTGTAAAGAAGGAGATTTGCATATTATAAGATCCAAGAAAACAAGAAAAAGATTTATTGCTTGTAACAGATATCCTGATTGTAAAACTACATTCTCAATTCCTCAAGTTGGTACAGTAACAAAACTTGAAAAAAATTGTGAATTATGTGGTTATCCATTAATTAAAGTTTTTAATCCAAAGATTAAACGAACATCAGAAGTTTGTTTAAATCCAGCTTGTGAAAGTAATAAAAGCGAATTTGAAGGAAAGCCTTGTCCAAAATGTAAGAAAGGAAAATTAGTTATGAAAACTTCTCAGTACGGAAAATTCTTAGCTTGCGATAAATACCCTGATTGTAAATACACACAAAGAATATAAAGTAATAAAATTCTTTTATTAATATGAAATTCATTTATTTATTATTTTTAATATTACTAATTTCTCCAGTCTATGCTATAAAGGGAGATTTAAAACTTCTAGCAGTGTCTGAACAAGGCGATGGATATATTGGAAGTCTTGCTGATTTAGAATTAGAAATCAAACAAGGAAGTGGTAGAATCTTTATTGATTCATTTCCATTAACTAAATTAGACACACAAATCTCAACAAGGTTTGCAAAAGAAGTAGCTTGTGATTATTTAGATATGAATTGTAATAATTATGATTTCTTTTATGTTATAAGAGGAAGCGCCTCATTAATTGGTGGCCCAAGTGCAGGATCAGCGCTAACTACTTTAACAATTGCTCTATTAGAAAATGAGAAAATTAAAGATGATGTAGTAATTACAGGAACTATTAACTCAGGTGGTTTTATTGGTCCTGTTGGTGGGATTAAAGAAAAAATAATAGCAGCACAAGAGGCAAATCTATCTAAAGTCTTAATTCCATTTGGTTCTTCTTTAACAGATGATTTAAACATGACATTTAACCTAACGGATTTTGATATTGAAGTAATTGAGGTCTCTCATATTTCAGAAGTTTTACCACATTTCTTTGATGCTGATTTGCCTGACTTTAGTGAGGAATTAGAAATCGATAATAAATATATGACTACAATGAAGTATCTTTCTGATACTCTTTGTAATCGAACAGAAAAGTGGAAAGATCAAGTATCAAACTTCTCAGAAATCCCAAGCCGTGTAATTAATTTAACAAAGTCTTCTCAAATTGCATATTTAGAAGGAACATATTATTCCTCAGCATCTTATTGTTTTGGATCAAACGTAGAATTAAGTAAAGTTTACTTTAATCATACTTTGAAAGCTGAAGATATAAAGTCTTCAATTGCAGGATTAAGATTAAAAATAAAAGAATTCAAAGGTTCATTTCCACAATATAAGACAATAAATGATTTAGAAGCTTATACTGCTGTAATGGAAAGACTTTCTGAAACTGAAGAATTATTAGTTAAAGCAGAAATAGCATTTGAAGAGAATAAAACTGAAGAATCAATATTAAATATTGCTGTTGCTAATGAAAGATACTATAGTGCATTTTCATGGGCTAAGTTCTTTGGAAGTGGCGGTGAAGAAATAACAATTGATGAGAATGATTTAGCTCAAGCTTGTATTTTAAAAATATCAGAATCAGATGAAAGAATTAATTATCTAAAGATCTTTTTAGGTGATGATCTCATTGATCCAATTAGAGATGAATTAAAATTAGCTAAGAGATTTCAAAATCAAGATGAATTTGAAATGTGTATCTATAAGGCAAGTAAAACTAAAGCTCGCGCAGATATAATTCTTAATTCAGTAAATATTAGAAATGATTCAATTAAAGATATTTTAGATAAAAGATTAATGATTATTAAAAACAATTTAGTTGAGGAAACAAAGTCAAATCACTTCCCTATCTTAGGTTATAGTTATTATGAATATGCAAATTCCTTAAAGGAGGAAGATGTCTTTTCGTCATTATTATATGCTGAATATGCACTTGAATTTGGTAACTTAGATATGTACTTTCCTCCAAAGAATAGAACAAATAGATTATTATATAATGACAAGTTTTCGTTTTTAGCTATTGGATTATTATTAGGTTTAATATCAGGATTATACTTCAAAAAAGTTAATAAGAAAACCCGCCTTGATGCCAGAGGCACCAAGTGCGGGAAAAAGAGGTGATTATGAGCAAACTTTCGCTTTTTGCTATTTGAAAGTTAAAACTCAATGATATTTAAAGCTTACGGTTTTGAGTATTTTGAAGTGGTGAAGATGAAATGCAAATCTTGTAAACGAAATGATGAAGAGTTTTTCTTAGCATTTATGCCACGAGGATTATGTGGAGATTGCTTCTTAAAAAACTTACATAAAAGAATCCGAAAAAACATTAGATTAAATAGAATTATCAAACCAAAAGAAAAGGTTGAAATCATAAATGATGACACATTAAACTCAAAAGTTTTACTTCATTTTTTAACTGAGTTTGAAAAAGATATGCCATTTACAATTGTTAAAAAAAGTAAAGTAAAGATTTATCCTGATGATCTTTTAGATGCAGATTTAGCTTTCTTAAAAAAAGTTATGCTTAAAGATAAATTAAAAATTAAAAGAGCACCATTAAATGTAATTCATCCTGAAGAAATAAAAATTTATGCTAAAATTCATAAATTAAAGGCAAAAAAGAAAGTTTATTCAGATGATGAAAAATTCATAATTAAACAATTAAACATCCTGGAGAAGAAATATCCTTCAATTTTATTTAGTATTAAGAAATCATATGAAAAGTTAAAGTAAAAGATTTCCGATTTTCTATAGAATATTTACTTAAAAGTTATTTTTATTATATACAACCATGAAGCTCCTATCTTTATTTCTAATATTCATTTCAATTACTTCTATTGAACCCCATTTTTGTTTTGAAGAAAATTGCTTAGAAATTGTAAAGAATATTACTGCAAGCGCAGACAATCAAGTTAATTGTGCTTTTTATAATATAGATAAAACATTATTAGATCATTTGAATAATCTAACAAGTGAAGTAAAAACAATTTCACATCATCGATTTCCTAATGTTAAGAAAATTAATTCAAGAGGTTTAATGCACAATAAGTTTTGTATTATTGATAATGAAATTGTACTAACAGGCTCTTTTAATCCAACTAAGAATAATAGTTATGATGATTTATTAATAATTAAAGATAAAAAAGTAGCCAAAGTTTACCAAACTGAATTTAATGAATTATGGACTGAAAACTTTTCAATTAGTAAAAATAATGAATTCAAAAACTTTCAAGCATATTTTTGCCCTGCAGATGATTGTGCAAGTAAATTAGTTAATGAAATTAATAAAGCAAAAGTTTCGATAAATTTTATTACTTACTCTTTTACGTCTAAAGAAGTGGCAATTGCCTTAGCTAAAAAAAGACATTTAGAAATAAAAGGAATTCTAGATAAGTCACAAATTTCCAAATATAGTATGTATCATTTTCTTGATCGTATTGGCCTAAATATCAAACCAGATTCAGTTAGAGAATTAATGCATTTTAAATTATTCATAATTGATAATGAAACAATAGTTACAGGTTCATACAATCCAACTAGAAACGGTCAATTAAATAACAATGAAAATATGATTATAATTAAGGATGAAGATATTGCAAAATTATATTCAAATATTTTCGGTAAATTATGGCTAAAATAGAAAAGTTTAAAACCTCTATCTTAAAATACTATATCATGGAACATAAAGTTGTTCATAAAAAGCCAGATTTTAAACAATTAAAAAAATCAGGTTTCACTCTAACAGACATGCATTTTCATACTTGTCATTCTGATACTTATACTAAAGTAGATCAGGCTATCAAAAAAGCTGGCAAATTAGGAGTTAATTTAGCAATTACCGATCACAATATTATCAGTGGTGTTGAAGAAGCTTATTCTCAATTTAGTGAAGTTAATGTTATTCCAGGAGTTGAAGTAAGTTGCGCAGAAGGCCATCATATCTTAGTTTATTTTAGTGAATTATCACATCTTCAAGATTTTTATTACATGTATGTAGAACCATTTCTAAATAAAGATCCTTTTACTACAACAAATCTAAAAACAATTGATTTGTTAAAAGCTACAAAAAAATATGACTGCTTAAGTATTGCAGCTCATCCAGTAAGTATTGGTGCTTGTGGGATTATGAGAAATGTTTGGAATGGATCCGTTTCTAAAGAATTATTAAAAGAACTAAATGGTTTTGAAGTAATCTCAGGCGAGAACCCTAAACCTTATAATAAATTAAGTAAAAAAGTAGCTCTTTCATTAGGCACAAGCTTTACAGGTGGAAGCGATGGTCACATTCTAGCAGAATTAGGAAATGTTGTAACTGTGACTAAAGCAAATTCAATTAAAGGAATTTTAGATGAAATTAGAAGAAAAGAAAACTTTGTTATTGGTAAAGAAGGAAAGTTTATACAAAGACTAATTTCTGCAAGTAGAATTTCATCAAAGCATGTTAAATATTTACCTTCATTTGTTGATATTCGAGCAAAAAGAATGAAGCTTAGAAAAAATATTTGATAAAGAGGTATTAAAATGATTAAGATTGAAATTCCAAGGACTAAGATATTTAAAGTAAATTATCAGAAGCCTTCTTTTCATTCTCATAAAGCAGATTTTGATTATATCAATAAAGTTGCAAAAAAATATTCTAAATATAAAAATTTCATAATTTTAGCTAATGGCGGTTCCAGAACTAGTGCCGAAGCTTTTTATCGTCTATCTAAAAATAAAAAAAAGTTCAAATTCATTACCACAATGGAGCCTGAAGTTTTAAATTATACAAATAAATATCCTAAAGAATCAACTCTAATAATTCCAATTTCAAAATCTGGCACAAATGTTTGCCCAATTGAAGGATTATTATATTTCTTAAAAAAAGGATACAAGGTTTTACCAATCACATCCTCAGATAGAGGAGTACTAAAAGAAATTTCTGATGCGAAAAAATTAGATTATGTTATTCATCCAAACATTGGTGGAAGATATTCTGGTGCTACAACTTGCGCATTATTTCCAGCTAAACTAATGGGATTAAATATTGAAGAAATTAGTAAAGGCGCTAAATCTATGTATAAGAAATGTATGAAAATAGATGAAAGCAATCCTGCATTAAAGATAGCATCTTACTTATACAAGTTTGAGAAAAAAGGTTACACTGAAGTTTTCACTCCAATTTATTCATATTTCTATTCTGGTTTCTTACCATTAATAATTCAATTAATGCATGAAAGCTTTGGAAAAAATAAATCCGGTCTAACTTTTTATGGTGATCAAGGCCCAGAAATGCAACATCACACAAATCAAAGGTTCTTTGGTGGAAGAAGAAATAGTGTCGGCATGTTTATTGGAGTTAAAGATCATTCTGATATCAAATTAACTGTCCCTTCTGAATTAAAAGATATCAAACTAAGAACTGGCACTTTAGGTGACTTAAACAATTTACATTTAAAGAATGCATTAAGATATGAAATGGAATCAAATATTAAAGAAGCACGTTTATTAAAAATTCCAAATATAGTAATTGAGATTGAAAAAGCAGACGAATATAATTTTGGAGAGTTTTTAGGTTTAATGCAATATGTTGCAGTTTATTCTTCTTGGCTTAGAAAAGTAGATCCTTTTGACCAACCAGAAGTAGAACATTCTAAAGAAGCTAGCTTTGATATGATTAAAAACGTTTAAAACCTAACAATTTATAAATGGTATATCTTTCTTTTTTTAAATGGATAATCTAAGAATAATTGGGACTTCGCATATTGCTTCTCAAAGTGTTAAAGAGATAACTAAAGCAATTAAAGAAGATAAACCAGATATTATAGCATTAGAATTAGATAAAAGAAGATTTATTTCTTTAATGCAAGGCGATCCTGAAAAAGCACAAAAGCCGAAAATTAAAGATATTGGCTTCAATGGTTTTTTATTCTATTCATTTGGTCAGTTTATTCAGAAGAAACTTGGAAATAAAATCGGCATTTCTCCAGGAAGTGAAATGAAGACAGCTGCTCTTTTAGCAAAAGAAAATAAAATCAAGATTGCTTTAATTGATCGTGATATTATTTTAACATTAAAGAGTCTTTCAAAAAACATCACCAGAAGGGAAAAATGGAATTTTGTTAAGGATTTTTTCAAAGGTATTTTTGGAAAACCTGATAAAGAATTATTAGAAAATCTAGACTTAAGAAAAGTTCCAGATGATAAATTAATTTCAAAGTTACTTGAATCTGTTAAAGACAGATATCCTGGTTTGTTTAAATCATTAGTTGAAGAAAGAAATTTAATTATGGCAGTTAATATTGCTAAATTATTAAGACAAAGCCCTGAAAGTAATATTTTGGTAATTGTAGGGGCTGGTCATAAAGAAGACTTAGAAGAAGAAATTGCACGAAGAATAAATCGTGAAATATTTGTTGCAGGATGAAATTAGGAGTATTATTTTCCGGTGGAAAGGATTCAGTATTTGCTATGTATAAGGCAATGCATGATCACGAGATTTCTTGTTTAATTACAATTCATTCAGAAAATTCAGAAAGCTATATGTTTCACACTCCAAACATTCATTTAGTTGGTGCTCAAGCAAAGGCAATGGATGTTCCAATAATTATTGAGAAAACTAAAGGAGTTAAAGAAAAAGAACTTCTTGATTTGAAAAAAGCAATTAAAAAAGCAATTGATAAATATCAAATCAAAGGCATAGTTACAGGTGCAATTAAAAGTGTTTATCAGGCATCACGTGTCCAAAAAATTTGTAATGATCTTAAGATTCATTGTTTTAATCCATTATGGCAATCTGATGAATTTGGCTACTTATATGAATTAATTAACTCTGGATTTAAAACAATTATTGTAGGTGTCTTTGGATATCCTTTAACCGAGGATTTCCTTGGAATGGAAATAGATAATAATTTTGAAGATAAAATGATACAATTAAATGAAAAGTATCAAATAAGTCCAGTTGGTGAAGGTGGAGAATTTGAAACCTTTGTTTATGATGGGCCTACTTTTAATAAAGAAATCAAAATTGTAGAATCTTCAAAAGAATTCAAAGATAATTGTGGCAATATGTACATAAAAAAAATAAAATGATATTACTAATAAGCACATGTGAAAATGAACTCTCAATTGAAGAGTTTGTAAAACCAATTCAAAGAATTATTAATTCTAAAACTAAAATTGTGGATTACTCTAGACTTAAAGAATCCGATTTACAAAATGCAAGTAAAGTAATCATTTGTGGAACTGCCCTTAAGGATTTTAAATATCTAGAAGGGGATTGGTCTTGGATCAAAACATTTAGTAAACCACTTTTAGGAATCTGTGCTGGTATGCAAGTCATAGCTCAAGAGTTTAATGGAAAGCTAATAGAGAAAAAGTCAATAGGTATGAAGTCAATAAAGTTAGACGAAAAGTTATATGATGTATCTGAATTACAGGCATATGAATTACACAATTTAAGTGTAGCGTCTGTTAAAGGATTTAAAATCTTAGCCCAAACTAAAGACTACATCCAAATAATGATTAAAGACAACTTCATGGGCATAATATTTCATCCAGAAGTTAGAAATCAGTGGGTCATCGAAGGTTTTTGCAAGTTATGATTCTTTAATCCCTGGAAAGAATAGTTCTGAGACTTTATTGGATTTATAATAACTTTGATATTCAAAATGACCAATTTGCCCACATCTTCTTTTTGCGAGGACTAGTCTTCCTTGTTTTCTCCCATCAGTATCTAAAGCATTTGCATAAACACAAGGATATTCTCGTCTAAGAGCTTCTAAAAGAAAACTTCCTACATTTCCTTCTCCAAATAAATATGAAAGATAAATTCCTTCTGGTAATGTATCTACGAATAAAGCAAATCCTTTTTTTCCCCCATCAACAACATAAATATGACTTGCTAAACATTGTAATATAAAACTTTCCTCAATCATATCAGAAAGTCTAACTTCTTCTTCAAAACCTCCTAAATTAAATCCATCTAAATTATATTGTCTAACTAAACCAAGAAGTATTGGAAGATATTCTTCCCCTGGGTCTTTTATAATCTGCATATTAATATGACAATTAATCATATTATAAAAATAAAACTGAAGAATCTGTTTTTAGACAACTTATCGATGTAGCAGCCTCTTCTTCTGCTTTTCCATCATTTATCATTCTTGAAAGAAGATTACTTTGGTCAAATTCGTCTACGGATATGTTAGAAGTTCCTCCTGAGATAACACCAGAATCTTTTAGAGAAGCTGGGTTTCGATGTTTTCATTACCTTAGGAATGCAGAAGCTGGAGGAGTAAGAACTCCAGTGATATTTTATTCTATCAGCCTATTTCAAGGTTTTCCAAAATTATTATCAGGACATGGGATTCCTTACTCAAACCATAAAGGGGTTGCTTTTGTAAATAAAGGCGCAGATCAAGCTGTAAGAAGGCTTGATGAAAAGATTGAGAAATTACTTTCTATGTAAATTATTTTAAAGAAATAAGTAAAAAATATGAAAGGTTTTTGCAAACTTTAGTTAATTGATTCATAACATTTTTTTCTTAAATAAATTTCTTCTTCATAAGAAACTTTATTAGACTTTTTAAAAGACTTTGAATAGACTTCCGGGACCTCATCACAAAACTCTTTTGTAATTATCATATTCTCGTTTATTTTCTTATCTAAAATTACTTTATAGCAATAAGCTTCATTTTTGGGTGATTCTTTACAAATTACTAGTGCTTCCTCAAATTTTCCCTCTTGTATTAACCCTATAGCTTCAGTAATCACTTTTGCGTCTTTTTCCCAGTTATTATTAAAAAACAAAGGGAAAATAATAAAACATAAAATTAAAGGAAGAAATATTCTAGTAATCCAGGGCCAAATTCTTTTGTCAATTTTCATTTTACAAAAAATTCTAGCGGGGGGGGGATTTGAACCTCCGACCTCCGGGTTATGAGCCCGACGGGCACTCCTGGCTGCCCTACCCCGCTATTTATAAAATTGATAATTTTGTGCTCTTTATAAAGTTTGTCTACTTTGCGATGTCCAGATTGTCGCTTCTATCTAATGCATGATAAAGCCCTGGCTCTAAAATACTTAATAAAGTTGGTTTAACACCTTTAAACCTTTCATAATAGACTTTCCAAAGTTCAAATCTTTCTTGTGTTGAACTATATTGATCCTCTTTAACACGAATAGCTTTCTTTTTACCAGGTTCAGTTATTTCCATACCTAACTCAGTAACAAAGATTAAATCATCGTGATCTTTTCTTTCAAGAATTTGAATAAACCCTTTTCCTTCAAGCTTTGGAATAGTTGTTGAAGTAGCATAACTTGAGAAAAAGTCTCCTACTATTGTAGCATTTGTTGTCATCCTATCTGCAATGAATTCTAAAACATCATATTCATTTGAAGTTAATGTAATAGGATCATCTCTAATCATATATTTTACACGAAATGCATCATCAACTACATTTTCCCATTTAGTTAGTCCTAAATAAGCACCACTAGCAATTTCTTTTAAGAAATCAATACCTTCGTTGCCCATTTCTCTAATTATATCAGAACACCAAGGCATTCTTCCAAGTTTCTCCTCCAAATCTCCAAGAAGAATCCTTGTTTTAATTACAAGATCTAGATCTACTAAAGTTGTTGACATAAAGAAAGAGAAAAATAATATTTTATAAATGTTACTCTTTAGTAATAACTCCTTCCTTTTTTAAAAAAAAGTTAATCCACAAAACAAGTGGATATCTTATTCATACCAAGAAAGTTAGTGGAGTAATTATATGCTCCTGCATTTAAGAACACAATCTTATCTCCAATTTTAGGATTTTTCAAGAAAACCTTATATCTAAATATATCTGATGAGTCCGGAGAAAAACCTTTCAAAACAAAACTATCACCTTCATCTAACTCTCCTTCAACAATTAGTTTTATAGGCACAATAAATGAATCCAATGCGCCTTGAAAGATTGAGCAATTTAAGATTATATTTTTATCATAAATATTAATTATTTCAGTTTCAAGTTTAACACTAGGTGCAGAAATAAACCTCCCAGGTTCAGAAATCACAACTATTTTCTTCTTTGAACAATACTTAACTAACTCTTTTATTTTTTCTTTAATTCCATTTATTGCTTGATCGGTAACATTTTTGTATAGCGCAGGAAGACCACCACCAATATTAATTATATCAATTTGGTCAAAGAAGTCTTCACTAAAAGTCATCTGTAATTCTTGTAAATAATTCCACTCAGAAATATTCTGAGTTTTTCTATGAAAATGAATCCCTAATTTCTCAATAAACTTATTCTCCCTTAATTTTGGAATTAATTCTTTAACTTCTTTGCTAGGAAATCCATAGACAAAATGCCTTCCTGTATGAATAGTATTTTCTTTTAACTTCATCCTAAGAAGTAAGTTAATTTTCTTTTTACTTTCTTTAAGTTCGCTTAACAAAACATTCAAATCATTAATATTATCAACAACAATTCCTTTCAGATCTTTATTCAATAATAATTTCACTTGTTCTTTATCCCAACCTTGAGCAAAAAACCAAACTCTATTATTACAATTTAATCTTCCAACATTATTGATGGTATGAGCTGAAAAAGAACAATCTGTTTCTTTTTTCAAAACTTCACCAACTTCATTATTGGTTTTATAAGAAAATGAAACTTCAACACCTAATTCTTTAATCTCATTATACTTTTGTAAAACAATTTTTCTACTTAAAATAAATCTAGGTTCATTCATTTTATCAAACCTTCTTTTTTTAAGTCTTCTAAAGCTTTAATCATAGCTAATGGAAACATAATTGTGGCATCGCCAATAACCGTTGCAGCTGATGCATTATCCTTTAATTTGCCCCATGACTTAGCTTCATCAGTGGTAGCACCAGATATACTTCCTGAATATTGAGTCTCTGTTGTCATATAAACACCAAAGTCAAAACCACCTGAAATCATTGTTGATAAAATTGCAAAGTGTTTACTTACTCCACCACCAAGTGCAATAATTCCTTTTTTATCATCAAAACTTGTATTAGTAAGTAAATGTCCAAAATCTTTAATTATATCAATTTGAAAATCTTTATGATCTTGTTGCAAAAAATATAGATGAAAGCCAAAAGCACCATCAGTTATAGATGGGCAAACAATAGGAATGTTATTAATAGCAGCTTGATATAATATTGAATCTTCATCCCCAACAAAATCTTTTGATTTTGTGGCCCCAAAATTCTTTGAATTTTCTGGGTTCAACAGAAGTCCAATTTCTTTAAGTAATTCAATTGTGCTTGGTTGTTTATTTTTCTTATAAACTTCTCTAAGCATCCATCTCATTTCATCTTCAAGTTTAGCATAAGATTCATTTGAGACAAGTAAGTTTCCAATTCTATTCATTCCTTGCTCATGTAAAGAAATATCATCTGAATTAAAACTAGCAATCTGAAAGTTTTCTCCTTTAGCTCTCATAATATCTTCTTCAATTCCACCAACAGTTGTGATAATTACATCAACCATTTTTAATTTAATTAATTGAGCAAAAAAACCCCTTAACCCAGAAGTAACCATATTTGATGTATATGTAAGAAAAATCTTAGCTTTATTTTTCTTCATCTTAACAATAGTATCAGCAGCCTTACTTAATTCAATACTTTGAAAACCTGTTTTTGAGAACTGTTCCATTAATTCTTCAACTTTAATTCCTTGCTTCCATTTTAGATCTTTAACAATTTCCATAGAAAATCACCTAATAATATTTATTAAAAAGAATACATTTAACTCATTGATTTTATTGAGTTCATGATTTTAAAGAACTAATTACTCCTTTTAAAGGTTGTGGGAATTAGATTTATAAATAAGTTTGACTTTAATACAATATGGTGATTTTATTATGATGTGGTCAATTGATGATTTTTTAGCCGATAAAAGTGCATTTGATTCTATTAATCAGAAGATTGCTAAGGTAGGAGGACTTAATAGATTTAATTTTCATATTCGGTCAACAGGTCATGAAGATTCGGTTAGATCATATTTAGATGAAGAAAGAGAGAAAGTTTTTGCTTTGGCACAAAAAGCTAACCCTTCTTTAACAAGAGAAGTTCTTATGGCAAAATACCAATGGGATAGAGTTTTACATAGAGTATTAAGTGTAAAGACCGAAGGGTTTGGTGACGAAAGAGACACAATTGGTTTAGATCTTGGTGTGACAACTGGAGATTGGAGACTTGCAGGAACTCCACTTGATTATCCCGATTTAGGCTTAGAAGGATATAGAATTTTAAAACCTGAAGAAATGCATCATGTTATTGGAATAACTGTTTTAGCTAGAACAACTGATGATGAATATATTTTTGCTTATCGTGGTCCAAAATTTGAAACTCAAGTTGGAAAAGTAGTCCATATTGGTGGAACTTCATATGACATTCCTGGTTTAGTTGGAGATTTCAAACAAGATTTAATTCTACCTCAAGTAATTTCTGAAGGAACAAATGAATTAGGAGAAACAATGCAACACGCATTAATTAATCAGATTAAGTTAATTGGAATTGGACATAACCCCTTCTCTGGTGCTGTTGAATTAATTTACGAAGTTCCTGTTGATATTCCTACAGATAAGGCTTGTAAGCTGTGGCAATATGCTAAAGATAGAAGTCAAAATGATAATCCTTTTGGTATAGCAAGAAACGCAACTGCTTTTAGAATATTTACTGAAACTCATGATTTACATACTGGACTAGCAGGTATTGTTCCTGTGATTCAATACTTCTTAGAAAGAAACAATTAATTCTGGTTGTGAAAAGACTTTTAAATAAATGCACATTCATCTTTTTACTTTAAGATATAGTGGGTGAAAATATAATGAGTAAAAAAGAAGAACCAAAATCAGAAGGATGTAATACCGATACAACTCCAGTTGCTGTTCCATATATTGGAAGTAGAATGGGACCTGGCTTTGAATCAAGTTCAGTTAATGCTGTTAATGAAGTTTTAGCTACTTTATCTGGTGGTAAAGCACAAGTATTTCAAATGCCATATAAACAAGCAGAAGCAGTTTTTACAGATTATGCTGGCACTAATGTTTTTCCTGCATTTGTTGCAGATCTTTGTTCAGTTTGTTCAGAAGATGTTACTACTGGAATTCATATGCTTTTAGAAGAAGATGGGAATGGTTTCTCTCCAGCTAATGGAGTTTTAATTTATTCAGACCGTATGCATAAGGCAAGGGGTCTTGATGATCTAGGATTTTTAGAAATTAAAGCACCCCAAACTGGTTTAACAAGTAGTCAAGCTGTATCAGTTGCAACTGCAATTCATAAAGCATGCTTACAATCTGGAGCTTACAAATAATTATTTTTTTATTTTCTTTTTTTTAAGAATTCTAGAGTAAAAATAATAGGTAATAAAAAAATAAAAAATTTACATACTGCCTAATGCTTTCACAATTAAAGGTGAAACTGCTTCAGCTTCTTCTTTAGTCATTCTTCCAAGTTTTGAGAAAATAAATTCACCATTGTCTTGATTTAAATTCTTTCTTGAAATTTGTAACTTTGCTCTTCCTTCATTATATGAGAAAACACTAACTGTTAATTGAGTTGCTTCAAATTCAGCAGTTTCGCTGAATAATTCTTTATCTAAACTTTTATCGAATGCCATACATTTTAGTTTTTGGCAGTTGTTTAAAAGTTTTTTGTTAAGAATTACAAAGCCATTGCGATCAATTTTACAATGTAAAGCGTATAAAAGATCAAAAGTAACCAACCTTCATAATTTGTAATTGTATCATCTTTAGTCATAAAGAAAAACATAAGTGTAGCAATAACCATCATAGGTAAAGCAAATGTAATAATCATTTGTGGAATCACTATTCCTCCAAATAAACCAATAACTCCCATGACTGCAAATGTATTAAAGATATTTGATCCAATAATATTACCTAAGGCAATTTCAGGTTTATTTCTTTTAATTGCAGAAATTGTAACTGTTAGTTCAGGAAGTGATGTTCCTAAGGCAACTGCACTTGCTGCAATTATTTCAGTTCCAATACTTAAGAGAGATGATAAATTAACAATTGCTTCAATAACATAACTAGCACTAAAATAAATTAATGCTGAAGATCCAATTAATATTGCTGGTGTCTTCCATCCTAGTTTTGTTTTTTTAACTATTATTTTCTTAACTTGTGTTTTCTCAGTTCTCATAGCAAAAGAAGTGAAAACAAATAATCCAACTAAAAACATTAAACCCTCAAAAAATGAAAAGACTCCATCATAAAAAGTAATTACAAGTAAAAATGCACTTCCTATCAAAAAAGGAATATTAACATGCCTCATTTCGTGATTAACCTTAATCTTTTTAGCTAAGATTGCAGAAATTCCAATAATTATGAAAATGTTTGAAATGTTAGAACCAACAATAGTTGCAGAAATAATTTCAGTGTTTCCTCTAACAAATGCAAAGATCGCAGAAATTAATTCAGGTAATGATGTTCCAAAAGCAACAATTGTTACACCAATTAAAAACGGATTAATTCTTAAGAACTTACCTAACTTTTCAGCTGCATCAGTAAAATAATCAGATGATTTAATTAATAAGAATAGACCAAAAATAAATATTGCAATCCAAAAAATGACACCTAACATTTTTCCTTAATTTTTTTCTCTATATTTAATTCTTTCTACCTAAGTAAAAATCTCTTTTTTCTCGGCTAAACCTTTCAATTGCATACCTAAGCATTGTTCTTGGCATTGTTTTATAATACTTTTTAAGAAAACCTTCCTCAATATCTTGATTTCTTTTTCCAATCTCACGTAACATCCATCCAACTGCTTTTTGAATTAAATCGTGTTTATCATAAACCAATATTTCAGAGATCTTCAGAGTATCTTCAAATTTATCTTTTTTAATAAAATAAAAAGTAGCAATTATTGATATCCTTCTTTCCCATAATAATTTAGATTTGGAAAGGGAATAAAGAATATCTTTCTTTTTATCAAATAAATATCCACCTACAATATGATGAGCTGTAACATCCACTAAATCCCAATTATTAATATTATGAGTATTAGATAAATATAAATCATAAATCTTTTTTTGATTCCCTTTCTTAAATTGGTTAACCAAAATAATTAATCCAGTGAGTCTATGCTCATGAACTTTACTATTTAACAATTCTTGAATTTCTTTTAAAGATAAGTTCTCATATTTTTTAGCTATCTTTCTTTGCTTAGGAACACTTAATCCATAAAAGACATCTCCTTCCCCATATTCTCCTTTACCTGTTTTAAAAAATCTTTTAGAATGCTCTGCCCTTTCTCTATCAAATTCAGCTTCAATTTCAAAAAGGAGATCTTTTAACATTTTACAAGAATTCTTCTTTAAACATTTTTGTTGCAAGTAAGAAATATGAGATGATTAAAGGTCCAATTAATATTCCAAGAAGACCAAACATAGGAAGTCCAAATATAACTCCTAAAAGTGTAATTATAGGATGAATCTCACCCATTCTTTTTTGAACAAATGGTCTAAGAATATTATCAATGTAAGAAATAAATAAACCCCAAATTAAAAAGATTGTTCCTCCTACATAATTAGATTGTGCAAAAAGTGAAATTACAACAGGAACCCAAATAATAGGTGTTCCAATCATTGGTAAAAATGAGAATATTGTTCCAATAAAACCCCAGAAGAATGCACCTTTAATTCCAAATACAAGTAGTCCTATAGTTAATAGACTTCCTTGAAGTAATGCCATTAAGCCACTAGTAATAATTGTTGATTTAGTTATAGTCTCAGCTTGTTGGTATAATTTACTTGAGTTCTTTTTATTAAATGGTAAGATGCTTAACACTTGCCCTTCAATCTTACAACAATCTATTAATAAAAAGTAAAGAACAAAAAACATGATTACAAAACTAATTGCAGCCCTTCCTATGCCTTGAAGTGTTGAAAAAAATAATGAACTAAAATAGTCTAAGAATTTAGTAATTACTTGACTAACTCTACCTTGAATATCTACTCCTGGAATTCTTTGTTCAATTAATGAAATTCCTTCAATTACTTTCGTGCTATCTATTGATACTCTTGATGATTCAGAAATAACTGTGTTAATAATAATTGAAGTTGGAATAATAATTATGATTAGTGATATTATAATAATTAAAATTGCACTAAGACTTTTATTCATCTTAAATTTACTCACAAAAAATAAATGCAATTTTCTAAACATAATAAAAAGAATAAATGCACCAAAGAACGCATTCACATAAGGGAATAAACCATATGCAATTAATCCAAATAAAACTAGAATAAAAGCTAAAGCAAGGTATTTCTTTGTATTCCCCTTTTTAATCATTTAATTAAACCTAACTAGAGACTATATAAATTTTTTTAAAAATTCAATTAATTTGTTAACAGGTAAACCTGCATAAAAACAATAACTTCCTGAGATAGACTCACAAAATCTTAATATTCCATCTCTTTCAAAACCACCTGCACACTTTAGCACAGGATATTTATTTACATAATCAATAATCTCCGCTTCATCTAATTTTCTAAATTTAAGGTTAGACACTTCAACAGTTGATTGCATCTCTTTTGTTTCAGTGTTATAGACTGCGAGTCCTGAAATTACTTCAACAACATTTCCTGAAAATCCCCTTAGAAATTCTTTTGCTTGTTCAATACTTATTGGTTTTTCATAAATCTGATTTTCAAATACTAAAAACAAGTCAGCAGTAATAATTAAGGCATCATTTTGATTTTCAGCTATGCTTAACGCTTTGGCTTCAGCTAATTTCTTAGCCATTATTTGTGGATCTTTATCCCTTATTGATTTTTCATCAAAGTTACTGGAGATAGTCTCGTATTTTAAATTTAATATGTCCAATGCTTTTTTCCGATAAAGGGATTGACTACCTAAGATGATTCTCACATAATGATTATTCTTGTTATTTTATTTAAGCTTTTTTCTTTCTTTTCACCGAACCTTTTAAATATCTTAAACTCAATAATTGCTATGAGGTGTTTTAATATGGCTAAATTTCAATGTAAGGTTTGTGCATATGTTTATGATGAAGAAAAAGAAGATGTAGAATTTTCAAAGCTTCCTGATGATTGGGTTTGCCCAGTTTGTGGAGTTGGAAAAGATGAATTTAATGAGGTGTAAAAATGTTTGTAGTAAAAATTTTAGAAGTAAAAACTGAAACAACTGACGTTAAGACTTTTTACTTTACTAAACCAGATCATTACCATTTTATTCCGGGTCAATATACATTATTAAAGTTTCCTGGATCAGAAATCTCAAGACCTTTTACATTTAGTAGTTCTCCAATTGAAAATCATTTAGGTTTTACAATAAAGAAAATGGGAGAGTTTACAACAAAACTTTTTGATGCTCAAATCGGAGATGAATTAATTCTTGATAATCCTAAAGGAGAAGCTCTAAACTTTAATGAAGAAGTCAAAGAAGATGTGGTTTTCATTGCAGGTGGTTCAGGAGTAACTCCATTTATGAGTTCAATTAAATATGCAGTTCATAAAAATCTTCCAAATAATATTCTTTTACTTTTTGGAAATAGAACTTCTAAAGACATTATTAATTTTAGAGAATTTAATTCTTTTAATCAACCAAACATAAAAATCATTCATTGTTTGTCTGGTGAAGTATTTGATGATTGGAAAGGAGAAACCGGTTTTATTGATTCAAATTTAATCGCAAAGTATGTTGATAATTTTACTAATAAATTATTTTATGTCTGTGGCCCTCCAATTATGACTAAATTAATTAAACAAGTTCTAATTGATTTAAATGTAAATGAAGAGCAAATAAGAATGGAGAAATGGGAGCTTCCAAGTAAAAAATGACTAAAGAGATTATTAAAAATATATCCTGGATTGGTGTAAATAATCCTGAAAGTAGAGACTTTCATGGAATCAATACTCCTCGAGGGGGATCATATAATTCTTATCTAATAGAAGATGAATCTCCAACTATAATTGATGGTGTAAATAAACCATTTTTTAAAGAATATTTAAAATCATTAAAAGAAACAATTAAGCCTGATAAAATTAAATTTATTGTATTAAATCATATTGAACCTGATCATACTGGTGCTTTAGTTGAATTATTAAAAGAATGTAAGAATGCAACTATTTTATGTTCAGAAAAATGTAAAGAATTTTTAAAAGCTATGTTTGATATCACTCATAACATTAGAGTTGTTAATGATAATGAAGAAATAAGTTTAGGCAAATACACATTAAGGGTTTTAATCCAACCGATGATTCATTGGCCTGAAACTATGATGACTTATTTAATTGACGAAAAGATATTATTCTCAGGGGATTTATTTGGAACTGAGATTTCTCACGAAAAGTTATTTGCTGATGAAATGAAGGAGTTTAAAGAATTAACAAGAGACTACTATGCAATTGTTTTTAGACCTCAAGCATATGCCGTTAACAAGGCAATTGAGAGAATTAAGGATTTAAAATTAAATTATATCTTCTCAACTCATGGTCCAGTCTATCGGAAAAACCTAGATAAAATAATTAATTATTATTCAGAACTATCTAATAACGCTGAGGAAGATAAAGTTTTAATCATTTACTTTTCAGTCTGGCACTCTACTCAGAAAATGGCAAATCAAATTGCTAAAGGCGTAATTAGTGAAGGTAAAAAAGTTGTAATGTATGATTTGGCTGATTGTAATTTTGTAAGATTACAAGCTGAAGCATTAACATCTAAAGCAATTGCTTTAGGCAGTTTAACAATATTAGGCGGTTATCATCCACTATTTGAAACTCTATTTTCTTTCTTAAAATTAAATCGTCAGAAAAAGAAATTTGCATTATTTGGAAGTTATGGTTGGGTTGATTCTTCAATTCCTCAAATGGAAAATAGATTACTCAAAGATGGTAATGAGATTTTATTTAAAGCGCCTTTTAGGTTTGGAAAAATGAACAAAAAAGATCTGAATTTATTGACAGAAATTGGACGAGAACTTTCAAGGCTCTGATACTATATTCTTAAGTAACAAAATGTTTAAAAATAGATTAAAATCTCTTTTTTAAAATGTTAAAAGTTTGTCAAAGTTGCGGCTATTCAATGCAAAAAAAAGAAGAGTTTGGAACTAACGAAGATGGTTCTGGCAATAAAGAATTCTGTAAATTTTGTTTTGAAGAAGGCAAGTTTAAGGATGAAGGGATTACAATGGAAGAAAAGATTTCCAGTTTAGTTAAAATGGGAGTCGAAAAGATGGATATGACTGAGGAAAAAGCTAAAGAAATGGCAAACAGAATTATTCCAACTTTAAATAGATGGAAAGAATAATTTTCTCATCTTTTGCCTTATTGTTAATCGACAGAAAGTTTATATAGTTTAGATTTAAGACTAATTCTATAATCATATAGATAATAAAAAGCCATATTTGTTACTATAAGATAATAACAAGAAGGCTACTTTTATAAACAACGTTATCTATATTATAATTGGTGATGATGATATGGCTAGAAAAGATAAAAATGAAAATGGAATTTTAACTCAACCAGACTCTCCTGATTTAGAACATACACTTAGTGAAAAATCAAGTGGAAAAATAGGGACACTTCTAAAAAAAAATCATGCTAGATTTATGAGGGCAGCTAAGAAAGGAACTAAAGTTTTGAATAAAAGTCCAGTTTGGTGGACCAGGCCGAAATATGCTGCTGCTTTATTATCAGGATTAGCTCTAACTCAAACAGGTACTTTTGTTCAACAATATGCGAGCAAAGGAGGGGCAAAGGTTCCGGAACTATTAGCTTCTGGTCAAAATTATTTGGAATTGCTTGCAAGTAATTCAATAGTTGCTGATCAGATATCAAAAGTTGAAAGATGGGCATCTACTGCTATGAAAAGACATGATCTCCTTGAGGGAGTAGAGTCAGCAGTTGAAAGTGCGCCTATTTTTAAAGAAGTCTTAGAAGTTTTCAAACATTTTGATCTAAAAACTCTTTATGAAACAATAACTAATTTTGATCCGGCTCTTCAATTAGCTGATTTTGGATCAAAAACAATTGGTTATGGTTTAACCGGATTTTTAGGATTCCTAGGAGTTTATTTTGGAGTTAAGTATGGGGTTCCGGCAGCTAAAAAAGGTTATATAGGTATTGCTAAAAGAGTTAGACCAGAATATGGGAACAGGCTGCAACAAAAGGCTGATTCTAAGGCTGCTAAGAAAAAAGCTATGGATGACGCACTAGAACAAGAAATTGCAGCTACAAATGAATGGAAAGGTTATGATAAACTTGCTAGGCAAGTGCATGGGAATAATTATGCTAATCCAGGGAAAAAACCTAAAGGAATAAAAGGATTAAAAGGGAGAAAAATAGGACGATGGGACCCTAAAGACAGTTACATAACTCTACCTAAAGGACGTAAAAAACCTTTAGAGGATTCTGTGAATGAAGCTGGGAATTTAGATAAACCCAAAAGAAATTATACTAGAGATAAGGATATAAGTGACAAAAAGTAAAACCTTATAAACAAATTATTTTTTCTTTCCCTTATGGAAGTGGTTAGACAGTTTATCTCAACAGTGTATGTTCTTAAAGAAGATAAAGTTCTATTAACTTGGAATAAAGTTGTTAAAATCTGGGTGCCAGTTGGTGGCCACATTGATGAAAACGAGCTTCCCTGTAATTCTGTAATTAGAGAGGCCAAAGAAGAATCAGGCTTAGATATTGAGCTTTTTAATCCATATCAAGATAAAGAATCATCAAATCTTCCTCAACCAGTTCATATGCATTTAGATCACATTAGAGATGATCATGAACACATTAATCTAATTTACTTTGGAAGAGTTATTGGTGGTGAATTACTAGATGAATCAGATGAACAAACACCTATAAGGTTTTTTAATCATGATGAATTAGAAGCTTTAGAATTAGTTCCAAACATAAAAGAGTGGGCGATAGAAATATTAAAGTGGGGAAAATAATGATATCAATAATTTTATTTACAATTATGTTAATATTACTTTCATTAATTTTGCAAAGTAAGTTACTCGGAGTATTAAGTATAATAACAGCATTTTTAGCAATATTATTTTATTTATTCTGGAAACTATATTTCTTAAGAGATCCAGAAAGAAAAACTACTAAAGACGGAATTATTTGTCCTGCTGATGGAAAAGTTGTTGAAATTACTAAATTTGATTTCAAAAAGAAAGATCATTTATGGATTAAAAAAGGAATCTTTGGCAAAGTTAAAAGTCCAGAAGTAAGTAAAGGAATCTTAATCTCAATCTTTATGAATCCATTAAGTGTTCATGTTAACAGATCTCCAATTGATGGAGAGATTATCTCTACAAAACATCACAGAGGTAAATTCTTGCCAGCATACGAAGTTGAAGATTCAATTTTAGAAAATGAAAAAAATATAATTCATATTAAAAATTCAAAAATACAAGTCTTTGTAATTCAAATTGCTGGATTCTTAGCAAGAAGAATTGTTGGTTTTGTTAAAAAAGGCCAAAAAATTAAAAAAGGCCAAAGAATTGGTTTAATTAACTTAGGAAGTCAAGTAAGTGTTATTCTTCCTGATAATCTTAAAATTAATGTAAAAAGAGGAGACAAGGTTTTTGCAGGACAAACCATAATTGCGAAATGAGAAAATCACTACCAAATGCATTAACTCTAATGAATTTATCATTAGGCTTTACTGCAATTTATTTATTCTTTAGACAAAACTTCTTATTTGGTGCAATTTTTATTGTTGTAGGTGCAATCTTAGACGGTTTTGATGGAAGAGCAGCAAGATATTTTAAAGCTCAATCTGTTATTGGAGAAAACTTAGATTCACTTTCAGACTTAGTTTCATTTGGAGTTGCACCAGCAGTTTTAATGATTACACTCTCTGGAACATTTCTAACATATGCGCTAGCATTATTTTTAGTAGTTTGTGGTGCTTACAGATTAGCAAGATTTAATCCTAGAATTAAATTCTTTGAAGGGGTGCCAATTACTGTTAATGGTTTTTTATTTCCATTATTCCTTTTTTTTAATCTCAATATTATTGTTTATGAAATAAGTGCAGTAATAATTGGATTATTAATGGTTAGTAGATTTAGATTAAAAAAAATTAGATAAAATGCTATTTGAAATATTATCAATAATTTATTTTCTTCTACCTGCAGGTCTTGCTAATATGGCCCCAGGTTTAGTTAAAAAAATCAATTTCTTAAATTATCCTTTAGATTTTAAAAAAAAAGTTTATGGCAAAAGATTATTTGGAAATCATAAAACCTGGAGAGGATTAATTTCTGGAATAATTATGGCAATCTTAATAGTTTACATCCAGACTTTATTATATCAAAAGGTTTACTTTCAGAATCTAAGTTTAATTTCATATTCAAATCTTAACTTTATATTATTAGGATTTCTTTTTGGTGCAGGTGCATTAATAGGAGATTGTGTAGAAAGTTTTTTCAAAAGAAGGCTTGGTAAGAAAGATGGAGAAAGTTTAATCTTCTTTGATCAAACAGATTGGATCATTGGAAGCTTCTTATTTGTTTCATTATTAGTCAAACTTCCTATTTCATTATTATTATGGGAAATTATTGTCGGATTTCTCTTACATGTAATTATTAGACATTTAGGTTTCTGGTTAAAAATAGATAAAGAAAAATGGTAATTAAATAATTACCCCAGCACATCTCCAATTAATTTCTGCGGTTTTACTTTCTTCAAATACAACACAGGCAGGATCACATAGTTCATTTTCTTCATCAGCTGTAAAATCAATCCACCATGTATCTGTAATTGCATTATAGTAATAGTCATCAGTTAAGCTTCCATTCACACATTGTTTGGCGATTTCATATGCTTCCTCTTTAGATATAATTGGCTCAATATTTTCAGTAAAGGTTTTATTTCCTGCCTTACATGATCTTGGATAAGATTCAAGTACAGCATCTCCCCACATAAGACATTCCTCAAATGAATTAATTTCAACTTCTTGAACAAAACTCTTCCCATTAGCAACACATCGTCCAGGATATGACAATGTTGTAGGATTACCAGCAGCAACACATTCATCATAATTTGTAATCTTAGCTGAGCAACTAGCTAAAAACAATACTGCTAAGATTAAGATTATTCTTTTCATTCTTCCCTCGGATCCATTACTTTACCCATAAATAGTATTTCATTACTTTCTTTATGTTTAATTACAAACATAAATGGTTTATCAACTTTAAATTCAATAGGTTCCATTGGTATTGCTGCAGCAGTATCTGCCATTAAAATTAAAGTTGCAGCTGCAGCTTCAGTTCCTTCTTCATTCACATCAATAAATGCTTGATGGATGACTTTTGAGATATATAATTTCTCAGATGGCCTCTTTGGTTCATGAATTCCACTGAAATCTGCTTGTGTATCATTAAAAGCAGTTGGCATTCCCATTTCTTTAAATTCAGAATTAAGTAAGTATTTAGTTTCAAACTTAAACTTAGGCAAAGATAAAATTGCATTTTGATAATTAAACCTTGCACTATTAAACTTATCATAATCTAGTGAGAAATTTTCAATACTTTCTGGTAAGATAATAATCATTGAAACTTCATCATCCTTATATGGTAATTCTAACATTTGAAAATCTTCACCAAGAAAATAATTAAACCTTGCATCTTTTCCAGATAAATGCATAGTATCTACATTAACTGTATTATCTTTACTCAAATGAAATTCCTCTTCATATGTATCTGATTTCTCAAATTCAACTTCCCATTTCCCCTTAAAGTAAATAGCATTTGAAATAACAAGTCTTGTAAAAGCAGTCAAATCACTTGGAGAAAGCACATCTTTAATTTTATTATTAGTTTCATCTTCAATCCAATTATTTATTTCTCTTGCGGATGCTGCAGCATTTAAGAAATTCATATTTTTTATTTCAGCCCCGTAATAATCTTTACCAGAGATTAAGAATTCCTCTTTTATTAAATAATCATTTTTTACCCACAAAGCATTAGCTGTGCTTAATTTATACTTTTGATTTTTCTTATTAATTAGATTATAAATACCTGCATTTCCATTCTTTCTTACATCTTCATCAGGCAAATAAAATACACTTTTCATTTCATCATAAGTTTGACCCTTTGCACCTTCAGCTACAATAGAAAAAGCTGAACTTAGACTATATGGTGAGAAAAACAAGTTTTCATCATCATCAATTTGATTAAAGAAATCAAATGCAAATTTATTATTCGCTTCACTTACTTCATTAATCATTTCTTTTGTCGCTTTTGAATCATCTAGCATTTCCTTACCAGCACAACTAGTAAGTAAAAATGCCATGAATAAGATTAAGATTATTTTTTTCATAAATATAAAAAAGAAAATATATTATATAAACTTTGTTTTAACTTCAATTTAAGTTAAAATTATTACTTTAATAATTAGTAATAACCTTTTTATATTTTTTCTTCATATATTTAATTTTATGAAAAGAATTGAGATCGTTTTACCAGGGAAAAGAAAAGATTTCCAAAAAGATGGTTATCACTACACTTCTCCAAGCTGTGGTTGTGCTGTTTTCTTAGAATCAGATAATAAAACTAAAATAATGTATGATACAGGTGCATTTGGTTATGAGAAAACATTAATTAAAAATTTAAAGAAGATTAATGTAGATCCATTAGACATAGATTTTGTTATTTTATCACATGGCCATATGGACCATTATGCAAATATTCACATATTTAAGAATGCTAAATTAATTCAAGATAGATGGCTTATTGATTTAAAGACTGGAGATATGATTAACTTTCATCGAAAGTTCGATAACATCCCTGGTTTTAATGTTACTGATTTAGAAATATTTTATACTCCTGGGCATCACGATGAATGCATTTCAGTTAAAACAAAATTCAAAGATAAAACTTGGGTTATTGCAGGTGATGCAGTAAAACCAAGAATTGTTCATAAGGGCAAAATAAGTTTAAGTTATCAAAATCCAAAATTATATTTAAAAAATATGATTAAAATTGCCAAAATAGCAGATGTTATTATTGGCGGTGAAGATGGTATTATTAAGGGTAAAAAGTTAGAAACCTTCAAAAAAGAATTATTTCATTTAATTTAATCATCTTCCAATATAATGTTGAACATATCCTTCATTCATAATTTGTTCTTCATTAATTCCTAATTTATTAAACAATTCATTTAATTTCTTTAAAGCAATACTTTTTTCTTCATCAATAAGTTCTGCTTCAATATAATTACCATAATTTATTATTTCATCATAATTAATTTCAAATTTATCAAGTCTAAAAGAATATCTCTTTTTCTCAAAATTAATTAGTGTTATAACTTCATTATCTAAAAACAACTTCTCAAGGATTTCAGGGTTTTGAATTTCTTGATTCCATTCATCCCAAGTTGTATCATCATTTCCTTTAGGTTCTCCTTTAAATGTAAGAAAACTTTTCCCATTTTTTCTCCTAACTCTAATCAATAGTTTTCTTTTTTCATCATGTTTAAATTTATAATAATGATCTGAAATCTCAGAAACATCTTTTAACTCTCCACCAATCTCTTTAATTTTATCTAGAATTTCGCATCCAACCTTAGCTCTAATTTCAACTTCTTGCATTTTTCAGTAACTCTTTAATCCTAACTATGATCTCAGGAAACTCTGTTTTTTTAATCTCTTTATCTCCCATATGCCCTTGATTAGTAAATTCATGGTATTCACAATTTAACTTTTCATGTATAAATCTTGATTCTTCAATTGAAATATACGGGTCATCTTGTGATGCAAATACAATTATATTCTCACAATTTTCTTTTATTTTTCCCCAATTCCATTCTTCATCATAATAACCACTTAACTTTTCATGTTCATCATTTAAGTCAGTATAACAAGTTCCAACTAAAATAGCAATTTTAACTTTCCTTTTTTCTAAAAGTCTTTGAATTGCGGTAGCTCCTGATGAATGACCAATTAAAATTACATCTTCTGACTTTCCGATTTTCTCTTCAATAAAAGGTAACCATATACTCATTCTAGCAATATAAGGGTCAGGCATATTCTCAGCAATTACATCTAAGCCTAATTTCTTAAGTTCTTTAATAGCATAAGGAAACCAATTATCATTAACATCTGAATTTCCATTTCCTGGAATTAACATTACTTTCATATTATTTTATTATCTTAATTGCTATATAAAAGTATTGACAATTTAGATTTATTCTCTCCTGTTAACCCAAAGCTTTAAAAAGGGGTCTAAAAACCTTTAGTTTAACAAGCAGATCGATAATGAGAGGGCACTTGATCTTAATGAACATTTAGCTTTTTCTAGATGAGTGCTATGAGGTATATAAAATGAATTTATTTAGTAAGCTAGGCATAAGCCAGCAATTATTACGGTCAATTAACCGTTTAGGTTTTGAAAAACCAACTCAGATTCAAGAATTGAGTCTGCCATTAATTACACAAGGAAAAGATGTTATTGGAGAATCCGCTACTGGATCTGGAAAAACTCTTGCCTTTGCTGCAGGTATTGTAGAAAAAGTTGAAAAAGGACATGGAGTCCAAGCTTTAGTATTAACACCTACAAGAGAACTTGCTCAACAAGTTAAAAACGAAATTCAAAAAATTTCTGGTGATAATAGTTTAAAGGTAACCACAATTTATGGTGGTGTCGCTATTGGTCCTCAAATTGACGAATTAAGAAGAGTAGAAGTTGTTGTAGGAACTCCAGGTAGAATCTTAGATCATATTCGAAGAAGAACTATTATTCTTTCAAAAGTAAGATTATTAGTTTTAGATGAAGTTGATAGAATGCTTGATATGGGTTTCTTAGATGATGTTGAAAATATTATTAGAGAATGTCCAAAAGAAAGACAAACATTATTCTTTTCAGCAACCATCCCAACTAGTATTAAGAAATTAACAGAAAGGCACATGAATAACCCTACAAAGGTTGTTGCAAAAGTCTTTGTTGATCCTACTAAACTAAAACAATGCTATATTGATACTCAAAGAGGACAGAAATTTCCTTTATTAGTAAATTTACTAAAAAAAGAAGAGTCTGAATTAGTTATGGTTTTCTGTAATACCAGGATGAATGTTGATTTTGTATCTAAAAATTTAAAGTTAAACAAAATTAATGCAACTCCAATTCATGGTGGTTTAACACAAAACAAAAGAGAACATACTTTATCAAAGTTTAACGATGGTAAAACAAATGTTTTAGTTTGTACTGATGTTGCAGCTCGTGGATTACATATTAGCAATGTTTCTCATATCTATAATTATGATATTCCAAAAGACACAAGAGATTACGTCCATAGAATTGGAAGAACAGCAAGAGCTGGTGAATCTGGTCAAGTGATTAATTTACTAAGTTATGCTGATTATGATAATTTTGGAAAAGTTCAAGATAACTATCGTGACTTTAACATTGAGAAAGTTCCAACACCAGCTTGTGATAGAGTTGAAATGGATACTTCTCCAACCAGAGGCTCAAGAAGAGATGCTGGTAGAGGAAGTAGATTCTCAAGAGGAAGACCAAGTTTTTCAAGAGGCGGTTCTCGAAGTAATTTTTCAAGAGGAAGTCCTAGTGCATCAAGAGGAAGATCAGGATCAAGAGATAGATCTAATTTTTCTAGAAATAGTGGACCTAAAGAAAAACCTAGTTTTTCAAGAAGTTCTTCTGAAGCTAGAAGAAAACCAACAAGAAGCACTCAAAGAGAAACTAGAGACTTTAAAGAATCTTCAAAAAGCAAATCCTTTAAAGGCGCGCAACGAAGATAATTATTGCTATTAAAGTAATAATTATTTCACTAATTATTCTTTGTTTTTTTGTATGAAATAGTATTGAGACTATTTTATCGTTAAATGGATATAAAGGTCTTGTATGAACTGTTAAGAAATCTATAATCCAATGTAAGAGTATACTTATTGAAGCGATAAATAATATCATTTTATTAAATCCTAATAAGAATAAGATTCCAATTATTACCTCAAAGAATAGGATTCCAATTGGTTCTTGAATAACTGTTCTAAACTTTTCAACATTTTCTTTAATAGTAACTAATGGTTTATTTTTTAAAATGTATAAATATCCACTAATATGGTCAATATCTAATAACCAAGAAAGAATAAATATTGGGAAAATATACTTTTTTGCATCTTCTAAAATATAACTAAAAACAATAAAGTTGATTAAAAAGTGAGCTAATTAATTCATATCAATAAAATCTGATGGGATCTTATAAAATCTTCGTAAATAAAAGCGAAGCATTTAAAAGCAAGGACTTTAACTTATATTACAATGGGTGGTTTAATATTATACCCAAGGAGTAAAAATTAAAATGAAAGGAACAGTAAAATTTTTCAATGAAATGAAGGGTTTTGGATTTCTAACTACAGAAGATGAAAAGGATTATTTCGTTCATCGATCTGCATTAGAAGAAGGCGTTACTTTGAAAGAAGGAGACGCAGTCGAATTCGAAGTTGAAGACGGCGACAGAGGTCCAAAAGCAGTCAATGTAAAAAAGCTTTAAATTTAGTATAAAATTTAGATTACTTTAATTTACTTTAAAATTTTTTTTAATTAGGATTATTTTTTTAATAATTAGTTTGAATAAACAAATTGCATATTCTTAGGTAAAACTTCTAAATCAACTTTATGTGCTTTACCATGATGTCTTCCATCAGTTTGTAATTCTATTCCATGATATTTGCTTAAAGTAACAATTAAATGATTTTCATAAGTAGCTCTAGTAAGCCAATCTCGCCTTACATCTTTTCCTTTTGCAAGTTCTTTAAATGCCTTTCCTAATCGCACAAACCCACTTAATTTATGTATTAACCCTTTCTTATCTGTATGTGGGGAAATTAACGCTACATTACCAACACCATCATCACCAACTGCTCCTGGATTAATTGGCAATCCATTTCCAAAAATTTCTCCGTTAGTAGCAGACATGTCAAAAAGATATCTATCATAATTAACTCCATCAATCATTATATTCGCAAATACTGCTTTAGCTCCCATAAAACTCTTCCAAAATGCTCCATTATAACTAATTCCCTCAGTATCATGAATTTTGCCTGAAGCAGCTGAAATACCAAGACTTATTGAACTAAGAGCATACAATGTTCTAACATCATGCCCTTCAAAATAAGCAGTTGCTTTCATAATATCAATTGGTTTGACATTAGTCGGAGCTTTTCCTTCGGAAATAGCCTTTATATAAATGGCAAAAGCATCAATCCCAGCTCTTCTAGTTTCAGCTTGTCTTATTGCTTGATCTTTAGAATCACTTCTGAATCCAAGAATTGCAGATCCATCATCCCCAGTCCCAGATGGAATCATAGCTATAGTACTTCTTTGTTCCAATTCCATCATACCTTGAAGGTAATGTTGAAAAGTAGTGTCTCCTCCATGAACCGCATTTGAATCAGGATTAAAATCAAACAATGCATCCAATGTGTGTGGGTCAGTTGGATCAACAATAAATAAGTGATAATCAATTGAAGGGGAACTACATAATTCATGTACTTCCTCAATAGCATCACTATCTGCTCTTTTTTGTTCAACAGTCTTTTCCCCACCTGCATGTAAATTAACCAAGTGTGCTAATTTATGTTTTGCCATATTAACTCTAATTTACTAATAATTTATAAATTAACCCTCTACTCTTTACTTTATGAAAAAACTTTTACTTGTATACTTGCCATTTTGCACACCTGCAGTTCCACCTTTTTCATTAACTAACTTGTATTCATTTCTTAAGAATAATTCAGATTTAGATATTGAAGTATTAGATTTAAACGTCAAGTTTCATAAGAAAAAATTCCCTAAATACCACTCTTTTTTCAAAGATATTAAAGAATGGGATAATTATGAAGAAGTTGCAACAGAGTACCACGAATTAACAAGAAAGGTTTATTCAGAGAATAATAAGAATGTAGTTCAAGGCTTAAAACCAGAATACTTTAAAGAATTCTTAAAAGAAATCAAATCAAAAAATCCAGACTATATTGCTTTTAGCTTAGTTTATTCAAGTCAAGCCTTCTATGCTTATTCATTATTAAAAGAATTAAAAGAATATAAAACAATAGTTGGAGGCCCAGCTGTTAACAAAAAAGCAATTAATAATTCAACTATTCATTTACAAAATGAAATTGAACTTTTAGAATATGTAAACAATAAAAAAGTTAAACACGATGATTTAAATTTTGATTATCCTAAAGATTTTACAATTTATAATTTAAAAGATTACTTCTCACCGAGCCCAGTAATTCCAATTAAAACATCTTCAACTTGTTTTTATAAGAAGTGTGCTTTTTGTTCACATTTTTCAAATTCACCTTACTTTGAATATTCTTTAGATAACTTAAAAAAAACAATAATCAAATCTAAACAAAAATTCTTTTTTGTAATAGATGATAACATTCCGTCAAAAAGATTACTAAAGATTGCAGAAACATTAAAGCCATTAAAAGTAAAATATACTTGCCAATTAAAACCAACAATTGACTTTACATTTGATGTCTTTAAAAAACTAAAGGAAAGCGGTCTTGACATGATTATTTGGGGTGTTGAATCTGGCTCAAATAGAATTTTAAAGCTAATGAGAAAAGGAACAAATAAAGAAGACATCTCCCATGTTTTAAAAAAAGCAAAAAAAGCAGGCATAAAAAATGGAGTCTACATTATGTTTGGTTTTCCTACAGAAACTAAAGATGAATTCTTAGAAACAATTGATTTTATAAAAGAAAATTCAGATTCAATTGATTTAATCATGAACTCAACCTTTGGCCTTCAAAAAGGAGCTTATGCATATGATCATCCAAAAGAATTCTCAATAACCAATGTTACTGAAAAGAAACGAACAGTTCTAGAACCAAAAATCTCATTTGAAGTAAGTAAAGGCTTATCCGCAAATGAAATTAAGAAGTTAGTAAAAGGCCATAAAAAAACAATCCTTGGAATCAATAAATACCCAAAAGCACTAAACTTCTTTAGAAGTCATATGTTTTTATATCCTAAGACTTACTAAATAGTAGCAATTCTTGTATCCTGATAAAATAGGGGTTTGGGCAAATTTATAAAATTGTTGGCTGTTAAATTTAATTTCATTTAACGCCCGCGGGTAAACAAAGTTCTCGAAGAGAATTTGGGCGAGCGTAGCGAACTGTTTAGTTGCTGTTATGTGCCTTGTCGACCGAAGGGAGAAGTTAATGTGCGTCGCAGTCATATCGAAATGTATTTATAGAATTAAAATTGAATTGAATAAAATGAAATGGATATTATTAATTTTATTGCTGGGGATTATTTTAACAGGATGCTCCACGGGTCAGAAGAATTGTGATAATGATAATGAATGCACCTATTCGGATGATGAAGGAAGCGATTGTGTGAATAGTAAGTATGGCGAACCTGATTTGATTATTTATGATTGGCCAGATTGTATCTGTAGAGATAACCAATGCTTGCTTAGGCCTTGTGATTCTCCTCCATGTTATTTGGGATAGGCAAGGAATATTAATTGCACAGAACGTCCGCAGATAAACAAAGTTCTCAAAGAGAATTTGGCTTGAGGCGAAGCCGAACTGTTTAGTCGCTGTTATGTGCCTTGCTGAGCGTTAGCGAAGAGTTTATTTTTCTCCGTTCAATCGTTTTGACGCTTCTATCCAATGTCCGGTTTTTTCAAATCTGCAAGAATTAATATAAAATTTTTCTAGTTCAGACTCAATCATTGCATAAACTATTTTCACTCCTCTTTTAAATGCCTCTTGACAAAATTCATTGACTAATTTCGTACCGACTTTCTTTCCCCTCTGAACTTTAACAATTCTAGATTCATGAATCATTGCCTCATCTTCTTTTGTTGGTACAATAAATCCAAGAATATATCCAATAATCTCCTTTTTTTCTTCGACAACAATAAATATTGAATTTTCATTAGTAATTGAACTAGAAAAATCAGATTCAATCCAATATTGTTCATTATCTTGTTTTGAGATTTGCAAGCAAAACCCAATATCTTTTTTTACAGCATTTCGAAAGATCATAATTTCATGAAGCATTGGAAAGAATATAAAACTTTCTTATAAGGAGAAAAATAAATTGTACATAACGTCTGCGGGTAAACAAAGTTCTTGAGCGCAGCGAAAGAATTTGGGTGAGCGTAGCGAACTGTTTAGTTGCTGTTATGTGTTTTTTCTGCAAGAAAAAATGCCGAAGCGAAGTATAGGCACAGTATGACGGAGGGCGCAAAAATTACTCTGCAAAGACTGAAAATCCTATAGAAAATGTATCGGAAAAAGTTCCTTTACTCCAACTTGTTGCTTTAACAACAACTTTTCCTTTTGAATAATCTTCAGGAGCAACTCTTATCTGCCGTGAATTATCAATATGGATATGGTTAATGACTACTTTTGCTTTGGTGAAGTTAATGGTTTTGACTGGCTCTAAATCTTCAATTAAATATTCTGTCCAAGCATAATTCTTTAGAAGTGGTTGTTCCTTGATATTATTGTTTTTAAGGAACTTTTTGACTTCCTCAGGTAAGAACAAATCGAATTCAACTTCTTTCTTATCCAGTTCAATAGTCAACATCATAAACAAATCTCACTTTTCCAAAGTATATAAATTTTTGCGCTCGAGTAATATTGCACATAACTCCTATTTCACGCTAGTTTAT
>Ga0233437_1000891_pt1 | contig 61105 bp, 65 predicted proteins | sample SI_122_August201_FD_182714 | JGI IMG/M metagenome (GOLD analysis project Ga0233437, IMG submission 182714) | Seawater microbial communities from Saanich Inlet, British Columbia, Canada - SI_122_August2016_200_MG | ecosystem: Environmental > Aquatic > Marine > Inlet | place: Canada: British...
CACCAACCTTTACTATTTTAATATACCTTATTCTTTATCCATATCTATTTTTTTCCCGCTGGAGCGGGAAGCTCTAAACCCCCCTCGCTAACGCTGCGGAGGGCAAGCAACTGAGCTAGTACCACCAACCTTTACTATTTTAATATACCTTATTCTTTATCCATATCTATTTTTTTCCCGCTGGAGCGGGAAGCTCTAAACCCCCCTCGCTAACGCTGCGGAGGGCAAGCAACTGAGCTAGTACCACCAACCTTTACTATTTTAATATACCTTATTCTTTATCCATATCTATTTTTTTCCCGCTGGAGCGGGAAGCTCTAAACCCCCCTCGCTAACGCTGCGGAGGGCAAGCAACTGAGCTAGTACCACCATTCATTCATCTTACCTCACAATGTACGCCCAGCAGGACTCGAACCTGCGACCTACTGCTTAGAAGGCAGTTGCTCTATCCAGCTGAGCTATGGGCGCTACAAACTAGATACATATTATACCTGATAACCCTTTATCATTTGATTCGAAAAGCAAATATTATGATTTAGCGGCAGCTACAATTTTTTTAGCTTTTTTGGTAGCAGTTTTACTTACCCTGTTGGCTGTGCGCTCTGCAGTTTTTTTGACTTCTGCCTTAAAAGCTTCTGGATCTTTTTCATAATCTAGTTTAGCTTGTTTGACGTCTTCAAATACTTTGCCTACGGTTTTACGAGCTTTTTGTCGATTTTTTTCATCGGATAAAAAAACTGCAGCAGCTCCTGTTGCCAGACCTGCAAGCAGGGTGAATAGGTTTCTTTTTTTTGCCATATGTATTTTCCTTTATATTAGATTTACTGCGTTAACTTACTTATTATCTCACAATAAGTCTATTAACTATGGTACTTGAAGTAAGGTTAAAGTATTAGTTAATCCTGGTTTCTTCCAGAATGTGCCGTGAACAAGTAAAATATGGTCGCCAGATTCTGCAATGCCTAGTTGTCTAAACTGGGTAAGCAGTTTTTCCGAGCCTTCCAACTTATCGGATTCTGGTAAGTGAATCATGTGGGAGATGACGTCGTACAGCAAACTCATCTTGCGGTAGGTTTGAGGGTTACTGGTCAAAGCATAGACTGGCACATGAGGTCTAAACCTAGATACCATTTTGGCGGTGTGGCCGGTCTCTGTCAGGCAGACTATTTTATCTATCTTGATCTGTCCTCCAGAGAGAATAGAATCTTCTACTAGGCTAGCAGCGGCATGAGTCACGTATGAGGTAGGTCCGGCAAAGATGGGCTGAATAGGTTTAAAACAGGCGTGCTGTTCGTTAAACTCGGCGATGGTAGCTTGAGTAGCTACAGACTCTACCGGATATTTACCTATAGTAGTTTCTTCACTTAACATGACGGCATCTGTACCATCGTAGATAGCGTTGGCAACATCCGAGACTTCTGCCCTGGTAGGACGTGGTGAGTCCACCATAGATTTAAGCATTTGAGTAGCTGTAATAACAGGTTTGGCATGTTGACGACACATATGGATGATAGTTTTTTGCCAGTAGGTAAGTTTGCGAAATGATATTTCTACCGCCAGATCTCCTCTGGCTACCATAACAGCATCTGCAGCAATGACTATCTCTTCTAGATTGTCTATGGCAGACTGGTTCTCAATCTTGGCAATAATATCTGCAGTCAAATCTCTTTTTGCCAGCTCTTGTTGTAAGATTTCAATATCTTTGGCATTGCGAACAAAAGACAGACCGACATAATCTACTAGGTCATTACTAGCAGCATCAAGGTGTTTGAAGTCTTGTTCTATTAGAGCGGGCAGATCTATGGTTACGCCTGGGGTATTAAGAGTTTTGCGGTGGCTGACTTCAAAACTACTTAAAGCTCTAGCTTTTAAACAACTTCCTTCTTTGGACTCGACAATAAACTCCCCTAGCCCATCATCAATGAGTATTGAGTCATCTACGCTTAAAGCCTCGATCACGATTTGAGGAATTTGAGGACTGTTGGGTTTAGGTTCATTTTGATCTGAGCAAAAACTAATAACTTGATTCTTTTCTACTTTAAACGTTTTTTCGCCGGGAATGTTTATTCTGATTTCTGGTCCCTGTAGATCTATCAAGATGCCTATTGGAGTCTTCATTTCTTTGGCCACTTGATGAACTCTCTTGATTCTTTCTGTGTGCCAAGCCACATCAGCGTGCTTAGTGTTAAACCTGGCCACATTCATGCCATTTTCTATTAATTGTTTTATCACCTCTGGAGAATCGGTGACTGGACCGATGGTGGCTACTATTTTAGTGGATTTAGTCATAAGTCTATTCCTGTTCCCCTTGAGTTGTAGTGTAGATTGGGTTAGAGTGATTTGGTACTTGAAGTATATGTAATTGTAAACTAAATAAGGAGAGCTGTCATGGGAGACGATACACCAAAACTACAGACTGGAGATGATATCGCTATTGCTGCAGTAAGTAAACAAGGAAAACTACAAACAGAAGCAGAGGAAGTAGCAGAGTCAAACCAACTAGCAGAAACTCTAGGCTCTCTTCAGAATTTAATTGAACGCAATGCTCATCTTTTACATAAAGTGAAGCAAGATCTTAAAGAAAAACGAGAGAGTTTAAAGAATGTTTTTGAAAATGATCCTCAACTAGGTACTGCTCAAGATGAAGTAGAACAGTTTAATCAAAAAGTTCGAGAGCGAAAATCCCAGATTAGCAATGATCCTCAAGCAGTGACCATTAAGAATGATATTGGAGAGCTTAACGAAAGCAAGAAAGATCTTGAAGTGGCACTTAGCGACCATTTGGTTAACTACTACCAACTCACTAACTCTACTAGTTTTGACACCAGCGATGGTGATCAATGGGAGTTTAAGATCTCCGCCAAGGTAAAGCCGCTCAAAAACTAAGACAGCACTTTCTAAAATTGACAAGTCTGACTGGATCCCCGTTTTACCTAGCCGAAGCTAAGCGAAGGCTGGTTACTCACTACGCTCGTACGAGGATGACTAAGGGAGTACTTGCGTTCGCACGAGGATGACAGAAGAAATGATTTATTTCTCAAGCGAGAATGACAATTGAGGTACTTAGACTTAACCCGAAATTCTTTCTGCAATCTTTTGTAAAACTACAGGAGAAATATTCTTCATCTTCTTGAGTGAACGTGATCTTCTCTTGAGTCTTTTGATTTGGATTTTCTTGGTAGCTCTAGTTTTTGAAGGTTTGGTAAAATACATACCGTCTTTAGCGATCTGGACGGTGTTAGTTGCCGAAACAGCCTTCTTAAACTTTTTGATAACGTCATGAGTAGAGTCCTTGCCGTGGGCTTTAACGATAACTGGCATATTACTCACCTCCAATCAATATTGAGACTATTTAAAGTCATTTTAGATTTATAACTAGGCGGATATTATAACACCTCTTGGCTGGATTGACGAAGTTCTTTGGCTAGTTTGGCCAGTTGTTTGTCATCTGCTCTATCTGAGTCATTGGAAGATAGATATCCGGGATATGTTTTGAAGAACTGCTTGTTGCTCTCGCTTTCAATATTTTTCCATGCTTCTAGATCGCCTGTACCATGCATAGGAAAAAGCTTGCTATGAAGATGATCAACTCCAAATCCTTCAAAAAACATGCCACATCTAGCTACATCTTTGAAGTGATGGTCTAGAATCTTGGCAACTTTTTTGGTTGCCAGTATTAAATCTTGCAAAACTTGGTCTGTTTGATCAAAAGCATAGCTATCATGATGATCTTTGGGGATGACCACCGTAAAGCCTTCTGTATTGGGAAAGATGCTTAAAAACGCCAAGTGGTTTTCGTCACTCCAGACAGTGTGAGAAGGGACTTCACCTTTGACGATAGAACAAAAAAGACAGTCATCTTTATTCATATACTTCTTTGATTAACTCAATTATTTTATTTAGACCCAGAGGGGTGGCCAGTTGATTCCTATGTTTTCTAGAGCCGTTGAGCAACATCTTGCCACTGGGATGGTAGTACCAAGTGCCCTCATTATCTATTTCCAGTATTTTATTGTGCAGTGCTTCCAGACTTAAAGACAGATCTGGCCTAACTTTTATTCTCACATGACCTTGCTCGGAATCCTTTCGCACAACCAAGCCATAACCCATTTTTTGAGCTAGTTTGATAGTCTCGTCATTGCGGGTTTCTAGAGCTAGGCATTTAATTTCCCCCAGACTAAACTCCTGCCCTTTTTCTTTAATTATTTCTTCTGCCTTAATTTGTTGGGTTAAAACAGCATAGACACTATCTAGACACTCAAATCCAAAGTTGAGTTGCGAGTCATCGTTGTGGGGATCTACAAACTCTATACCATGAATTAACTCATATAGCATAAAGGCATATCGCTTGTTACTTGGGTCTGGCCAGTTAACTTCGCCAAAATGATCTATATCTGTTGTATGCTCAACTATAGTTGTAAGAGACTCATCATCTTTAAGTTCTGGATGTATTTGGCACAAGTGATCATAGACTAGTGAGCTAGCACTCACCATCTGCTCTCCTCTTTCTGGCTGATGATGATCAAACTCTCCCAACCCTGTGTCTACGTGAACTACTTGGGTGGCGTCAAAACCTAGGTGCAAGCGGTTGGCATCTGTCAAGGTTTCTCCTGGATTAACAAAGGTAACTTGAGCAGAGGCGAAATCTTGAGCGTCAAATCTCTTGAATAACCAGGTGGCTGTAATAGCGTCTAGGTCTGGGGCGTGGTGGGTAACAATCAGTTTTTTGTGAGACATAGGCTTTAGTATATCATCAAGAAGAAGTCAGTTATTTAAAATTAATTATGTTGTCATTCTCCCCGCCTTTGGAGGGGGAGGATGACGGATGGTGACAGGATACGCTCGCACGAGGATGACAGATGGTGACAAGATGCGCTCAAGCGAGGATGACAGAAGAAAGGAATTCGTTCGCACGAGGATGGCAAAGTGGATAATAAATAAAAAATTTTTTGGAATAAACTACCAACCACACCGTCCTTATAAGGAGCGTTGTAGTTGGTTTTCCCCACCGGGAAAGTAATCACTAGTATACGATTTGTTTTATTTTGTAACACTCCCAAAATGGCATCTACCATCAGTCCATAGCTCATTCACTCGAGAACAGGAATAATTACTATAAGATAGAATATTTATTGAACTTTTTGCGGTAAAAGTTTACCAAACACTTCTTCTGTAGATAATAGTGTTGTTTCTTGGCTAGCTCTTTCTTTCCACTCGACCTTATCTCCAGTTTTGGCAGAGACAACTAGGCGAACAGGGTTGCCAATTAAATCACAAGCGGCGAACTTGGCTCCAGCGGGGACATCTCTATCATCATGTAACACCTCAATCCCTCGATCTATAAGCTCTTGGTATAGTTTTTCTGCCATTTCTTCTCCACCTGGGAGAGAAATTAACTGGACATCAAATGGAGCGATAGATCTGGGCCAGATGATGCCATGCTCATCATGATGTGTTTCTACAATGGTAGCTAGAGTTCTACCCACTCCTATGCCGTAACACCCCATGTAGTAAGGCACCATATCGCCATCTTTAGATTTGTAAGAAGCGTCTTTCATCTTGGATGAGTAGTGAGTGCCTAGCTGGAAGATGTTGCCCACCTCGATACCCTTAGCATCGGTCATTTCCTGTCCTTGTTGATTGGTGTGACCAGATTCTGCCAAAACAATGTCTGCCTCTACGTCTGCTTTAAAGTCTCGCCCGTAGTTAACATTGAAACTATCTGTGGTTTCTTCTTTTTGTCCGCCAATGAAGTTAATCACAGTTTTGAGCGATAGATCTGCTACATACATAGCATCGTGTCCCCATGAATGAACAAATCCAGGCTTGGTACCAAGTTTTGCTAAATCCTCTAGGGTGGCTTCCTCCAGCATCTCTATGGCATCTATAGCTTTTTCTAGTTTGGTTTTATTAACTTGCAGATCTCCTCTAATGGTGGCAATCACTATTTGACCATTGTCTATTCTCTTATAGACCACGTTTTTTAAGAATCTCCACTTGGGTTGTTTAAAGTGAGCCGCAAACTCATCCATATTGGCAACTCCAGCAGGCAACTCTTTTACTTCCAGCTCTTTTACATCTTCATCTTTATTTACTGCTTCAAGTTTGACTTCTGCTACATCTTCATGAGCACAGTATTCTCCACCTTTGGTTTGAAGATATCTGCTTTCTCCAATAGGTGAATCCACCACAAATTCGTGACAGTACTCTCCACCAATATAACCGTTGTCTGCTAAAACTTGCTTAACTTCTAAGTCTAGTTGTTTATATATCTCAAAGTAGGTATCCGCCATCTGTTTGTAAGTGGTTGCAAACTCTTTTTCACTTTTGTCATAACTATAGGCGTCTTTCATCAAAAACTCTCGAACTCTTAGCAATCCCCCTCTAGCTCTTAGCTCGTCTCTAAATTTTTGTGAGAACTGATAGATATTGAAAGGTAGATCTTTGTGAGACAGTTGAAACTTGCGGACCACGTCAACAAACATTTCTTCGGCGGTGCCACCCAGTGCAAACTTACCACCTCTACGGTCTTCAACTTCCATTAGGCCAAAGTTGCCTGCATTGTGACGATTGGTTTCTTTCCAGAGTTCCAAAGGATGGAGAACGGGAGAGATCATTTCTTGTGCTCCAGCTTTATTCATTTCCCTGCGGATAATATCTACAATTTTATTTCTGACCCTCATACCTAGAGGTAGGAAGAAGTATCTACCGGCTACACTTTCTCTAATAAAACCAGCCTGAACCAACAGTTTATGACTGGCTAGCTTGGCATCTTTTCTAGTGTCTTTGGTGGGTTTGCCAAAAAGTTTTGAGTATTTCATATTTATTCTATTCTATTTTATTTTTATTTCCAAAACTCCACTTCATCGGCTATTAGGTTGGCAATGGAGATAACTTCTACATTTTTGGGCAAAGTTTTATGATAAATAGAGTTGGTGATGACCACTTTATCTATGGGAGCTTTGGTAATATTGGATAAAGCATCTCCAGTAAAAAGTCCGTGGGTAGAAAGGAAGTAAATGTGAGAAGCACCTTGTTGTTTAAGAAGTTTAGCTGTTTCGATAGCTGTGCCACCAGAAACAATGATGTCATCAAACAGAATTACTTGTTTGCCTTTGACATTACCACTAACACTAGCAGCTGTAACTTTGCCAGTAGCTAGATCACGGCTTTTATTGATGTTCATTAATTCTACACCTACCTGCTTGGCAAATTGCTTTGATCTCTTTAGTCCTCCAAAATCTGGACTGACTACTACGGTTTTGTCGTGATCTAGATGATCTTTAACGTACTCTACCATTAGCTTTTCTGCGGTGATGTGGGTGGTGGGAACAGAGAAAAATCCTGGAATGCTAGTATTGTGAAGATCTACCAGCACCACTCTGCAAATAAATGAGTTGGAAACAATATCTGCCACCACTTTGGCAGAGATAGGTTCGCCGGGTAAGAATATTTTGTCTTGAAGTGAGTAGCCCATCCAGGGGATGACGGCCTCTACAGATTTGGCCCCCATTCTTTCCAGAGCATCAGTTAAAAGCAGAAACTCTATAATTTGTTGGTCCACAGGATTTGAAAATGACTGCAGAATGACTACATCTTGTCCCCGCACGTCTTCTTCTACTTTTACTCTTCTCTCACCATTTGAAAAAACACTACTACTTGTTTCAACCAGTTCCACTCCTAGGTTTTTTGCCACCTCTTTAGCTAGTTGGGGATTGGATGAACCGGAAATTAATCTCATTGAGCTCCTGTAACTAGATTCACAACTGTTGTAAATCTATCTAATTAATAGCTACTGGTAGTTTAACCTGTAGGGGGTGTTTAGTCCAGTTTTCGGTCGTTGGTGCTCAATATTTGGGAACTGGTTTAAGATGATATCTCCACACTTCATAAAGTACTTGATTGTTTGCGTCGGTGATTGTCTCGATCAATGAGAACGAGGGACTGACTCTCTGATCTGGAGAGATCTCGGTTGGCTTGAGAATTAGTATATAAGGTATGGTCCCCAAACCGTCCCAGCTAATAGTTTCAAAATGAACATTCTCCAGTTGTTTGACATGGATAAAACCCTCGTCTGTAGTTGGGTAGTGAATTATTTTTTGATGAACCAGCGAAGGATCAATTTTGTTTTCAAACAGATACCAGATGTATGGGGAGCTAAAGGGTGATTGAGTCAAAACCGTTTCGGGAGCCGATCGATATCTGTACAGAGTTTGTGCCAAGAGATGATACCCAGTATTATCCACCGAAACGGGAGGTGCAATCTGGGTGTAGAAAATGAACATTCGAGTTGCAGACAGCAGGCCAACTGCCAGTAACGAAATCCCCAGTATATGTTTTTGCAGTCTAGACAAAAAATGAAATAGGTAAAAAATACCGATAACTGCCAGGATTTCCAGAGCTGGAAAAATAGTTCCTAGCCTGACTTCCAGCAAAGGATTAATAGTTAAAGATGAGGGTATAAGTCCTATCATCAGCCAAATTGCTACTAGTTGGATAGATTTTTTTTGGTGATATCTGCCCATGGCCAACAAGCCTAATAGCACAAATGGAGCTAAAAACAGATTGATACTTCCTCCGTTTCCTGGGTTATGATCACCATGATTACTACCGTGGATAAAGAAGAAAGTACCGGAAAAAGTTGAGGTGTAATTTTGGGTAAAGGTAATGATGCCTTCGTTATATTTATTAAATAATACTTTATTGATGGCAGGCAATAGCTTAAGAGTTCGATACTCTGTAGCTTTGTTGAGTAGTGTTTGGTTGTCCAGAGGATTGATGCCTTGACTTTTTATTAGATTGGCTTTAAACACGCCACCACCTATCAATAAACCAACGCTAACTAAGCCAATCGCTAATCCAATTTTAATACCAGTTTGGTCTAGCTTTTTGATTTTTTTGAAGTTTAGTCCCAGAAAGGCCAAGAAAAATAAAGGAATAAATACTTGATAGCTATGGTAAGTGAGCAGGGTTAGTCCAGATAGTAATGCGGCAGTTACTAGTAAGATCCGTTGTCGTAATTTGTGATTGGTATCGAGAGCAAAAAGAAGACAAGCCAAACTGCTAATAAACATAGCCAATGCCAAATGAGTCTCGTAGGCTACCCTAGAAAAGTGCATGTTCCAGGGGCTGATTGCCGTCAAGATCATCACTAAAAAACAGCTAGTCAACTGCATTGTCAAAGATAACTTAGTTTGTTTGGCGAGCTTCATGGCAATCAGCCCTGTTCCTACAATCACTACCAATCCAGCTAGCAGTGATGGTAGCCTAATCACCCAGATTTTAAGACCAAAAATGGCGATAAATGGTATCAAGGTATAAATGTATCCTGGCAACTTTTGATCACCAAATGAGGTGATGCTAACTGGCCAAGCTGTTCCCCACTCATCTTTTCCAGTCTCAAGCAAACTGTAGGCGTTGTACCCAAGGGCTGCTTCATCTCTGTTAAGACCTGCTGGTAGTTGACCGAATTTTGGTAGATAAAGTGACAGCGCCAGGGAGAGAATCATCACCACGCCGATACCCCATACTTTCCAGTATTGTGATGCAAGTATGTTGGGAATGAATTTCATATCTAATTTTTCACAAAGTCTATTGACAGTATAGCAATTTTGTTGAGATTGAGAATGACAGCTGTTTTTACTTTAAAAATTATCCTCGGTGGGATGAGGCGTTAATTAAGCCGCACTTTTTGTATTTTTTGCCAGAACCGCAGGGACAGGGATCGTTTCTACCTATCTTGATATGTTTTTCTCCAGGTTCTGGTTTGCGAGCAGTTATACCTTTTGCCCCAGATAAAGCAGAAGCAAAATCTGTTTTGGAAGAAGAGGTGGAAGTAGGTGCGGCTTTGGGTACAGTAGCATCAGCTACTTCTTTGGATAATTCCTCGTGAATATCATCCTTTTGCTCCACCATGTTTTGAGGAGGTCTCTTCATCACAGGCGCTTTGCCCAGTTGAACTCTAAACATCTTGCTGGCAATGATGGACTCCACGGTAGAAAGCAGGCTTTCAAACATGGTAAAAGCCTCTTTTTTATATTCAGATAAAACTGTGTTTTTATCCCCTCTTAACCAAATGCCTTGCTTTAATGAGTCCATGGCATCTAGATGATCCATCCACTGTCCATCTATGGTAGACAGAGTGACCATTCGCTCCATCATTCTCATCTGTTCATCGCCCAAGGCTTTTTCTCTAGCTTGGTAGGTTTGTTCTGCCAGAGTTACTAGCTTTTCTTCAATTTGATCTATGTCATCTACTTTTTTTAGGTCGCTAGCTAGTCGTTTTTGTGAATCTTGGTCAAAAGGAACAACTTTAGAAAACTCTTTGGCTAGATTTGAGTACTCTTCATCTGTGTATTCTTGGGGGGCATGTAGGCTAGCAACAGATCTAATCTCATCCGTAATATAACCCATGATTTGATCTTTGAGACCTGTTTTATCTTCTCCAGTTTCTTCACTGGCAGTTTCCAACAAACGTCTGCGACGAGCATAGATAATATCTCGTTGTTTGTTCATTACATCATCAAATTCCACTAGACGCTTCCTTTGATCAAAGAAGAAGCCTTCAACTTTAACTTGGGCCGACTCAATAGATTTGCCGATCATGCCATGCTCAATAGGTTGGGATTCTTCAATCTTTAAAAAATCCATCATCTTGGCGATCTGTTCTCCACCAAAGATACGCATGATTTCGTCTTCCAGGGATATAAAGAACTGTGATGCTCCTGGGTCACCTTGACGTCCAGATCTGCCTCTTAGCTGATTATCTATACGACGAGATTCGTGACGTTCTGTGCCTAGAATGAAGAGTCCTCCAGCACTAATGACCTTATCATGAGCCACCTGCCATTTTTCTAAAGCTTTGGCATATTCTTTTAGTTTATAATTTAAGGGGTTAACAGATGGAGGTAAGCTTACTCCAGTTGGAATGTCTACTTTTTTAACTTGTTTTGTAAGGTTCTTTTTTCTATAGTCCTTAAGTTCTGGCTTGGCTCCACCCAAAACAATGTCTACACCACGACCTGCGATGTTGGTAGCTACAGTAATAGCACCATACTTGCCAGCATCGGCCACGATAAAAGCTTCTTTCTCGTGATTTTTAGCGTTGAGGGTTTGGTGAGGAATTTTTTTTCTACGCAAGAAATCTGCCACAATTTGGTTATGGTTAATAGACCTGGTACCAATCAAAACAGGCTGACCAGACTTATGAATTTCTTCTACCTTTTTTACAATGGCCGAGTATTTGGCAGCAGTAGTTTTGTAGACCACGTCTTGCATGTCATCTCGAACTACATCTACATTGGTAGGGATAACTATTACATCGGTGTCGTAGATCTTTCTAAATTCCTCGGCTTCGGTTTGAGCTGTACCAGTCATTCCAGACAACTTTTGGTAAAGTCTAAAGTAGTTTTGGATTGAGATAGTAGCTAGAGTTCTAGATTCCTGTTGGATAGGCACGTTCTCTTTGGCTTCAATAGCTTGGTGTAGGCCTTCACTGTATCTGCGACCATACATGAGGCGACCAGTGTGTTCGTCCACAATGGTGACTTTGTTTTCTCGCACAATGTAGTCTTTATCTCTAGTAAAAATAGTTCTAGCTTTAAGGGCGCTCTCTACATGATGAATGACATCAAAACTTTCTTCATAGAGATTGGTCACACCTAGTTTTTGTTCCAGACGTTTTACTCCCAGATCGGTTAGGGTGACAGCTCTGGCTTTTTCATCTACTTTGTAGTCTGCCTCTTTAGCTAGAGAAGTAACCATTTTTGCGTACTGATAATATTTATCTGTAGGGTCTGAATCTGGAGCAGAGATAATAAGGGGTGTTCTAGCTTCATCGATTAGGATAGAGTCAGCCTCGTCCACGATAGCAAAGTGATGACCATGATCTTGACGTTGCACCATTTGATCTAGACTTTGCACCATATTGTCTCGCAGGTAATCAAAACCAAACTCGTTGTTAGTGCCGTAGGTGATGTCTGCCAAATAAGCCTCTTTGCGAGTGGCAGCTTCAAAATGTTCTAGGCGTTCGTCACCCCGATCTTTGGAGTCTATATCTGGATTATAGAACTGGGCGGTGTCGTGAGTGATAACCGCTACTTTTAGTCCTAAAAAGTGATAAACAGGCCCCATCCAGCCAGTACCAGTTTCGGCCAAGTAGTCGTTGACTGTGACCAGGTGAGAGCCTTTACCTAAAAGGGCGTTCAAATAAAGAGGAGCGGTGACGGTGAGGGTTTTACCTTCTCCTGTTTTCTGCTCTGTGATGGCACCTTTGTGAAGAGCAATACCGGCTAGGAGCTGGACATCGAAGTGACGCATGCCCAAGACTCGGCGAGAGGTTTCACGAACTGTAGCAAAAGCTTCGGGCAGAATATCTTCCAGTATGTCTTTTTCTGGTTGATTATTCTCCCTACCTTTTTTAATGATATCTTTAAAAACTTTGGTTTGACCAGCTAATTTGGAGTCACTAAACTTCTTGAATTTTGGTTCCAGATCGTTGATCTTGTCCACGATTTTACCGTAACGATCCAAGGCTTTTTTGTTCTCGTCAAATAGATTTTTGAATAGGCCTAACATGGAGGGCAATTATGGCAGAAAGAAGCGATTTTGGGGAGGGGGAGATGAGGATATTAGTCAGCGTATTTTTCAAGTAGGTCTTCTAAGTTATATTTAGTGAAAACATCGTTTTTTGCCAATTCTGAGTGATTTTTTCTAAACTCTGCAAACTTTTTTAATTCTTCATTAATCCACTTTTTACCTTCGGTTTGGATATGGGTAGCTCTTTCTTCTGAAGAAGTGGTATGACCGTACCCTTCTGTCCAACTTGATGTTGCTTTTGGATTGTTTGAAAATGTATCTATATCATCAAAACCAATAAACAACCATAAGATTAATTTAAGAATGTAGATTGATAGTGTGACAAAATATTTGTTTTTATCAAGATTCTTAATAGAGGAGTAACAATCATTAATATTGACCAAATGATTATCAACTCTTAAACGTGGGTACTCTGATATTCCGCCTGTTTCACCTGGATCACTTGTGAATAATTGGGTAGCAGATAAATCTTCAATCCCTCTTTCCTTAAAAAATGCATCGATTTTTTCTGCCACAAATAAAAGTTCATCTACTACTTGGACTTCTTTTGCATCTTGAGCTTGTTCATTTTCGGGATCTGTCATGGTTTATTGTGATTAAGACTTAGCTTCTAATTCTTGAGAGTACTCAAGGATTTCTAGAACTAATTTTGGAATGTCAATAAAATCATCTTCTGCAACTTTGTTTTCTAGAGCGGATAGCCAGTCAATTGCAGCAGGTATTCTTTCATCTGTCCATGATTGAAGGACTTTAATATGTTGTCGTGACTGCTGGATTAGATTGGTTAATAATTGTTCAAGACTTTCTACAAAATTTTCTTCAGCTACTTCTGTTTCTACACCATGTTGTAAAATATATGCTACAACATTTTGTTGTATGGCATGAGATTCTTGATCAGCAGAGTCTATCAATTCTCCAATACATAATATAACTTCAGGTTCAGTCTCATCCATTTTCATTTCATAGATAAAAGATGTAAATAAATTTATAGCAACTAACAATTGACCATAACTAAGTGTTTCACCAGTTTCTCCAGTTTCAGTTATTCCAAGTTGTGTTCCATTTTCTTGAGCTGCTCCCATATTTTTCCTTTATCTATCTATATAACAATCTCAAATTATATCAGAAACCTACAAAAAAATGAAAAATACCCAAAAACTACATCAACTTCTTTACCACCTCTGGTATCTTCAGCTGCCCATCCTCGGTCTGCCAGTTCTCTATACAAGCTGCTAGCAATCTAGGTGTAGCTACCATGGTGTTGTTGATGGTGTAAACGTACTTGGTGGTGCCGTCCTGGTCGCGATATTTAATATTGAGGCGTCTGGCTTGGAAGTCGTTGAAGTAGCTAGCAGAGTGAGTTTCTCTATACTTGTTCTGGGCTGGGAACCAGGTTTCTATATCATACTTCTGTCTCTGTCCTGCCCCCATATCACCAGTGCACATATGAAGAACTTGGTAGGGTAATCCAAGATCTGTGAGCATTCTTTCTGCCAGATCTACCATCTTTTGGTGCCAGTCTTGTGTGATTTTTTCATCTGCAGTTGTGTAGACAACTTGCTCAATCTTGTTAAACTGATGAACTCGAATGATTCCCTGGGTGTCTTTACCATGCGAACCCACCTCACGTCTAAAGCAGGGTGAGATGCCGCACATCTTGATGGGCAGATCTTTATATGACAGCAGTTCTCCAGAGTGGTATGAGGTGAGAGCTACTTCTGCTGTACCAGTCAAGAACTGACCGTCTTGGGTCTGGTAATGGTCTTCTCTGCCCCAGGGAAAGAAGCCAGTACCTTCTAGTGCTGGTTCGTTAACCAAGCTAGGCACAGACATAGGTATGAAACCTGCTTCAATGAGTAAATTAAGTCCATATTTTAATAGAGCTTGTTCTAGTAATAGACCATTGCCTTTGAGAAAGTAGGATCTAAAGCCACCAATCTTAACTGCTCTCTTGATATCCAGCCAACCTAGATTTTCCATTAACTCACTGTGAGGTAGAGGTGTAAATTCAAACTCTTTGGGTGAGCCGGCTGTTTTTATGACCTTGTTTCCAGATTCGTCTGGTCCCACTGGTACACCATCTGCGGGAGGATTCGGTATCTCTAACATTAGCTGACGATACTCCTCCATGAGTTTTGTGAGTTTTGGTTCCTCAATCTTTAATTGCTCTTTTACCTTTTTACCTTTTTCTATCTTGGTTGGCTCTGGCTTCTGCCCTCCTGATACTTGAACTTTTATTTCTTCTGCAATCCTATTACTTTGCTGTCTTAGATCGTCAACTGTTTTTTGTTGGGATCGTCTGCTTGTATCTACTTCTATTAATTGATCCACCACTTTCACATCTAGTTGTTTGTTTCTGCAGGTTTGTTTAACCAGTTCTAGATTGTCTTTAATAAAGTTAATGTCTAGCATAACTGCCCTTATGGTTTGTTCTTATATACCTCTATTAAAAAAGAAATGTGAACATCTGGTTCTACTCCAATTAACTCAAAGCCTTTGCGAATATCATCTCTATTAACTTTGGCAGCAAAGCTTTTGTCTTTAATCTTTTTCTTAACGGACTTTGGCTTCATGTCACTAAATCCTCCAGGTCGCATGAGAGAAACTGCGTGCATCAGCCCAGATAGTTCGTCACAGGCAAACAAGTATTTTTCCATCACAGTTTGAGGTTCTCTGCCGGTTAAATCTGGGGCATGAGCTGCTAGGGCATCTTTAACTATTTGAGGATAATCACCTAGTAGTTCGTCTATAGCCTTCTGGGGATGCTCGTCTGGAAACATCTCGTAATCCATATCATGCAATAGACCTACTTGATACCATAGCTCTTTGTTTTCTCCAAGTTGTTTGGCATAGTCCTGCATAGCTTCTGCTACCATCTGGCAGTGGTGGACTAGAGCCTCATTTTTGACGTATTTTTTAAGTAGTGATTCGGCTTTTTCCCTTTTGGGAAGTTTGACGTTATCATTACTAACTGCAGTTTTTATTTTATTAGTTTCTGCACTAGGTTTATTTATTGGTCTAGCTCCTTTTGGTTTGAGGGTGGGGAAGGCGATGACTTCTTTAATACTCCAGGTGTTGGTAAGGAACATGACTAGTCTATCTATGCCAATGCCAATACCTCCCAGGGGCGGAAGTCCATACTCCATGGCTTCGATAAAGTCTTCATCCAGAGGATGAGCTTCGTCATCGCCAGCTCGCATCTGTTTTTGTTCGTTCTCAAATATCTGGCGTTGATCCACAGGATCTGTGATCTCGCTCCAGCCATCAGCTAGTTCTTTACCAGCAATATAGCCTTCAAATCTTTCTGCCAGCTCTTTGTTATCTCGGTGATGTTTGGATAAAGGGCTCACATCGCGAGGATAGTCTATGATCCAGGTGGGATTGATGAGCTTGTCTGTGACCAGATTATCAAATAGAGCAAACAGAGCCTTGCCTTTGGTAAAGCTACCAACTAAATTTACATTATTTTTTTCCAGATGTTTTTTAAGTTCCTCTTCCGATGAAGCTTGATAATCAATGCCAGTATGTTGTTTTAATGCATCGATCATAGTGAACACTTGCCACTTACCACCAATATCAATTTTTTTATCTCCTACTTTAATCTCTGTTCCCCCATATAGTTTTTTGACCAGATGTTTCACCAGTTCTTCTGTGGTTTGCATCATAACTTTGTAGTCGGCGTAAGCTTGATACCACTCGATCATGGTAAATTCTGGTTGATGGGTTTGGTCTATGCCTTCGTTACGAAAGTTGCGAGCAATCTCAAAAATTCTTTCGTACCCTCCTACTACCAGTCTTTTAAGATAAAGTTCTGGAGCTACTCGCAGATAAAAATCACAGTCCAGAGCATTCATGTGGGTGGTGAATGGTTTAGCATTGGTTCCACCATAAAGTCCTTGGAGGATGGGTGTTTCAACTTCTACAAAGTTTTTCTTATCTCCCAAAAATTTACGTATTTCTTTAAGGATTAACCATCTAGCATCTAAGACTTTTCTAGCTTCTTCATTGACCAACATATCTACATAGCGTTTACGAAAACGAACTTCTTTGCTTTCTGCCGCGTTCCATTCTGTGGGCAAAGGTCGAAGAGCTTTGCCCAATACTGTGATGTTGGTAGCAATAATGGTTAGCTCTCCTGCTTTGGTGGTAGAAACCACTCCAGCAACACCTACGAAATCGCTTTGGTCTATAAGTTTGGTAATCTTAAACAGCTTTTCACCTACGTCTGTTTTCTTAACCATGACTTGAATCTGTCCAGTTGGATCTTGGACATCAAAAAAGATCATTTTGCCGTGAGTTCTGTAAGCCATGACTCGTCCAGCTGTCTGGACTTTTTTATCTTGACTCTCTCTACACTCTAAAATTGAGTGTATTTTATCAAAAACTGGGGGGTGGACAGTTACGCCCAGTTCTTCTAGCTGGGCTTTCTTTTCTAGTTTGGCCTGTTTTGTGGCATCTATTCTTGACATAATTCCCTCCTATTCTACATCAAAAACCCCCGTTTGAGCGGGGGGGTAAAATTGTTTGTACTTTTTGGTTTCTATTTGACGTCTTTGATTTTGTACTCGATGACCCCCGCGGGTGCTGTGACTTTGACTATGTCGCCCTTCTTTTTTTTCATCAGGGATTTTCCCAGGGGAGAAACACTGGAAATTTTACTTTCTCCGGGTTCTGCTTCAAACTCACCCACCACGTCATAGGTTTTCTGGGTTTGATTGCCCACTTTCTGGATTGTTACTTTAGAGCCAACTCCGATCACAGTTTTACTGTGAGTATTTTTGACAACTTGAGCTTTTTCTAAAATCACTTGAATTTGGTCAATTCTGGTTTGAATGAGTTGCTGATCATCTCTGGCAGAGTGATACTCAGAGTTTTCTGACAAATCACCGTATTCTCTGGCTTTGGTAACTCTGACTATGGATTCTGGTAGTTTGGTCTCAACCAACTCGCTTAGTTCTTGGGTTAACTCATCTAGGCCAGCTTGAGTTAGCTGGATAGTTTGGTCTTCGGCTTGATTGCTTTGCACATTATTAGTTTTCATAAGTCGTGTCAGTATACATTAAAAATATAAGAGAGCAAGAGTTTTTACACAGCTTAGTGTTTACTTGGTTTTTTCTTTTGTTTTTTCCTCAGGGAGAGAGGACTTATCATCTTCCAGGCTACCCCATCTTTTGGCCTGGTCTACACTATCTACCATAATTGTTACCTCGTCATTTTGTGAGACAGTTAAAAAACCGTCGGAAACAGGCATAGCTTTCCAGGTTTCTCCTTTTTGATACTCCAGTTCACCAGATTTAATTCTAGTAAATAGAGGAATGTGACCGGGCAAGATGGTGATCATACCTTGAATAGCTTGGGCAGTCACAGCATCTACCTCTATGTTGAGGAGATCCTTCTCTTGTGATACCACATGTAGTTTAAGTTTGGCCATGTTGTTATCTTTGCCTAGAGCTTCTTGGCTTTTTTAATAGCTTCGTCGATAGTGCCTACCATGTAGAAAGCTTGCTCTGGTAGTTTGTCATGCTTACCTTCCAGAATTTCACTAAAGCCTTTGATGGTGTTTTTAATAGAAACATATGCACCTGGAGTACTAGTAAACTGTTCGGCCACAAAGAATGGTTGAGACAAGAACCTCTGGATTTTTCTGGCTCTATTAACTGTTAGCTTATCTTCCTCGCTTAATTCATCTATACCTAAAATAGCGATAATATCTTGAAGCTCTTTGTATCTTTGCAGAACTTCTCTTACACCCTTGGCTGTTTGATAGTGCTCTTTACCCACAATGGCTTCTTCAAGAATGCCAGAACTAGAAGATAAAGGATCTACAGCTGGAAACAGGGCTTGCTCTGATAGTTTTCTATCTAAGGCGATAGTAGAGTCGATGTGAGCAAAAGTTGTAGCTGGGGCTGGATCTGTGTAGTCATCGGCCGGAACGTAGATAGCTTGCATAGAAGTAATAGAACCTTTTTTGGTTGAGGTGATTCTTTCTTGTAGGGCTGCCATCTCTGTAGCCAGATTAGGTTGATATCCCACGGCAGAAGGAATACGACCTAGTAGAGCCGACACTTCACTACCTGCTTGGGAAAACCTAAAAATATTGTCTAGGAAAAACAAAACGTCTTCACCCGCTTCATCTCTAAAGTACTCCGCCATAGTTAGAGCTGTAAGGGCAACTCGTAATCTACTTCCTGGTGGTTCATTCATTTGACCAAAACACATAACTGTACTGTCGATAACTCCAGAATCTTTCATCTCGTGGAAAAGATCGTTACCTTCTCTAGTTCTCTCCCCCACACCGGCAAACACAGAGTGACCTTTATGTTCTTCGGCGATGTTACGAATTAGCTCTTGAATAATAACTGTCTTTCCTACTCCTGCTCCGCCAAAAACTCCAACTTTTCCACCCTTCATAAATGGGGCAATTAGATCAATAACTTTAATACCGGTTTCTAACATTTCTGCTTTGGTTTCTTGATCGACAAGTTTGGGAGCTGGTTTATGGATAGGTGAAGATAGTTTGGCGTTAACCGGCTTGCCTTCGTCTACCACTTCTCCTACCACATTGAAAATTCTACCTAGTGTTTCTGGTCCAACTGGGACGGAGATAGGAGCGCCAGTATCTGTAACTTCTATACCTCTTTCCAAACCATCGGTAGAGCTTAAGGAAATGCAACGAACTTCGGTACTTGAAGTTTGTTGTTCTACTTCTAGGGTGATTTTTTCACCACTTTTGGTAACTAAAGTAAGAGCATTATAAATATTTGGCAACTTATCTGAAAATTTAACATCTACCACAGGACCGATAATTTGAGTAATTAAGCCTATATTTTTTGACATACGATTCCTTATGTTTGTAGTGTTAAAACAGCTGTGGTGATATCCAACAGCTCACTAGTAATACTTGATTGACGTGATTTATTAAATTCAAGACGAAGATCTGCAATAAGTTCCTGAGCATTTTCACTGGCACTCTTCATGGTCACCATTCTAGCAGAGTGTTCACTAGCTTTACTTTCGAGAAATGTTTGGAATAAAACGTTTTCTACATAGTAGGGTAAGAGATCGTTGAGAATAGACTTAGCATCTGGTTCAAAGATGTACTCTCCTCTAGTTGGAGTTTTTGTCTGGAGGGCATCTGGATCAATGTCTTTACTTTTGAGTGGTAGCAACTGAATAGCATTGGTATGCTGGGTTAAGGTGTTGACGAAATCCATGTAGAACACATCTACCGAGAGATATTTTTTGGATAAAAATCCATCTAGCACCATTTTGGTAATTTCTGCAATGTCATCCGCAGTTACATTGTCTGGAATTGTGTCGAACTGGGCATGGGTATCTATATTGTAGAAGTTAGCAAAAGCAATAGCTTTTTTACCCACAGTAATTATCTCTCCCTTGGGGTGTTTTTTCATCCAGTTGGTTAGATCTCGAAGCAAGCTGTGGTTAAGATTGCCACACAAACCTCTATCTGTAGTGATAATGATAGCTAGTTCAATGCCAGTTGTATTTTCTTTAAGCAAGGGGTGAAGAGATGGATCTACTACTTTGGCTAAAGTAGCTAGAGATTTTTTTAAAGTTTGAGCATAGCTTCTGGCAGAGAGAGCTCTGCTCTGTGACTTTCTCATTTTACTAGCCGAGACCATCTCCATCGCCTTGGTGATTTGGGCGATGTTGCCAGTTGTATCTATTCGTTGTTTTATTTGTCTGGTGTTAGCCATTTTTGTCTGTTTGCTCGGTATTAGTTAACATTAATTCTGGATGAAGACTGTTGAAAGTTTTCACCACCTGATCCAACTCTTTTTCTGTGTCTTCTGCCAACTTGGCTTGTTTCTTAATATCTGCCAAGATCTTGCGATGATTTGACTTGACGTACTTGAGATAGGTTTGCTCCCAGTCTGTAATTAACTCTTCTTTGACTGGATCTAGATGACCACGAACAGCGGCAAAAATTACCACCACTTGTTCTTCTGGTTTAAGCGGTTGGTCCCAACCTTGTTTTAAGATAGCGTTAACTCTAACTCCCCTATCTAGTTGAGCCTTTGTTTTTTCGTCTAGGTCCGAACTAAACTGTGAAAAAGCTTCCAGCTCTCTAAACTGAGCTAGATCTAGTTTCATAGTACCTGCTACTTGTTTGGTGGATTTGAGTTGAGCCGATGACCCCACACGTGATACAGATAAACCAATATTAATAGCCGGCTTCATACCAGCATTAAATAGATCTGTTTCTAGATAGATCTGGCCATCGGTAATGGAGATAACGTTGGTAGGAATGTAGGCAGACACATCTCCAGCTTGGGTTTCGATAATAGGTAGAGCAGTGATCGAGCCACCACCATATTTTTCGTCCAGTCTACAAGCTCTTTCCAGCAATCTAGAGTGAAGATAGAAAACATCTCCAGGATAGGCTTCACGGCCAGATGGTCTACGTAATAATAGAGAAATTTCTCTGTATGCTTGAGCGTGTTTGGTTAGATCATCAAAGATGATGAGAACATCTTTTCCTTGATCTAGGAAGTATTCTGCAATGGCTTGGCCAGTATATGGAACTAGGAACTGGGAAGCTGCGGAGTCCGAAGCACTAGCTGCTACGATAATTGAATGATCGATAGCTTTTCTTTCTGTGAGCATTTGAGTGATTTGAGCAATAGAAGCTCTTTTTTGTCCAATCGATACATAGACGCAGATTACATCACCCGGTGCTTGATTGAGGATAGTTCCCAAAGCAATGGCGGTTTTTCCAGTAGATCGATCACCAATGATCAGCTCTCTTTGACCTCTACCTACGGGAATCATGGCATCGATAGCCTTGATGCCAGTATGCATAGGTACAGATACAGATTTTCTTTGAATAACTCCAGGAGCCACTTTTTCAAGAGGCATGAATTTTTTAGGTTTAATTGGGTTGCCGCCATCAATAACTTGACCCAAACTATCTACAGTTCTACCTAAGATGCTATCACTGACACCTACAGACAAAACTCGACCAGTTCTTTTGACAGTGGAACCAGCCGCAAGATGTTCTGCACGACCTAAAGCTACAATACCCACTCCATCACTTTTTAAGTTTAAAGCCAGACCTAGCTCACCCTTGCCCAAATCTATCAATTCACTAACTTGAACAGAATCAAGTCCTGTGACTTCGACGATACCGTCACCAAATGATTCTACTGTTCCAACTGATTCAGACTGGGGAGAAAGATCTGCATCTTTAATGAGCTCTTTGAGTGAGTCGGAAAAAGTTAATGTGGGTTTTTTCATAATTTGTCCTAAAATTGTTGCTTGAGCAGAGCTTGTATTTTGTTAAGTTTGGTTTTTATTGTGCCATCGTACTCGGCGGATCCAACACGAAGCTTGATGCCTCCAACTACATTTTCATCTACAACTTCTTCAAAGTTGATGGGGCCATGAGCTTCTTCCAGGGCTTTTTTAATTTTTTTGCGTTGATCTAGAGATAGTTTTATAGCCGATGTAGCTGTGGCGGTGGGTAGCTGAGATTTGAGTTTGGCTAGTTTGCCAGCTACAGTCACATCAAACTCTTTTTGACCAACTGTAATTTTAAGTCCACCAACTACTTGAGGATTTACTACTTCCTGGAGCTCAAAACCAGTGCCAACTTTTTGTTTAACCTCTTTGATCACAGACTTTTTTTGAGAATCTGTAAGTTTATGAGCAGTAGTGATGATAACTTGTGGCTTTTGGGTCATAATCATTTCTAGATCTTTTTCAAGATTTGAGTTAGCTCCTTATCTATTAGTTTGGAGTGTTGGGCTGGAGATAATGCAGAGCCTACAACTTTGGTACTAGTTTGAATGACAGCTTCTGCCAGTTTATCTTGAACACCTTTGAGTAACTGTTCTTTTTCGTCTGCCCATTTTTGCTTCAAAGACTCTACTTCTGCTTGAGCCTGACCTTTGGCTTCTTCGATTAACTGGACCTTGGTGGTAGTAGCTTCTTTGGTAGCTTTTTCTAGCACTTTGGCAGAGTTTTCATTAAGTTTCTGCTTGGTTTCTTGTTCTAAAGCCTCGATCTGCTCTCTTTGCTTAATAGCTTCTTCGGCAGCTTTTTGTCCTTCGGCAATCCTTTTAGATCTTTCATCAAACACTTTGAGTACAGGTTTGTACAAAAGAAAAGTTAAACTACCCAGGACTACCAAAAAATTAATAGCTTGGAACAGAATCTGGGGAAATTGAATATCCATGATGCTCCTTTGCTATGTTTAAACAAACTTTAGGATTAAGGCTACTACTAAAGCGTAGATAGCAATGGCCTCGGCGAATGCGATACCCAAAATCATGTTTGTCTGGATCTTGGAGGCAGCTTCGGGATTACGACCGATAGCTTCCAAGCCCTTACTTGTTAATAGTCCGATGGCGAGGGCTGGAGCTATTGTGCCCATTCCCATTACCAAAGCGATTGCCATATCATTTGACATACTTTCTCCTTAATGTTCTTCATGGCTTTGTGTAGCCATGTTAAAAAATACTAATGACAACATTGCAAAAACTAGAGCTTGGATAAGACCCACAAACAGCTCCAGCCCATAAAATGGCATAGGTACCACTATTGGTACCAAGAAAGTGATCACTACTAGTAAAACTTCTCCAGCAAAGATATTTCCAAATAACCTAAATGCAAAAGAGATAATTTTGGCGAACTCCGAAATAATTTCCAAAAATCCTACAAAGAAGTCTATAGGGCTGGAAAAATTAAAGAATTTCTTTAGATAGGAAAACTTGAGTGCCATCAAGCCAAAGACTTGAGTAGCTAGAACAGAGACAATGGCCAGAGCTAGAGTAGTGTTGAGATCTGCACTGCCTGGGCGGAAGATAGGAGCTGGGGCTTTGTGCTCGTTTCCTTTGTGGGGTTCTTCTGGAGCGACTGATCCATCTGCTTCATGTGTATCTGCGCTTGTTTCTGCGAGGTGTTCTGTAGTAATGGGGTGGTTTGGATCCTGAATGTGCTCATCTGACTCTAAGTGCTCATTGATAGTTGTAAGTGTAATATCTTCTTCATGAGTCTCACCTACTACTTCTACTAGATGCTCTTCTTGAGGATTAACCACCAGAGTACCTACTCCTGGTAGTAGTCCAAACCAGTTGTTAAGGAGGATGAACAAGAAAAAGGTAGAAAAGAAAGGTAAAAAAAGACGCGTTTTTCTGGCGTCTCCCGTGATTGTTTGAATGAAGTTGGCCAGAGTTTCGACCAACCACTCGGCGAAATTTTGCAACCCCTTTGGACTATTTGTTTTTTTTATATTTAATCTCACGGCTACTGCAAAACCAATAATTAAAAGGCTGATAATAACGCTGGTCAACATGGAGTTAGTGATGGGTAGCTCCCCAACATGAAAAAGAGTTTCTGCCGAAATTGAAATATGTGGACTAGTTGCCATTTTAGATATTTCTATATTGTGCAAGTTTTACTCAAGAACTTGCATTATACCCAGATTATTTTGAGTGACAACAGTCATTTTAATAACAAATACTATATGTTAAATTTCCCGACATGTAGGAAAGTTCTACTCTGCTAAAACGATGACTGCGTTGTACTTACCAGTACTGTCTTCTGTCTCATAGCCTTCTGCAAATACTAATTCTAACTCGGAATCCTTACTTAAAGCTTGCACCAAGTCTTGGTCTTCTTCTTCCATAAGAATATAGACTCCATCTTCGTATTCTCCTTTGGCGTTGCCGGCAGCTACCAGGTTGTACTCTGCATCTTCCAAGATAGTCTTGGTGGACCCAGCATGACCGGCTTTAGACGTAGCATTCACCACCAATACATCTAGGTCTGCTCTGTCTATTTCAACAGGTTCTGGAGTTGCTGTGGGTTCCAGTTCTGCAGTTTCTTGGGTGTCATCTGTAATCACAACTGGAGTTTCTGGAGGATTGGAACGAGAGTTAGTAATGTTAAGAATAGCCAGTCCTACTCCAACCCCAATGGCAACGGTCGCAAAAAAGACGGCCACGGTAATAAAGAGCATTCTAAGCATAGTATTCACTCCTTTAGATTTGGTTGTTGGTTTTACTGATTGTAGTTTGGGGGCTCCCTTTGAACTTGTAGATGTTGTACCAGGCTTGGCATCTTTATCTGTAGAAGCAGAGCTGGTAAATCGAGTCAGATCTATACTTGGCTTGGTGGCAGGAGGAGTTTTAGCTTCTCCACCTAAAGGTTTGGGAGTAAGACTAGGTGTGGTTTCCGGTTTTTTCTCACTTTCAACAGCCTCTTCTTTTTTCTTGTCTTCAAACTTGACTCCAGATTCTGTGGGCTTAACCGCATCAGAAACAGTCTCTGCCTCTTTCTTATCCAGCTTGTCCTCTTTTTTTGTCTCTTCTGATGCAGTTGGTGTGGAGGGCTTATCTACCTCTTTTTTATCTTTTGGACTGGCATCTCCTACAGATTCGATGACTACTTTGGGTGATTCTGTATCTGGTGTGGTAGCCTTCTCTTCTGTTGTAGAGTCATTTGGTTTGGGCAGATCTGACATAGTTTTAGTCTCCTGGGTAGTTAATGATCCATTATCAACAGATTTGGCCTGAGTTTCAAGGTCTTCTTTGTCTTGCTCACTTGTAGACCCTAGCTTGAACTGTGGGACTGGGTACTCTTCTATCGAGAGAGTTCTCATCCCAGCTTCGATAATTTGTTTAACGAACTCTGGCATTTTGCTGTCACTCCCACCCGCGTTTGTTAGTTGTTGGAGAGGCAAAGTGTTGCTGAGAAGGTTTTTTAGTTTTTCTTCTGTGCTGGTGCCTGCCAACATATAGATAGTTTGGATGTTAGGCTCTGTGCCTTTGAGAGTTTTGATAGTCTCTGCTACTTTGTCTATATTTGTCAGTGGAGTAATAGTAGCTTGGTCGATACCTATATAGTGGAGAGCTGTATAAAGGTACTCCCCAATCTGGAGGACAGATATAGAGGGCTCAAGAGATACTACTGATTTTATTGTCCAAGTTACAGGAGAGATGCTGGTAATTTTTACCTTAAATCTATCGGCCATCAGTCTAATAGGAGCTAGTAGAGATTTTTCTAGAGCCGAGACCTGAACCTTGGCACTACCCTTGAGTTGAGTTAAGACGCTGGTGTCTATTTCGTGGGTATCTTTGGTTAAACCTAGTTTAGGTAAAGTGGTGTTTAAGAGTTGGTCGACTATTTTTTTATCGTCTGTTTCATCGACAGATAATATAGTATTGGTGAACATGGAATCTGGCAGAATGAGCTGATATTCTTCTGGTTCAAGTTTTTCAAAAAGTTTTTCTACGTTGTCTGGGAGGAAGACGTCTTCGTTCATGAACTGGCCATTTATTTGACGGAAAGACTGAATGGTAAAAGTGTTGGGTTTTTTGTTGGGCAACAACTCTGCAATATAAGTAAGATCTGGCAGGATGTAGAGGAGTTTGCGAGTGTTGAGCATTCTAGGGACGATTATACAATATATCCAGGGGTTGAGGTAAGGATAGGATTTTGCTTAATGCAGGTCTTGTCAACTTAAATAAGTTTGAAACTTCTGATGGATTTTGTTATGTCTTGTTTTATATCTTCCCAGGATTGATTTTGTTCCATTCGTGGCATGGGTTGTTTGTTGGCATCTTCAAAGTAAGTTAGCGACTTGAGGATATGAGTGGTGTTATATGTAGTTCCCGCATATTTTTTTTCGAGCATGATAAATAGTTCTGATAGAGAAAACCTTTCGAGAATATAAAACAAATCGATAAAATCTTTTTTACTACCTCTAGCAGAGATGGTATGTAGCTTGGTACAAGCAATGTCTTCAATGGTAGTATTACTAGGCAGAGTTTGAGTAAAAATATGTTTGTTCATGATAGGTAAATTTGCCAAAAATTTCTAGACTTGGGACTTAATTTGAGTGAAGGTAGTAGGTCGAGTATCTCTTGACCAGATACTTGATTAAGTAGCCATTTAACCGATGGCAGATCACCTTTATCTAGTAAGGTTTGAGAGATGTATTTTTTATGAACAGGCCAGTTAAGTTCTTGAAGATCATCTCCCCAGAAGTACTTAGAAACCGCTTTGGGTAGTGAACTAGGCATAGCAGTATTATACTAGAGGTAAGGCTGTGGTTCCAATCAAATATCTCGGCATCTGCCATTTGATGGTATTTGCTGATATAATTCGAGGTTGTCTGGAGAAGGGTCCGTAGCTCAGTTGGTTAGAGCGACAGCCTTTTAAGCTGTGCGTCCCGGGTTCGAGTCCCGGCGGACTCACTTGTTGAGGTGAGATAACATGATGACAAATATAGTCACAAAATTAACGGAAGTTAATAATCTTCTGCTTAAGAACACTAAGATTGTTCTTCCAGAAAAAAATCTGTTAACTATATCAAATCGAGAAATAAGAACACCTTTAGGTGATATTTTGCCATTGCTTTCTCACCATAAAAGCAAACTAAGTAATCAGTTTATAGAATTACATTTGTTGAAAGAGCTCATTGATGAGTTGACATCTCACAATCACATTATTCGTTTAAATCATATTGGTTTTTGTTACAAAGTTGATTCTCAACAAAATGAAAAAGATCGAATAGCTAGCTTGGTGCAACAATCAAACTATCAGTTGTATCAAGAGCCCACCAATGACGATGGTATGTGGTTGTTTGTGGGTGATTTAACTCGGTGGAATAATCCAGTTATAGAATTAATTCCTGTTGAAAAAACTTCTGATCAATGGCTTGATTACTGGTTGCCACACATTCAAATAGATCTAGATACCACAATGAAAGGAGAAGATATTGAGTTGTTGGTTAGATCAATTTTTGGAGATTCAATCACTCCCTTTCCTATTGTCATAAATAATTCTGTTTGTATTGTCAGGAATCGTTTAGGCACAGTTGATGGGGTTAATATTTCACTGGATTTAGCTACATCAGCAAGAAAAGTTAAAGAATTAAGACAACAAATTTGGAAAAAAATAGTATAAATATTTGCATTAACTAGACTAGCCCTATGCCAGAACTTCCCGAAGTTGAAACTATTGTCAAGAGACTTAAATCCAGATTAGTTGGGGAAGTTATTTCTAATGTAGAGGTGAGGCGAGAAAAGAGTTTTGGAGGGAATGAAAAACTGTTGGTGGGGCGAAAAATTGTAGATGTGCTACGTAGAGCCAAGATGATTAGGATGGTGTTAGATAAAGACAGCTTACTTATTCACCTCAAGATGACAGGACAAACTATTCTGGTAGATAAGGGCAAGAGACTGGGCGGTGGTCATCCAACTAGTGACTGGACTAACGATCTGCCCAGCAGTCACACTAGAGTCATCATTAAGTTTAAGTCTGGTAAGGTTTTGTATTTTAATGATCAGCGAGTGTTTGGTTGGATAAGGTTGATGGATGAAGAGCAAGTGCAACAAGAGTTTTCCAAGTATGGACCCGATGTTATCGATCCCCTAGTTACGCCCCAGTTTTTGTTTGAAAAGATGAAAAATAGAAAAGCTGCAGTCAAGCTGGTGTTGTTGGATAACAAAGTGGTAGCAGGAATAGGCAATATCTATGCTTGTGATGGGTTGTTTCTAGCTGGCATAGATCCAAGTAAGCCATCTGGGGAGTTGAGTTTGGCTCAAGTGAAAAAGCTACTATCTTCCGTCAAGAAAGTTATTAATAAAGGTATTAAGCTAGGTGGAGCCACTATAGATACATATAGGAATGTGGATGGACTCTCTGGAGGGTATCAAGATGTAGTGTTAGTTTATGGTAAAGAGGGACTGCCTTGTCCAACCTGTGGCGCCAAGATTGAGAGATTTAAGCAGGGGGGTCGAAGTACGTTTTGGTGCAGGTATTGTCAGAGCTAAGTATTGGCTCGTCATCCTTGTTTGAACTTACCTTTCCTTTTGTCATCCTCGCTTGACCCGCCTCCGCCATCCGCCAGCCGGCGGAGGCGGATGGCGGGGAAAAACGGGGATCCAGGTTAGCGAGACTTCATCCTGGATTCCTCCCGATAAATCGGGAAGAATGACAACCATCAGAAGTAAATAATCAGAAATAGATATCAGTAGAAAAAATGAAATAAATTTGAAAAAATCAGAAGAAATAGGTATCAGTCAAAAATATATGTTTAATTAACAGTTGCTCTAACATCTCTTATTGTTGCATTAAGAGAGATAAGCAGATCTTTACAGATTCCTATTCTTATTACTTCTGTCTCGTAACTATCATGACTTTCTAAATGAGATAGAGAAGTTGCTAAGTGAGAAGCTAACAAATTTGAAATCACCATCAAGGTAGTAATAGCTTTGTCTTTAAAAGATTTGGATGCATCGTAAGCTAAATTAATAACCTCGTTTACTATTTTTATTATTTCTAAGTCAGGGGTGCCTTCTATATTATCTGAAATGTCACAGATTTTTTTGAAAGCTTGTTCTGATAATTTATAGTTTCTATTTCTATCCATATTTATTCCTATTTTGCACTTAATATACGTACAAAGTATATCATAAAATGTCAATATAAAACAAAATTATTGTAATTTACTGTCTCTTAACAATACTTCTTCACCTTTTCCACAGACCTAGCTAGGGCTTGCTTTTCTTCCCAGTTAAGTTTGGGCTTGAGGATCTCGCCTACTCCGCCTCTGCCAATGACGCAGGGGACGCTTAAGCTGACACCCGAATGACCTAGATAGTGATGGAGGGGAATACTAACGGGCAGGATTTCTTTGGAGTCTGTTAAAACGGCTTTGACCAGATGATTAACCACAGCAGCAATGCCATAGTAAGTGGCACCCTTGGACTCGATAATTCTGTAGGCTGCTTTCTGGGCTTTATCAAATGCTTGATCTGCTCTTTCTTTGGTAAACTCTATAAATTCATTTAATGACTGCCCTCCTACAGAAGCACTAGATACGACAGGAAAAGAACTATCTCCATGTTCACCTAGAATGTAGGCATGGATGCTGGAGGGACTAACTTTAAGAAATTTGCTCAAATGATATCTATAGCGAGCAGTATCTAGGGTGGTGCCAGAACCAAAGATTTGACCTTTGGGTAGACCGGCTAGTTGGTAGGCTTTGTAGGTGAGAACATCGACAGGATTGGAGACGATAATAATGACTGCGTTGGGAGCATGGCGAACAACCATAGGGATGATCTGTTCGATCACAGCCACGTTGTTTTGGGCTAGGTCTAGTCTGGTGTCACCGGGTTTTTGGGAACAGCCAGCAGTTATTACTACTACGTCACTATTTTTAATGTCCTGATATGAGTCTGTGGCTAGAATTTTTGTAGGGTTTAAGAAACTCAAGCCGTGTTCTAGATCTAGTTGTTCACCTATAATCTTGTATTTATGTCTGGCTAGTAAAACCAGCTCGTTCACTAGGTTGTCATGGAGGAGGGAAAAAGCGGTACTCATGCCTACTCGACCGCAACCAATAATAGAAACCTTGTTGTTATCAAAGCGAGCAGGACTGGGCATGGTTCTAGTTTATCACTTCTGATAGCTAGGAGGCTAGAAGTTGTTTGATGGTTTTTTTGATGTTTTGAACAGTTAGACCATGCTTTTGGTACAGTTCCTCTGGAGTGCCAGATTCGCCAAATTCATCTTCTACTCCCATGATGCGAAAAGGAATCTTGATCTGGTTTTGGGAGATAAGCTCTGCTACCGCACTGCCTAGTCCTCCAGTTGTTTGGTGGTCTTCTAGGGTGACAACAGCCTTTGCAACTTGGCAGATTTGGAGAATGCTGGTTTTATCCAGAGGTTTGAGGGTGTGGCAGTTAACCACTCCCAGTTTAAGGCCAGATTTGAGTAGGGACTGGGAGGCTTCTATGGCTGTGGTGAGGAGGTGTCCATGAGCCAGAATAACTGCGTCATTGCCAAAAGTTACTACTCTATTTTTGCCTAGTTTAAATGGTTGCTCAAACTGGTGGGCTAGATTTTTGGGTCTAGTAACTCTAATGTATGCAGGGCCTTTTGTTTTTGCCAAACTCATAGTTGTTTCAAATGCTTCTGGTCCATCACTAGGTGCGACGACTATCATGTTGGGTAGAGCTCTAGTAATAGCAAGATCTTCTAGAGCTTGATGAGTAGCTCCATCTGGTCCAGTGGCTAGACCGGCATGACCTCCAATTATCTTGACCGGCAGATTGGGCAGACAGATACTAGTTCGGATAACTCCCCAGTTAAGGCTAGGGCTAAATGCAGAGAAACTGGCTATAAATGGGATTTTACCAGCCAGAGCTAGCCCAGCAGCCAGTCCAGCCATATGTTGTTCTGCAACACCTACTTCAAAGAAACGGTCTGGAAACTGTTTGGCAAAAAGATTGACTCTAGTGGAGCTAGCTAGGTTGGCAGAAACCACTACTATTCGTTCGTCTTTTTTACCTAGTTCTAGTAAGGCTTGACCCACTCCATCTCTGGTCGACTCTATATTAGCTGGTGGCTTGATGGATATTTTATTTTTCATGAATAGGTTTTGTTTTATCAAGTTCTTGGAGGGCTTTTTTGGCTTCTGCTTTGGATGGGGCTCGCCCATGCCAGTTTGGGCTATTCTCCATGAATGAGACACCTTTGCCTGCTGTGGTCTGGCAGATGACTGCGGTTGGTTTATGGCAGGTGCGAGCCCCATTAAGTGCCCAAGTTAGTTCACCAAAGTCATGTCCATCTATTTCTAGTACTTGCCAGTTAAAACTAGTAATTTTTTCTGCCAGAGGTTCTATCGGGGCAATTTCTTGAGTTTTGCCATCTATTTGAATATTATTTCTGTCTACAATGATTGTAAGATTGGTAAGATTCCTAGCCCCTCCGTATCTGTAGGCTTCCCATGTTTGTCCTTCCTGATGTTCTCCATCACTAGTCAAGACAAAGATTTGACTAGAATTTTTATCTAGTTTTGATGCTTCTGCCAAGCCACAACCCAAGGAAATGCCTTGACCTAACAAGCCAGACACATGTTCTACTCCCGGTAGTAAATGAGGGTGAGGATGACCTTGGAGACGACTGCCAAACTGTCGCAGTGTTTTAAGATCACTGACATCAAAATAACCTGCTTCGGCTAGTGTCGCGTACCAAGCAGGACAAGTATGTCCACTAGAGAGGATGAAGCGATCTCGTTCTGCCCAATCTGGTTGACGAGGACGGTGATTAAGTACATCAAAGTAAAGAGCTGTAAGAATGTCTGCTTGTCCCAAAGATCCACCGGGATGACCTGTGCCAGCTTGAGCAATCATCTCGATTACTTGGCGACGTATTTTGTTGGCCTTATCTTGCAGAGCCAACTCTTTTTTGGTTGAATTACCGGTCATTACAACTCTAATATATCAGTTGTGCGTTTAATTAACATCTAGTTTATGGTACTTTTGATACAGACCATGGAATATGTCTTAGCCGCCGATGGCGGAGCTACCACTACCAGCGTTCTCGTTGCAGATCTTTCTGGAGCTATATTGGGAGAAGGCTCGGCTGGTCCCACCAGCCTCGCCTCTACAACTGTCGGAGCTGCTAGTTTTAATCTACGAGAAGCTATCCGCCAAGCTACAGAACGACTACCTCAAGGATACATGATTAAAAAAGCCGTCATGGGTTTGGCAGGTCTAGATACAAAGAAAGAGTTGGAAAAATCGCTGGAAGTATTTAACCCAATAACCAAGTACTTTAATATCCAGCAATTTGAGTTGATCAACGACAGTGTTGTGGCTTTGGTAGGTGGCACGGACAACCCCAATTCTTTGGTGTTAATATCTGGCACTGGCTCTATCTGTTATGGCAGAAATGAGCAAGGCCAGTCGGTGAGAACTAGTGGCATGGATTATTTGCTGGCGGATCAAGGCTCTAGTTACTACATTGGTCGACGTGTTTTGCGTCAGGCAGTCAAGAGTTTTGATGGTAGAGAAGCCAAAAGCATCCTGGAGCAACTAGTGTCGGATCATTTTCGTTTGACTAGTCTCTCGGAACTCAAAGATCATGTCTACAACCCTCCCCTGACAAAGAATGAGGTAGCTGCCTTGGCCAAACTATGTTACCAAGCCCATGAAACCGGTGATGATGTTGCCAAAGAGATTTTAGATAGAACAGTGTCTCAGCTTGATCAGATGTGTCAGACAGTGACCAGAAGACTGGGGTTAAGTCAAACTCCTTTAGATGGGGTGATTACTGGCTCGGTCATGGGGTGTGAGTACGTTAAAACCAATTTAGTCGGCACACTCAAAACTACTCTGCCCAGTTTAACCCCTATTTTTCCAGACAAATCTCCTGTTTATGGGGCTTTGAAGATGGCTCTTAGTCCTTAGTTTTAGTCTGTTTGATCTCAAGTTTTTGAAACCACCCCCTGCGGTACATGACTCCAATCACAGCATAAGTGGCTATATCTATCCAAGTTTCGTCGATAGTTTCATTTTGGGGATCCTGACCAGTTACTAGTAAGTGTTTGGCCCGTTCCACTTTTTCGCTAATCCTCATAGCGATGCCCAGTTCTTTATTGGCCAAGATGTTGCCTTTGCCATAGTCCTTGTGTTTCTTGAGAAACATTTCAAGAAGTTCACTATTCACCTCTTCAAAAGCTTGATCTAGGGTTTTTGGTGAGGTTTGGGTCATTTGGTTCCTTTATTTTGTTTTTAAATAGTATTCTCTTATCACTTTTTGAGAAAAATTTAATTTCTCAAACCTGTTAACTATTTCTGATTGACTGCAACCATTTTTTTTCCAGCGAGTAGACAGTGGCTCGATGCTTTCTACCACATCATGAGGGAAAACAATCCAAGCCTTGGTACTGGAGCAATAATAATCTGGTTTAAAGCTTGAGAATGGCTTATAAAACAGTGTAGCGGTAGTTAAGCTTTTTACTTCTTTATCTTGTAGGTATTTTTGCACAAACTCCAGTGAAGCTCCAGAATCTGCTACATCATCAAAAAGCAGAATCCGCTCTCCTTTAATTGAGACGGGCAAATCCTGATAAATTTGGGGCTTTTTTAACTTTTTATTAATTCCTGCATAGAACTTAACTCCGATGCTGGCTACTTCTTTTACCTCGAGATAATCGACTAAAGATCTAGTCATAGGCCAACCACCTTTGGCCAGAGTGACGATTCTGTCAAACTTTAATCCATCCTTTCTAATGTCTTGAGAAACTTCAAAAGCCAAGCTATCTAGGTCTTCCCAGCTAGGGGTTATATACTGTATTTTTTCTTTGGGAAATGTGATGGGTTTGAACTCCATATAGCAGATTACCACTTTTTTGTCATACTTAGCAATGAATATGCTATAATATCTCCCGTATAGTTGAAAGAACAGACAGAGAGAGCATTTCTTGTTTTCATAAAATCGTTCCAAAACTTAAGTAATATTAGTGCCCGAGTTACGGGCAGAAACGAGTAGGTGTATGTACGATCAAACACCAGAAGCCAACCCTAAAAAGTTGTTCGTAGGAAGCATTCCTTATAGTGCTACCGAAGATCAACTAAGAGATTTATTCTCGCCCCATGGGGAGTTGGTAGAAGTAAAATTAATCACAGACCGCATGACAGGTCGTTCCAAAGGTATCGCCTTTGTAACCTTCGCCGAGGAGAGCCAAGCTCAAGCCGCAATCGAAGCTGTCAATGGTACAGAGATGGATGGCAGAACATTAATTGTTAATGTTGCTAGACCTCCTCAACCAAGAAGCGACCGTGGTGGATACGGTGGCGACCGACGTGGTGGTGGCGGATACAATAACGACCGACAAGGTGGTTATGACCGCAGACCTCAAAGGTAATCATTTGCTTTTGTAAATTTAAGAGCCCCCGCTTGCGGGGGCTCTTTTAGTTTGGCAGGGGAATTAGTAAACTAGTTCTTTTTTTGTAGGCTTGGTATTTAGTGCTATTTTTGTAGCGCAAATCATATTTTTGTTCTAGCGTAGGGATGCCACTTACGAACAATAATATGTATGTAATAAACAAAGGACCTATGACTGTCAGGTAACTCCATCCAGCCTGAAAAGGTAGGGTAGCAATAAATATCCCCCACCAAACCAACATCTCTCCGAAATAATTAGGATGTCTGGAGTATTTCCAGATTCCCTGCTCTATCCATTTGCCCTTGTTCTCAACTTTATTTTTGAAGACAAATTTTTGCATATCTGCCAAAGTTTCAATACTCAAGCCCAGAAACCAAATTCCAAGCCCAACCCACATAATGGAATTAACTGGCAAGTATTTATCGAGAGAAATACTGTAGGTGACTGGAAGGAGAATGATCCAGACAGCCAATCCTTGAAACAACCAAAAAGATGCAAACTTGATAAAATTATTTCGCATCTCGTCAAATCTCTTATCTCTGCCAATCTTGTGAATCCGAATAAAGAGATAGATTGCAAGTCTTACTCCCCAAATTATGACCATGGTTACTAGCCAAGCCTGGTAAGCATAACGATTGGTTCCAGACAGCAAATATAGACTGATCAGTATAAAAGTTAGTCCATAGGAAAGATCTGTAACTTTATCCGTTTTATATCTCCAAGCAAAACTAAAGAATACTGCTTGAATAAGTAGGGCGATAACTAAACTGGCTAAAACCTGATAGATGGTAAATCCCATACTAGTTGAGTCTCCAGATAAACAAATTAAGTAGGCTGGCAAAACTCACCCAAGCCAGATATGGCCAAAGTAAGCGTCCCGCCCAGACATTGAGTTTGTTAAATAATTTAATAAGTTTGGCAATCATTAGCCATAAAAGAGTGATAATTATCAAAGCAAATCCTGGTTGTTGAAGTCCAAAAAAGACGATAGACCAGAGTGAGTTAACAACCAGATGGACAAGAAATAAAGTAATAGCGGTTTTTTTTGTGTCTGTCTTTTTGGCAGTTAAAACTAGGTAAAGGGCAACACCCATCATGGTATAGAGGGTGGTCCAGACTGGACCAAAGATCCAGTTGGGAGGGTTAAAAAAAGGTTTGTTCAATGTAGAGTACCAACCATCAATATTGGGTGTGGTGGCCAAAGCTCCAAGGGCACCAGCTAGTTGAGATATCACCACAGATCCAATCAGCCATAGAGGTTTCTTTATTTTCATATATCTATCAGTATAGCAAAATGGTACCAAGGTTGGTCTGTATTTTAAATTACATGTCGGGCATAATACTCACATCATGTGGCAGTACTACCTCCAGATTTTTTTTGAACTAGTGTTTATTCTGTTATTCTTGCGTCAAATATTAATAGTGTTAATTTCTTGGTGGACTGGCACTCAATCTGATGCCCCTTTTGAATCTACCAAAGTAAGTATTACCAAAAAATTAGTTGAAGGTCTCAAGTTAAAAGAAGATCAAGTTATCTATGACTTGGGTAGTGGTTCGGGCAAGCTTATCTACACTCTAGCCAGGTATGTAAAAAATCCCATGGTGGGAGTAGAGAGAAACTTACCGCTCTATTTGATTTCAAAAGCCAGACTTTTCTTATCTCCTCACAAAAATAGAATTACTTTTCTACACCAAGATCTGTTTGATGTAGACCTCTCCCCCGCCGATGTGGTTTATATCTACCTTTGCCCCAAAACCAACAGGAGAATTAAAACCAAGTTTGAAAAAGAATTAAAGCCAGGCACAACAGTTATTGCTCTGCGTTGGCAGTTTGAGTTTGATCAGCTAAAGCTAATTAAAATAATCCAAGCTAAACATAAGATATATGTGTATAGAAAAAAATAGATCTTAAATTTAAACAAACTTGACTTCAACCTCTTTCCCCAACTTCTCTCCGATTCTATATAGAGTTTCTAGAGTCACGTTTTGTCTACCGCTTTCTATGCGGGAGATAAACTCTCGTTTTTTATCTATGATCTTGGCCAGATCGGACTGGGTTAGTTTGAACTTCTTGCGCAGGTCTTTAATAGTTAGGGCAATCTGCAGAAATCTAGATCGTCTAGCTATCTCCAGTTGTAGACTCTTGGGTAGTTCGGCCACTGCGTCTTCAAGCCTGATTAATTTTGGCGGAGTGGTGTTATAGTTTGTTTTTTTCATTTTGTTTTAGTCTTTTTATTGCAGTAAGTATTTCTTTCCTTGGTGTTTTTTGTGTTTTTTTAATGAAGATGTGCAAGATAATGATTTGTTTTCGTTTTATATATGCATAGAAACCTCTATACTGATTATCCATTCGTATTCTTATTTCAAAAAGATTCTTGGTCACTTTTTTTGAGTCAGGGTGTTGCAGTTTTCCTCTTACTTTTAACAGATCAAAGAGAGTGTGAAACTGTACAATCACTCTTCGATCAAGAGAGTGAAGGAATCTTTTAGCCCTTTCATCTATGTATACTATTTTATTAACATTCATAGTAATTTATAAGTTACATGTTGTCAATCAACAATTTACTCATTCACTTTCAAGATATGATGATATCTGGAAAACCTTACACCAGCCTTACATTGAAAATGTTAATAAATAAAACAACACTAATTATTTGTTTCTGATTTAAGCTGAATTTCTAGTATTAAAATATTATTTCCTGGAATAGTTGAGCTACTTATCTGCATTCCAGATGGATATCCGGCTTTGAGGTATTTTTCTTTTGATAAAAATGATGGACTAATGTCCATGTTGTTATAGTTAAACATTGGTCTTAAAGTATGACCCTTATTGACAAATCCTCTAGTTAATTTTTGCAATATTTGTTCACCTGTATTTGTTTCACAATCAGCCAGCCTTGAGTATTGGTGATGTAGTAACACTACGGTTACTACTCCATCTGGTTTGGCGTAAAGCAAAGCATCGCCAATTATTCCAGCGGCATCGCTAGGTTCTGGAGCAACAATTAGAACTTTTTCAATCTTATCTTTTAATGTTTCAAGAAGATCAAGATTTCCAGAATATGCGGGCACCATGCACACGTCGGTCAGGGTATTGTTTATCCAGTCCGGACTTCCAGCTAATCTTTCCATAACAGGTTTCCATTGATCAGCAGCCGATAAAACACCTGGATCGACTGCTACAACAAGATTGTTAACTTGGTCGCCCATTTGTTCTCCGACCCATCGAAGCTCATCCTCCATCACAACATCTCCATAACAAGCACACCCAATAGCCATACCCAAACTTTCATATTTGCCACCTTGTATCCAAGGTTCCACCAACTGTGGATCTTTAGCAATGTAGTGTTTTGGCAAACAAGGATGGACTGGCAAACTTGGTCTTGCATCGAATTCAGATTTTTCCGACATAGGATACTGTCACTATATCATTATTGTATTAATCTTTCATTTCAAATAGTCAACTCAATATATCTAGACTCTTATAATTTTCCCTATAAGGAGGTATAATATTTCCCTTCACTGATCAATGTATGTTCATCAGGTTAAATGATTATGAAAATCAGAAATATTGCTATTATTGCTCATGTGGATCACGGTAAAACAACCCTGATCGATGGCATGTTAAAGCAGACCCATCTTTTTCGTGATAATCAGGCAGAGATGACTCAGTCCATGATTCTTGACTCTGGTGATCTGGAAAGAGAAAAAGGCATTACAATTTTAGCCAAGAACACGGCTGTGTTTTATGGCGATTGTAAAATAAATATCATTGATACCCCGGGTCACGCAGATTTTAGTGGTGAGGTGGAGCGAGTAATTAACATGGCCGATGGAGCTTTGCTGGTGGTAGATGCGGCCGAAGGTCCCCTACCCCAGACTCGATTTGTGTTAGAGCAAGCCTTTAAAAATAATCTCAAGATGATCGTAGTTATCAACAAGATAGACAAAAAGCTTGCAGATCCCCAAAAAGCCCTAGCCCAAACAGAAGAACTATTCATGAGTTTGGCAGATGATGCCGAGCAGCTTAATTTCCCAGTGGTCTATGCTTCTGGCGTAGCTGGTAAGAGTTGGTTGGAGTTGCCAGATGATTTTAACCAGCCAGCCGATTTAAGTCCTCTGTTTGATACTATCCTGGATACTATTCCAGAACCCAAAGTGGATGCAACTTTGCCCTTCAAGATGCAGGTGGCCAATATTGACTTTGACAGCTACAAAGGCACTTATGCCATTGGTAGAGTTCTACAAGGAACTGTCAATAAAGGCGACTTTCTAAATATCTGGACTCAGGATGAAAAAGCGGGTCAAGCCAGAGTTGCTCACATCTTTACTAGCAAGGGTCTGGACAGAGTTGAAGTAGAGTCTGCTCAAGCTGGAGACATCATTTCTTTAACCGGTATAGATAAAATCAAGATTGGCCAAACTTTATCCGATCCATCTTTAACAGGAGGCTTGGGCATAATTGAGATTAGCGAGCCCACTTTAAAGATAAATATTGCCCCCAATAGCTCTCCTTTTGCAGGACGCGAGGGTGAGTTTGTGACCGTGCGACAGATAGAAGACAGGCTGATGCGGGAAAAGAAAACCAATATTGGTTTAAAAATAGTGCAAGATACTGATGGAGCGGGATTTATGGTTTCTGGCAGAGGTGAGCTCCACCTAGCTGTGTTAATAGAAAATATGAGGCGCGAGGGCTATGAGCTAGAAGTCTCAAAACCCCAAGTTATTTACAAAGAAATAGATGGAGTGAAGAATGAGCCGGTGGAAGAGCTAACTATCAGAATTTTAAGTGAGTATGTAGGAGTGGTGACAGAAGAACTAGGCAAGCGTCTGGCAGAACTTCAAGACAGCAGGACCGATGAAAAAGGTGTGGCTCACATTAAATATAGAGTAAGTAGTAAGAACTTGTTGGGATTTAGATCTTCGATCTTAAGTAAAACTAGAGGCAATGGTTTATTTGAAGCCAGTTTCTTAGGTTACTTTCCAGTTAAGAAAAACCAGATGAAGAAAATTAGAAACGGGGTTTTGGTAGCTACCGAAGCCGGCCAATCTACCGCCTATGCCTTAATTTCTTTGCAGGAAAGAGGCACACCTTTCTTGAAACCTGGAGAAGATGTCTATGCCGGCATGATCGTGGGTTTGGCTAGAACTGCCAATGATCTAGATATGAACGTGACCAAGGCCAAGCAGTTGACTAACTTTAGATCCAACGCCGATATCGCTATTCCTCTGGATACTCCTATCAAGTTAAGTCTAGAACAAGCTCTGGATTTTATTGAAAATGATGAACTACTTGAACTCACCCCCACCAACTTAAGGGTAAGAAAAAAGATTTTAGATAAGAATGAGAGATATAAGCAGGTCAATTAAAATAGTATTGTTGATATTTTCTTTCTAATTCTTCTGATGATTGCTGTTAGTGTAGAATAACGCTACTTAGTTGCAGTTAGTCATATAAGGAGCAAAAGTGAGCAAATTAATTTCTACCAATCCATCTCAAGGATATAAAACCATTGGTTCGGTCAATATTTCTACAGAAAAAGAAATCAAAGCCAAAGTAGCCCTAGCCCAGAAAGCTAAGGGTCTGTGGAAAGAAACCTCTGTGGATAAAAGAGTTTCATACATTAAGAAATTAATGAAAGTGTATGAAAAACATGCAACAAAAGTAGCCAAGTTAATTTCTTCCGAGATGGGCAAGCCTATCACTCAAAGTATGGGTGATGTGGAATCTGATATAGCTAGTGTTAAAAACAGGCTTGGGCAAGCCAAGAAGCAACTATCCCCTATTGTATTGGACAAGACTGCTACCCAAAAGAACGTGCTCTATTTCGAACCTCTGGGAGTAGTAGCAGTGATTGTGCCTTGGAACTATCCATCATCAAACTTCTTTATCTCTTGCGTCCAGACTTTGTTAGCTGGTAACACTATTGTATTCAAGCACTCCGAAGAAACTCCTTTGGTTGGTAAGTTGTTGGAGGAAATAACCGAAAAAGCCGGATTTCCAGAAGGCGTAATTTCATTTGTGCATGGAGGTGGAAAAGTTGGCGATATCTTAACAGATCAAGATATAGATGCTATCCACTTTACTGGTAGTTCCAAAGTGGGCCAGTATTTATATGAAAAAGCTGCCAATAAATTTATCCCAGCTGTTTTGGAAATGGGTGGCTCAAGTCCTGGCATTATTTTCAAAGATGCAGACATAGATGCAACTTGCGAAAATGCCTGTATAGAGCGGTTTAGTAACTGCGGTCAAATTTGTTGCGCATTAAAGAGACTATTTGTACATGAAGATGTTTTTGACAAAGTTGTTGCCAAGATGAAATGCAACTTGGAAGCCATGAAAATTGGTGATCCTTTGAAAAAGGATACAGAAGTTGGTCCATTAGTTGCCAAGAGACAGCTCGATCTGCTTGTTGAACAAGTAAAAGATGCCAAGAAAAAAGGTGCAACTATCGTAACAGGAGGAAATAAAGTTGAAGGTATGGATGGAGCATTTTTCCAACCAACTATTATTATGGGAGTGAAACCCAACATGAAAGTTATGACCGAAGAAGTCTTTGGCCCTGTTCTACCCATAGTTTCTTTTCAAACAGATGAAGAAGTCGTGACACTAGCTAACAAAACTATTTATGGTTTAAGTGCCTATGTTTATGGAAAGAATGTAAGTAAGTTGAGAAAGATTGCATCAAAGATAGATGCTGGGCAAGTCAGTATCAATGGAGCTTCGTACTTTTCCAGCAACTCACCTTTTGGTGGGTACAAAATGTCTGGACTTGGCAGAGGTGAAGGCATTTTTGGATACTATGATGTAACGCAGAAGAAGGTGGTGGCAGAGCCAGTGAATAAATAACAACTGTTTTGAATAATCGATATATTTTAGGTTGCCAAAAATATTTGTAAAATTGCCAACACTACTTGAACAACAGCTAACAGCAACATAACTTTTTCTAACCGTTCTGCTTTATCGTTAAAGTCTTTTATTGTGACTATTAATCGACTAAATATTTCTGCATGAGCAGATTCTGTGTATTGTTTCTTTTTATTTATTAACAGTGAGGCAACAATTTCCTCTGTAGTTTGGATTTTGGGGTTGATGATTTTCATGGAGGAATTATATCACTTTGATATAAATGAATACCAAATGTTCGTGACCAGGACATAAAGTTGATTCTTGCGTATCATTATGATGCGCTAGATGCACATGAATGATACGCAAATAAATTCCCGTCAACAAATGATTTTGACATTTTTGTTTAATAAACCGCATCAACCAGATCAGAAATTGAAAATGTTTAAGCCTGGGTATTTTCTTCCAAATATTCTTCCAGCTTCTCTAATGCCTCTGGCATGTTTTTTCGACCAAATCCTATTCTAAAATTATTGCCGTCATAATCATAAGTGCTAGCAGGTAATAACATTACGCCCTTCTTTTCCACTAAATCGGTACAAAAATCATCAATTTTTATTGAACCTTTTAGCTTTGGGAAGGCGATAGTTCCAGCTTTTGGCCTCTTCCAGCTAAAGATTGAAGAATATTTATCAAAAAATTTTTCAAGTAGACCAAGATTGGTGTTTATTATATTTAAGTTGCGCTCAATGACTTGTCTTTTTTGTCTTAACGCGATCAGGGCCAATATCTCACTTGGAGCACTACTGCAAATAGTTGTATAGTCTTTGAAAGTTGCAAACTTATTATATATTTCCTTATTGCGGGTGGTTAGCCATCCAATTCGCAGTCCAGCCAAAGCAAAGGTTTTAGAAACTCCAAATAGAGAGATAGCATTTTCATATAGATCACTTGCAGAATCTAAACGATTGGCACCATCATGTTCTAAAAATCTATACATCTCATCCGAAAGAACAATAATATTATTTTCTTTTGCCAAATGTAATATAGACTCAAACTCATCTTTTGAGGGAGTAAATCCTGTGGGATTGTGAGGAAAATTAATGACAATCAGCTTGGTATTGGTTTTGATATATGATTTCAACTTATCAATATTGAAATTCCAATTTTCACCTTCATCATCAATTTCCCATTTTGTAACTTCACACCCAGATGATTGGGCTATTTCATAAAGAGATTGGTAGCCAGGGTAAGTGGTGATAACATGGTCGCCCTTTTCCAGGAGAACACTCATGGCAATAAATATTCCCTCTTCTGGAATTAGCACTAGTACGTCATCTGCTGTTATTGTTGAATAAAGTTTTGAAATCTCTTCCCTTAGCGGGGGTAGACCTTTTGATTCTGTATAGCCCAGCCACATTTCTTCATACAATTTTTTACTATCGTCATCTGCAATGCTTAATAACTCTTTGAGAGTAAAAGGCTCACAATCTGATGGACTCAATAAATAAGGAGCAGAAAACTCGTATTTTGCAAAATATCTTTCGAGTTTAAAAGGTTTGATATTCATATGTTTAATTATATATTATTGCCCTTATTTCGCTACAGGTCTAACATAGGAGCTCATCGCTTGAGCCAGCGATCCCCGCCGCTCTGCTCTTCTAGGGCTCTGCATTATCCATATTTTCTTTTTGTGAAAATAAAGATAAATTGCTTAGTACAATTGAACTATAAATTGCCAAGAAACTTAATAAATAACATCAAATGAAAATCTAAGCCTCAATATAGCAACAAAAGAGCTATGGTACTTCCATAATTTGAGGTTTTTGCACTGGCTTTTTTTATTAACATGTTAAATCTGACTTTACAACTCTTCTGTTTGTCTCCATAACCCAGCTGACAATCCTTTGTTAAATGCAAGGAGTCTTTTTTTCATATTTTCGCTAGGATAATTTGGTACGCAGAGTGCGTTAGTTAAATCACTAGGATTTTCTACTATATGTTTTATCGCTTCACTATCACTAAATATTTTTCCAGCCCGTTTATTTCTGACTTGAAAGTTATTTATTACAAATGCAAGCTCTTTTGGTAGTAAGGCATCAAGAATCTCTGCTGAACTTATTGGCATTTCGCCATCCCAAATAGTATCCGACTCTTTAGCTTTTCCTTCTTCTATTCCCATATTGTGTTTTTACATTTATATAACTAGTGATTGTTTTAAATTATATCACTATCAATCATTACTCACTCTAACTTCAACAGAAGACATGCAATTAGCTGTGAGCTGTTATGACATGATTCGTACCTATTTTCAACAATTAAATGACGCTCGCATCCGCCAACTGGAGGTTTAGAAGCTCACCGCTTGAGCCAGCGACCCCCATCCGCTAGCTCTTCGCGGCTCGCATTATCCATATTTTCTTTTTGTGCAGTTATTTGATGTACAATACTCACTATGTTCGCTATTGCAAACACTTGGCAATTTAACTTATTAATTAGTCTTATTTGTGCAGTTCTTTTTTCCCAATTTTATAAACTTTCTGTAAAAAATGCTATCAAAGATGGAGCGGTAACAATAATCCTTCAATTAATTGCAGGTCTAAGTGTTCTAATTTGGATACCTTTTTTTAAGCTTCAGTTTCCTACAAATATATCAACATACCTCCTACTACTTGTAGCTATCGTCTTTTATGCAATTAATGATAGATTGCAAACTACTGTTAGAAAACATCTCGAAGTTTCAGTCTTCACGATAATTAAGCAACTATCAACAGTGTTTATTATTATTATTGGTCTAACAGTATTTAGAGAACCATTAGTTATTACAAAAATCATTGGAGCAACACTAATTCTTCTTGGGAATATTTTCCTTTTTTATACTAAAAAAGGATTTAATGTAAACAAATATGTATTATTATCAATTGTTGCTAATATAACTTTTGCCATTGCTCTTTCAACAGATATTGGTATTTCAAATCTTTTTAATCTGCCAATTTATATATCAACTACTTTAGTTGTTCCAGCTTTGATGATTTTCCTAGCAGAAAAAATATCAATATCTTCAATAATTGAAGAATATAAACTAGGTAATATGAAGTATTACTATGTAACAGGAATTACTTGGGGTTTGTTTATTTTATTTTTTCTTCGCTCATTTAATTTTGGACAAGTGACTACAATCGTTCCTCTTCAATCAACTTCAGTCTTACTCAATGTAATTGTCGCCTATTTTTTCCTAAAAGAACGAAGCAACTTAGTGAAGAAAATTGCTGTAGCGATTATTGTGATTGCTGGAATCTATTTAACAGTCTTAAATTAATGTTCCTATAGTGGCCACCTGCACGCGGGCGATTGGTATGCAGGAAGCTGAACATTTGCTGTGTGTGACGACTTATGACACAATTCGAACCTATTTTCAACGCTTAAACAAAGCATAACATATAGGAGCTCACCGCTTGAGCCAGCGACCCCCATCCGCTGGCTCTTCGCGGTTCGTATTATCCATATTTTCTTTTTGTACATAAAAATATGAGCATTATGATTAAAAAGTAATGTTTTGAACTTTAGTAATACATAAGCAAGCCTTATAATGTAATTATGAAAAGCATCGGCATAATTGGTGGTCTAGGACCAGAAACAACTTCAAAATTTTATTTAGAATTGTTGTACAAATCATTTCAGCTAAATGATTCTCAACGCCCACCTATTCTGATGTGGAGTATTCCCATGGATTACCGAATTGAAAAAGATTTCATTCTTGGTGAGGATCGGTCATCAGAATACATTGCATATTTAGTAGAAGCCGCGCAGAGATTGGAAGCAGGAGGAGCAGATTTTATTGTCGTTCCTTGTAATTCAGTTCACATATTTATACACCATGTTATTGAAGCAGTATCCATACCAGTGCTGAGTATTGTTGAAGAAACAAGTAAGTTCCTAACAAAGAATAATATTAATACTGTTGGACTGCTGGCAACTAAAGCTAGCATTAATGACGGGCTGTATCAAAATGAATTAAAAGGAAGTGGTATTGAAACAATTTTACCTACCAGTGAAGAGCAAGAAAAGATTGGAGTAATTATTAATAAATTAGTAAGAAATGAATACTCAAAAGACCAAAAGAAGGAATTAGTAAAAGTCATTAATAGTTTAGCCGATAATAATGTAGACGCCGTTTTATTAGCATGTACAGATCTTCAACTTTTAACTCCCAAGCATAGCTCAGTTGAAATAATTGATACCATGCAGATATTAGTTGACTCTACAGTTAATATTTCTATAAATGTGTGACGACTTATGTCAAAATTCGAACCTATTTCCAACGCTTAAATAGAGCATAACATATAGGAGCTCACCGCTTGAGCCAGCGACCCCCATCCACTGGCTCTTCGCGGCTCGCATTATCCATATTTTCTTTTTGTGCTACTTTTGTCCAATTGGCAAACCTGTTAAACGATCTATCTTTATTATCTTCTTTTGTTATTCATTTTCTTCAGTCTCATCCTCTCTCCCCTCAACAACTTCAGTATCAACTATTTCACACCTTTTCTTTGGTTCTAAAGGAACTATTCCTTCTGAAACATATTCGAATATTCTTTCTGTCATGTTTATCACCTCCCTTCTTTTAATCCAGAACCAGTGAGAATTAAAACCACCGACTGGTTGCAGAATTCATTTTTATTTTTTAATAGTCCAGCTAGAGTAGTAGCTGCAGTGGTTTCTACAAATATGCCCTCTTTTGTCGAAAGGAGTTTTTGAGCAGATATGATTTCATCATCACTTACTGAGAGCATCATTCCCTTTGTTTTCTTTAACCATTCAAGAACTAAATAGCCATCTAAGGGATTGCCAACATTAAAGGCACTTGCTATGGTTTGCGTGTCCTGCAAAGGTTTAATCTCCCGATTAGCTTTCCAGGCAATTTCTATAGGATTAACATTTTCTGCTTGAATGCCAATAAATTTGGGTAGTTTTTGATTATTTCTTTTCTCATCAAAACCTTTCATTACTGCCACACCAACAGTTCCATTGCCAACGGGTATTGCTATGGAGTCAATCTCTGCTTCACTTTGTGCCAATTCCCATCCTATGGATTTTTGCCCCTCTCTTCGAACAACATAGTCTCCACAAAGAAAATAATCTTTATCTTTAGCAATTTTTTCAGCTACAAAAACACATTCATCATAATCTCCATTTATTTTTTTGAGTTTTGCTCCACAAACTAATGCTTGCTGTAGTTTGGACTCAGGAGTTTTAGTTGGGACAACAACAATACATTCTAAGTTTGTTTTAGCTGTGTAAGCCGATAAACTAGCAGCCATATTACCAGTAGAAGCGCAAACTACGCCCTTTTTACCAAGTTCCAAAGCTTTAGAAATCTCTATAACGCTACCTCTATCTTTAAATGATCCTGTTGGATTCAAAAATTCACATTTTGCCCAAAGATTAATGCCTATTTCTTTCGAAAGATTAGCTAACTTTATCAATGGAGTGTTACCCTCACCTAAAGTAAGTGAGGGTTTCTTGGACAGTGGTAATAAGGTATTGTCATCTATATATTCCACGTCTAAAGCAAGTTTAGATTGAGGACATAGCCACCACTGCCCATCATTGGGCAAATACTTAGCAACTGGTGAAATTAATTTGTACCCACTCATAGTAATTCACCAATTTTATTCTCAACTAACTCAACCAGCTCACCACTTTTTACCCACTGATACATTTGCTCAATGTATCCATACAAGGCTACATCTTTTTCTACTTTAGGGACTTTTGTTCTAATGAGATTAATAACAGCTTGAGTTGCTAAGCTTGGTTTTTTATCCACAAACTCTAGTGCTTGAGCTGCAATCATTAATTCAATTGCCAAAACATACTGCACATTTTGCACTATTTCATAGGCCATTAGTGCTGAGTTAGTTCCCATAGAAACGTGATCTTCTTGACCAGCGCACAATGGAATTGAATCGGCACTGTTTGGCCAACACATTCCTTTATTAAGATTAACTAACCCTGCGGCCGTATATTGAGGAACCATGAATCCAGAATTCAATCCACCTTTTTCGACTAAAAATGGAGGTAAATTCGAATATGCCTTATTAATCATTCTCTCCATTCTTATTTCTGATGAATTGGCGATTTCAGACAAAGCCAACTTCAGAAAATCCAGTGGTAAAGCTAGTTGCTGGCCGTGGAAATTTCCTCCTGCCACAACTTCCTCATCATCAAGATAAACCAAGGGGTTATCACATGAACCATTCAGCTCTGTTTCTGTTTGTCTTTTGATAAAAGAGATCGCTTCTCTAGAAGCTCCAATAATAACTGGGGCGCAACGAATCACATAGCTATCCTGAACTCTAGTTTTTTCCCCACTGAGTATTTCACTCCCATCAGTTATTTTCCTAATATTAGAAGCAACGTTTATTTGTCCCTCAAAACCCCTTGATTTTTGCAATCTATCATCAAAAGCTTCCATCACCCCAGTGATACTCTCCAAAGTCATTGACAATGTAATATCAGAGAGTTTCTCGATTTGGATAGCATCATAAGCCAAAAGTGTGGCATAACCTACCATAAGGGTATCGCCGTTGATCAAAGACAGACCTTCTTTATATGAAAGCTCTATTGGTTTTATATTTAGTTTCTTAAGAACTTCTTTAGAAGACTGTCTTTTCCCATTAACAATAGCTTCACCCTCTCCCATTAAACAAGCAGCCATAGCAGCTAGGGGAGCTAGGTCACCACTAGCTCCAACTGATCCTTTTTTAGGAATGTAAGGATAAAGATTCTTATTAATAGCTTCCACTAAAGTCTCTACAATTACTGGTCTACAACCAGACATGCCACTTGCTAAGAAATTAGCACGAGCTAGCATTGTTGCTCTAACAACATCTTCTGGCACAGGCTCACCAACACCAGCATTGTGGCTTCTAATTAAATTCACTTGTAGCTGAGAAGCATCTTCTTTACTAATAAAGACTTTAGAGAAATCACCAAATCCAGTGGTTACACCATAGATTTTTTCCTCTCTAGAAACGTACTTGTCTAATATTGAACGACCTTTTTTAATTCGCTCAATTGATTCTTTAGGTAAGATAACCTTTACACGGTCTCTTGCCACCTTTTTCACAGCTTCTACTGTTAGATTTTTGCCAGTTATTTTAATTGACATAATTTCCTTTCATAAAAAAACAGCCATCTGATCTTCTCGTTATAGAACGAAAAAACCCGCCTAATTAGCGGGATGATGACTGTTTCTACTTATCTACTATTAATGCACGTTAAATCACCCCGCTAGTTGCGTGGTGATGATGGCTAACTTGATTTTGCACATCTGTAATTAACATGATGTCTATTTTAACTTAATTAAGCTATATGTCAACATGTTAATACGCTACCATATATTTATCTCTTTGACCTACCGTATATTCTCTCAAGTACGCGAGCATATCCTTGATATGGTTCTTTATATAACCAGTGAGAAACCCTAGTCACAGTAGTAGTACTAGTTTCAACTTTCTTTGCAATCTCAGTGTAAGATTTAGCGGTGGTCCAAAGTAGTTTAGCGATTTGAAATCTTTTTGAGAACTCGTTGATTTCTGCTGGAGTTAATAAATCTCTCAAAAAGCTAGAGATCTCTTTCTCATTCTGAAGTTTAGAGAAGCCTTCGATAAGCTCTTTGTCTTGATTAGTTGGGTATGTTTGCATGTTAATAGTCTAACATGAGATAAATTGAATGAATATGTCTGATCTGTGACCCCACGGGGAATCGAACCCCGGTTGCCAGGATGAAAACCTGGTGTCCTAACCACTAGACGATGGGGCCGTCTATAAATATGTCAATGTTCTCCGACCCATTGTACTCTGCGAGTCAGGATGCCCCCGCCTTTGGCGGGGATCAAGAAAAACTCTTGTGTCCTAACCACTAGACGATGGGGCCGTCTAGAAACTGTTAACGAATATATATTATAACCCACTAAACCAAGTTACGTTCTGGAAATGTTCAATCTTGCCAGGTAGGACAGAAACTATGTCAAACCGGTAATCTAGATCTAGTTTGGTCACTCTTAGATATTTGCGAGCTACTCGGTCTAAAGAGCGTAGTTGTCTTCTTTTAACTGCTTGGCTGGGGTGACCATAGATAGAGCGTGATCTGGTTTTCACTTCAACAAAAACAACTTCATTTTGGTCTGGATCCAGACAAACTAGATCTAGCTCACCTTTGCCATAGGCTAGGTTGTTGGTTAATATCTTATACCCTAAATTTGAAAGGAATCGGCTAGCTTTGTCTTCTCCACTTTGACCCAGTTTATTTCTTTTTTGCTGGAGCTGGTTTTGAGACAACTGCCTTTTCTTTAACTTTGGTAGCTCCCCTACCCACTCTGTCTCGGAGGTAGTAGAGTTTGGCTCTTTTGACATCACCTTTGCGTTTGACCTCAATCTTCTTTATCCCGGGCATCATGACTGGATAGATCTTTTCTACCCCTACTCCACCCGAAGCAATTTTACGAACAGTGAAAGATTTACCTTGTCCTCTGTTTTTTATTGCTATGACCACGCCTTCAAAAACTTGAATTCTTTTCTTATCACCTTCCACGATCTCTTGATGTACTCGGACAGTATCACCAACGTGAATTAACTTTTCCCCAAATGTAAAATCTTGTGCCATAATTAGCTCCTGTTAGAGATTGTATTCTACTCGAAGAAGATCACTTTTGCAATTTTGATTTTGTTTGCTTCAAAGTAGCTCCCAGAAACTCTATAAAGATGGGATGGGGCTTGAGAGGTCTTGATTTATACTCGGGATGAGCTTGAGTAGCGATAAAGAAAGGATGAACTTTCTTGGGTAGCTCGATCATCTCTACAAAAAAGTCGTCTGGTGAAGTGCCAGAAATGACAAAGCCAGCATCGATTAATCGTTTACGATAGGCATTGTTAAACTCAAATCTATGGCGATGGCGTTCCGATATCAGCCCTTTTTTCTTATCTTTAAAAGCTTTGTGTTTATCATAGATTTGGTATGCCAAACTGCCTTTGGTTAAAACGCAGTCATAAGCTCCCAGTCTCATGCTGGCCCCATCTCCCTTGATTCTTTGGTATTTTTCTTCAAAAGGGATCTCGTGGATGATGGGATGAGGTGTTTGGGGATTAACTTCTGTGGTATGGGCCTTACCAAGCCCTACTACTTGTCTGGCATACTCGATTGAAGCCAACTGCATGCCATAACACAGACCTAGATAGGGGATCTTTTTGGTTCTAGCATAGGTAATGGCGGAGATCTTGCCCTCTACTCCTCGTTCTCCCCAGCCAATAGGCACGATGATGCCGTCGGCTTCTTTTAAATCTGCCACTGCTACTTTATTGCCTTTTTCTAGTTCTTCGGCATTGACAAACACGATGTCCAACTTGGTGTCTGCGTGCCAAGATGCAAACTGGAGGGATTCCACTAGAGAAACATATGAGTCTTTAAGTTCATAGTCACCAGTAGCAATGTACTTGGCCACGATAGCTACTTTGGCTTTGTGAGTCTTGGGCTTGAGGGTCATGTCCACCAATTTTTTCCACTCTTTAAGATTGGATTTCTTATCTGGCAAGTTTAATTTTTTAAGAACTTTTTTATCAAAATCCTGCTCTGCTAGAACCAGTGGCAATTCATAGATAGTATCAAGGTCTGGATTGGAGATAATATCTTCCACATGGAGGTTGCAGTAGTAGGCAGTTTTTTCTTTGCGTTTTAGGTCAATGGGTTCTTCGGCTCTGCCCACCACAAAATCTGGTTGAATACCCATACTATTTAAAGTTCTCACAGACAACTGAGAAGGTTTAGATTTAAGCTCTCCAGTATGAGCTGGTTTGGGAAAATAGGTAACGTGAATATGAATGGTATCTTTGGGAAACCTGGACTTCATGATGCGGTAGGCTTCGTAGTAGATGGCATTTTGATACTCGCCGGCTGTGCCACCCAGCTCAATGACAATCATCTCAAAACCTTTGGCGGCATTAGTTATTCTTTTGATGACCTCTTCTGGCACATAAGGGATAGCGTCGACTGTAGCCCCACCGTATTGAAGATTTTGGGCATTACTGATGACTTGGCTATATATCTGACCAATAGTAGTAAAGTTAGCCTGCCCCACTTCTTGAGATAAAAATCGTTCGTAAGTGCCTAGATCTAGGTCTGCTTCCAGTCCATCTTCACACAAGAAGACATCACCGTGTTCTATGGGGTTGATGTTGCCAGAGTCTATATTGAGATAGTTTTCACACTTGATGTTGGTGACAGAGTAACCACGGTTTTTGAGTAAGAACCCAAGTGATGCAGCCGTGACGCCTTTGCCCAGACCGGATAGAACTCCGCCGGAGACAAAAATATACTTGGTTGGTTTAGGGATTAACCCGCGAGGCTTCACGGGATTTCATTCTACAGTAGCACTTCGTCTTTTCAAAGGTCTGATTTCAATTCTGAACTTAATAAATATTTCCAGTATTGGGATTTTCACTTCTGATAGAATAAATAAATAATGGATAAAAAACATCAAGCAATTAAAGAAGCAAAAAGATGGTTGCAGGATAACTCTTTTGATGCGGGTCATGATCTTTCCCATCACCAAAGGGTTTGGGAGTTAGCTAGGGAAATTGCCAACCAAGAAAATCTAAAGATAAACAAAAAAGCCCTAGAAATTGCTTGTATGTGGCATGATGTGTTAATTAATAAAGTCGATGAGGCTAAAGTTGGAAAAAGGCATCAGGGTTTGGAACAAACCTTGAACTATTTAAGTGATTATTTGCACAAGATAAACTATCCGGCAAGCGACATATCTCTAATTCTCCTGGCAGTTAAACATCATGAGTTTAACAGCAACCCTGTTAATTTAGAAGGTAAAGTCCTTTATGATGCTGATAAACTTGAAACCTTAAGTTTAGAGAGAATTAAAAGAATAATAAGGTCATTTGACCAACAAAAAATGCCAAAAATAGCTTTAGCATTTTATATCAGAGTTGGAAAATATAGGCTAACAAAAATGAGAAAAAAGCTTCACTTCTCATATAGTAGGCAAGTATTCGATATAAAAGTACGTGAGCTCACTGATAGTAGCGAAGCAAATTCTTTGACAGAAAAGGTTGGAGTTAACCTAAAAGAGTTTCTACCATCAGTTAAATAAGAAAAAATATTCTTATCAAGAAAGCACCTCTTCCACTTCTTTAGCCAATTTATCCGACCATTTCACTCCATATGGTAGAGCCATTCTTTCTGGTTGGCCTCCATTAGGTATAAGAATGGCTACACTATCATCCCCTGGATAGCTCTTGAGCAACTTACCCAGCTTTTCCAAAACCTCTCTTTTGGTTTTTCTAGGGATAAAGATCTCGTGTTCATCTTGTTGAGCTAGGATGGGTGACTCGATATCGTCTGGTGGGGTAACTTTATCCACAATCAGTTGAATTTCCTCATCTCTATAATCTACTTTGGCTTTCATCAGCACTACAGAATCTTCTTTAAGTTGAGCTTGGTACTGGGCAAAAGTTTTAGGGAAGATTACAAACTGAACCTTGCCAGTACTATCTTCTATCTCTCCAAACGCCATCATCTGATTGGTTTTCTTGGTCATGACTAGTTTAAGCCTGGTAATTACCCCTCCAAACATAAAGGAATGTCCATTGTGAAGCTCATGGTCTAGATCTTCTACGCTTTTTGTGGCTCTCTTGGAAACAGCCTTTAAAGCTTTGGCCATAGGGTGTTGGGTTAGGTAAAGGCCAAGCAGTTCCTTTTCAAAAGAAAGGAGTTCTGGTTGAGGATACTCTTCAAGATTGGAGAAGGTATCTTGGATGTTGGTGGCACCGGTATCGACTCCAGTAAATAGAGTGTCTTGACCATCTATTTGGCTTTGAAGACTAGCAGCTTGTTTGCGGATAGACTCTAGGTTTTCGAGCATACTGGCTCTGGTGGCATACTCGTCCATAGCTCCCACTTTTATTAAACACTCCAGTGTAGTTTTATTGGCTTTTCGGCCATCGGTCTCAAAAATGAACTGAGTAAAGGATTCAAACTTGCCCCCGAGTTTTTTGCGGGTCTCTAAAATGTTTTCAATAGCTGCTGAACCAACGTGTTTGATGGCATTAAGCCCAAACCTCACCCCCAAGTCGTCTTTGGAGCCCTTGGTAGTTTCAATAGTAAAATCACTGCCAGAACGATTAATGTGGGGGGGTAAAACCTTAATTCCTAGCCGTCCACACTCTTCTATAGCCACCGCTACCTTGACATCTCTGTTTTGGGAGTGGGATCCAGACTCTACACTCATTAGGGCAGCCATGTACTCTACCGGATAGTTGGCTTTGAGGTAGGCAGTCTGATAGGCAATCATGGCATAGCTAGTGGCGTGAGCTTTATTGAAACCGTAGTTAGCAAAAGCTTCGATAAATCCCCAGACTTTTTCTGCAATGGCTGCGTCGTAGCCATTTTTAACAGAATCTTTGGTAAAACGGACTCTATTTTGATCCAGCAGGGATTTTTTCTTTTTTCCAATGGCTCTGCGCAGAATATCGGCCTCACCTAGGGTGTAACCAGCCATGGTATGAGCTATCTGCAGAATCTGCTCTTGGTAGACCATGACCCCATATGTTTCTTTTAATATTTCGATAAGAGAGTCATGAGGGTATTTAATAGATTTGGGATTATGTTTGCCTTCAATAAACTGGGGAATAAGGTCCATGGGTCCTGGTCTAAACAGGGCGACCATAGCGGTAATGTCAGAAAACTGGTTGGGTTTGAGTGATCTGGCCACTCGCCTCATACCAGCCGATTCTAGCTGGAAAACACCCATGGTGTGACCACTAGACATTGTTTTGTATGTCTTTTTATCATCTAGAGGTATTAGATTGATGTCAAGGTCTTTTTTCTTATGCACTTTTATTAGCAAAAGCGCGTTCTGAATGATAGAAAGGTTCCTCAAGCCCAAGAAGTCAAACTTGAGGAGTCCAATGGCGTCATCACTGATATTACAATCTAGAGCATACATGTCGTATTGGGTGATGGTTTTGCCAGATTTTGTGTCAATTTGAGTAGCGGTATAGTTGGGTAGAGCTTTGTCGGTGATGATAATGGCAGCTGCGTGAACACTAGAGTGGCGAACTACTCCCTCTACTTTTTTGGCTAGATCTATGAGACGTCTAAACTTGGGTTGGCCGTAAATTGCGGTTAATTCTGGAATAGTTTTAACAGCCTGGTCTAGAGAGACTCTTTTGCCAGGTTCGTTGGGAATTAGTTTGGCGATTCTGTCTGGATCTTCGTAGGGCAGACCTAGAACTCTGCCAATATCGCGAATAGCCACCCTAGCTTCCATCTTTCCAAAGGTAATAACGTGCCCCACGTGGTCTGCCCCGTACTTATCCGAGACGTAAGCAATAACTTCATCTCTCCTATCATCAGCAAAGTCCATATCAATATCTGGAGGAGTAGGTCTTTGTGGATTTAAGAACCTTTCAAAAGCCAGACCATGCTCCAGCGGGTGGATGTCTGTAATACCCAGCACATAGGAGATAAGCGAACCAGCGGCCGAGCCTCTGCCGGGTCCCACTCCAATCCCCTGCTCTTTGGCCCAGTTAACAAAGTCTTGGGTAATTAAGAAGTACGGTGTGTACCCCTTATCTACAATCACTTTCATCTCATAATTTATTCTGTCTTCATGTTCTTGAGTTAGTTTGCCCAGTTTCTTTTTGGCGGCATCAAAGGTGAACTGGCGAAAGTACTCTGCTTCTGTTTGGCCTTTGGGAATTGGGTAGTTGGGAAAAATAAGTTTGCCCGTAGGTATCTCAAGGTTGCATTTTTCTGCTACTTCCAGGGTATTGGTGATAGCTTCTGGATAGTCTTTAAATAACTCCACCATCTCCCCAGTAGATCTTAAGTAAAGATCTGGAGAGTCCATCAGGCTCATTCTGTCTTTGTCCGATATTAATTTCCTGGTTTGAACACAGATCAGGGCATCTTGGGCCTCGGCATCATCTGCTTCCAGATAATGGACGTCGTTGGTAGCCACAATTTTTAGATCTAGTTGGCGAGCAATCTTGACCAGCTTGGGATTGAGATCTTTAAACTCTTTGATGCCGGGGTGGTTTTGAAGTTCAACATAAAATCTGTCTCCAAACACCTCTTTGTATTTTTTGAATAAATCTAAGGCTAGGTCATCCTGACCATCTAGCAACAGGCGGTTAAACCGGCTACTCATGCAACCAGATAAGACAATAACCCCCTCATTTTTTTCAAACAGTAGTTCATCGTCTATTCGGGGTTTATATGAAAATCCATCTTGATTAGCCCTAGAAACCAGATGCATTAAGTTTTGGTAGCCTTTGAGGTCTTGAGATAGTAGGGTGAGATGAGATTGATCACTACCCATCTTGACCTGTTTATCTAAACGAGAGTTCTTGGCTACATAGGCTTCCAGACCTACGATGGGTTTAATGCCAGCTTTCTTGGCGGCATTAAAGAAGTGCAGACTGCCATACATGGCGCCGTGATCTGTGAGAGCGACAGCTGGTTGACCCAGCTCCTTTACCTTATTAACCAGCTCTGGCAGATGACACAGTCCATCAAGTAGCGAGTACTCGCTGTGGACGTGGAGGTGGACGAAGTTAGGTGTGGTAGCCATTAAAGTTATCTTAACAGATTAATTATCCTAGTGGGAGGAATTGACAGTAGTAAGCTATAAGTTATAATTTTCTTCAATAAAAATTAGATATAGGATATTTGTGGGAATAATAAGGCCAGAGTTAACAAAACCAACTGTTGATAATCAACTAGCTAGAAGAGAAGCAGCATCTAGTGAAGCTGTTTTATTTCATGATAAATACATGCTCGTGCAAACTGAATTTATTGCTTGTGTTTTGATAAAATATACCGATGTAAGATCGGGTCAAGAATGCCAAAAGATCTATAGAAAAAAGACGGATGGCACATGGTATGTGACTGTTAATCATCCTCCTTACCCAGATTTAACAGATAGTTATAGATTAAATGATGTTGATAAAGATCTTTATCAAGAAATAGAAGATATTGCACAAACTAATAAACTCAAAGCCAAGCATGATGGAATAATATTAAGAGTAATTCATTCGATTAGTTATAACATTTGGCAAGAAGATAACACTTGGCAAGATTAAAAACTATCACAACATTTGACAGCCTACAGCTTTGATATATAATTTCCGGTCAATAGTAAATAGATACAGGATATATATGGAAATAGCTCGTCGAATTGAATTAAAACTTAGTGACATAGTTGTTGGTTGTCCAATACTCAAGAATGTTAGTGTTGATAGTTCTCTTAAACAATCTAACAATAGTATTGGAGTCTTTAATTGTGAAGTTACCAACTAAAGATGGTGAAAGTCATGAAGTAATGATCTATTGGTATGTGAATGGTACAAAATTTATACCAAAAGATAAAACAAAGCCCTACATCTTTCAAACTCATGCGGATTCACTGGAGATAAATCCATTTGTTGCAGATCTTGAAAAGGTGATATCAGATGTCTTTCCGAATGCGGAGTTTAAATTAACTGGCTATAAACTAATTTCAAATGAAAAATATGCAGGCCTTCCCACTCCCCTTGCCAGCTTGATAGACTTGCAGTGAAATAAGAAACGAGTTAATTATGGATAAAAGATACCATAAGTAGTCGCTCTGTTATTTCGTTACAAGTCTGATATAAAGAGGAAAAATTTGATACAGGTGATCATCAGTCATCATTAAAAAGTTTAATCTATAGCATCAATAATTTGTTTTGCATCAGCTTTATTTCCAACTATTTTCTTTACCTGCCCAATAAAAAATCCCAGGAGTTTCTTTTCACCTGCTTTGTATCTAGCTGTTTCTTGGGGGTTGTTCTCAAATACTTGTTTGACAACTTTGATTAACTCACTTTCATCAATTTGTGTAGTTTTTGTCTGATCCATGTACTTACCAAAAATTTGATCTGCCCAGGTTGTGGGTGTGAGGAGTTCCAAGTTATTAATAATCCAGACAGTAATTTTCTTAAGGTTTGTCTCATTCTTTTGAGCTATCTGCCAAACTTCTTCCAACAACTCACTTCTAGAGCTAGTTGTAACTAGGAGGTTTGTTACTTCTTGATCTAAGCCATATTCTTCTTGCCATCTCGCTTGAATTTGTTCTGGCAGTTCTGGCAGACCAACCTGCAGTCTCTCTATATCTTCTTTGGCAAATCTAATGGGTGGTAGATCTGGGTCTGGGAAGTAGCGATAGTCGGCTGCGGTTTCTTTGACTCTTTGGGAAAAGGTACTGCCTTTGGTAGCATCAAAGCCCCTAGTCTCTTGGACTGGAGACTCACCTTTATCTAGCAGTTTTGTTTGTCTTTCCGTCTCGTACTCAATAGCTTGCTCTAGAAATCTAAAGGAGTTGATATTCTTAACTTCTGTTTTGTAGTCTGGCAGTTTGCCGTCACTGGTCAGAGACACATTGGCTTCCAGCCTCATGCCACCCTGTTCCATGTTGCAGTTACCAATTTCCAAATATCTAATAATTTGGCGCAACTTCTTGCCAAACTCTTTGGCTTGGTTAGCAGATTTAATATCTGGCTCGGTCACAATCTCAATTAAAGGCACACCTCCTCTGTTAAAGTCCACCAAAGAAACTTTTTTACCATCAATTTCTTTATGAAGCAGTTTGCCGGTGTCTTCTTCCAGGTGAACTCTGGTTATTTCTACTCTACCTTGACTTGTTTCAACCCATCCGCCTTCACAAAAAGGAATATCGTACTGACTAATCTGATACCCCTTGGGCAGATCCGGATAAAAGTAGTGTTTGCGATCGAACTTGGAGAAGAGGTTTATTTTACAGTTTAGAGCCAGCCCAAGCTTAATGGTCCATTCAATAGCTTTTTTATTGGCTACAGGCAGTCCGCCCGGCATGCCTAGGCAAACAGGACAGGTATGAATGTTGGGCTTGTCTGCTCCAAAAGGATCATTCTTGCAACTGCAAAACATCTTGGACTTGGTTTTAAGCTCTGCATGAATCTCCAGACCGCAGATGAGTTGGTATTTAGATTTGTTTGTCATGATTTGGCCCATTCATTCCAGGCAGTAGCTTGTTCAAAAGCATAGCCAGCTTGAATCATCCTAGCTTCTTGCCACATGGGAGCCATGATATTAAGTCCCAAGAAAAGGTTAGTTTTTTCATCCCGGTAGCAAGGTATGTTAAGTCCTGGCAAACCCACGATAGAGCTAGGTTCCAGCAACATGTCTTCCAGCTCGCCAAACATTGCTTGGCCTTCTGTGGCTCCAATTTTTTTGGCAAATCCTGGACTACTTAAACTAACTAACAAGTCATATTTTTCAAAAAGTTTGTCAAAATCTTGTCTAAAGAGTGATCGCACTTTTTGGGCGTGGGTGTAGTACTGGTCTGCGTAGCCTTTACTCAAGGTGAAAGTACCTAGCATAATTCTTTTTCTAGCTTCACTGCCCAAGAAACTGCGATCTTTGCCATATCTCACCCCGGTGTAACGAGCCAAGTTGCTGGAAACTTCTGCTCTCTGGACGATGGTGTAGACACCAATAGCATAGTGTGGGTCAAGAGCTTTGACTGGTTCGACACTAGCTCCCAGTCTCTCAAATACTTTAAGTTGCGGCTCCAGTAATTTAAGCGATTCTTTTAGCTCTGGAACCTCACTATATAGTAGTCCTATCCTAAGACCCTTAACTCCTTTTTTCATATCTTGGCTAAAGTTGGGCACTGCTAGAGGACTGGTAGTGCTGTCTTTGGCATCTAGTCCAGAAATATGTTGGAGCAAAAGAGCGGCGTCTTCTACGGTTTTAGTAATTGGTCCAGGAGAATCTGTAGAAGAAGCCATAGCCACTATGCCAGATCTGCTAACTCTGCCGTAGCTGGGTTTGAGTCCCACCACACCACACCAGGCGGCGGGTTGGCGGATAGAACCGGCAGTCTCTGTGCCCAAAGCGGCTAGACAAGTGTTAGAAGCCACTGCCGCCGCCGATCCCCCAGAAGATCCACCAGGTAAATGATCTAGATTGCGAGGATTTAGAGTGGGTCCAAAATCGCTGGTTTCGGTGCTGGAGCCATGTGCCCAAGCATCTAGATTGGTTTTTCCTATCACCACTCCCCCAGCCTCTCCCAGTAGACGAGCTACAGTGGAGTCATATTGAGGCACAAACTTTTCCAGCATCTTTGCAGATGCAGTGGTTGTTAATCCTTTGGTAGAGTAGTTATCTTTGACAGCAATGGGTAGGCCAGCTAGAGGTGAGTCACCCTGTTTACTAGCTTGGTCTTTGGCGGTTGGATTAAGATTGGTGTAGATATTAAGCTTTTTTGACTTGGCAATCTCACTATCCACGTCCTGGTAGATCTCATCTAGCGAGACCTTTTTCTCCCGCAAAGCTTTGATAGCTCCGGTTAACGTTAGTTGGTTTAGTGCGTTACTACTCATCTTTATCTATAATTCTAGGTACTACAAAATATCCATTGTTGGTATGACTGGCATTGGCAAGAGCTTCTTTTTGGGTAAAACTTTCTTCTGATAATGCTATATCTTCTCTCAAGATATTCTCAAGTCCAGTCACCTGGTGGGTGGGCTCTGTTTTGCTCACATCCAGTTCATTTAAGTTGGTAATGACTGAAAGAGTTTGATCAAAATCTTGAGCAATCCCCTGCTCCTCACCTATTTTAAGAGGGATATTAGCGAGGGTAGCAATGTGTTTAACCTGAGTTGGCGAGAAGTTTTTCACGAGGTCTAGTTTAGCGTAAAAAAGGAGGAAATATAAGCATCAGATCAAGAGATAGTATGAGAAGAATCTAGTAATAGTAATTGTTATTGATATTATTAGCCATTTAAATTAAAATGATTAGAATTACTGATTAGAATAATGGAAATAAATAATGGCAGAATGTGGAAGAAATAATCCAGCTACTTTTGAAGGCAGGACGAATAGATATAGTAAATGTCCTTCAGTAAAAAGAATAGCGGAGGAGTGCACAAATGGAGAGTTTGTTGACCTTTGTGTAGAAGAACAAGTGAGGATTGTTACTGGGGTAATTGGAAAGCTTACCCATTTACCATGTGTTTCAAAGGATTCTTGTGTAGAATTAATGGCCTTAATATATGCGATTCAAAGAATATGCATGAAGTCTGGATCAAGTGCAAACATTATTAATACTTTTTATCGAGACATGGGCGCTTATAGTAAGGCATTTAGATTGAACCAACAGACCAACAATGGGCACTGACATAATGTTAAAACCAAATGAATTGATGAAAAGTATTAATTAATTGTATAGTAAGTAAAGGAGAAATATGGGAATGCCAAAAGAACTTAATTTTATGAAAGAAAGAGCTGATGAATATATAGCATTAGCTGATCAAGATGGTGAGGCATGTGCGAACGTAGTGGAAATTGTGTGGACTGATAACTGCGTTCCCGACATAATAGAAAAAAAAGCTCCTCATAGTTTTGGAGAAGTTGAGGCTATTTGTAGCGATATGAATGAGGACGAGTGCCTTGCTATTGTTATTGATCCCACAGAATGGACAGAAGTGAACAGACAGTGTTTGAAGCTTAATTTGATAGATGAAGTAAGGGCTTTTTCATGCTCAAGAACAGCTATTAATGGAAAAGAAGTCATTGTTGTTAGATGCTATTCAAAAGTTGATCAAGCAGCTTAAATTAACCTCTCAACGCCTCCACCCTCTCCCTCACCGGCGGATGGGTCATAAACATCTTACTAAACCAGCCCACGGCATTTTTTGAGTTCTTCAATGGATTGGAGATGTATAAATGAGCCGTGGCTTTATTGGCTGCTTCCAGAGGTTGCTTATCTTGACTTATTTTTGTGAGAGCTTTGATTAGACCTTGAGGGTTCTTGGTCATTGCTACCCCACTAGCATCAGCTAGAAATTCTCGTCTTCTAGAAATAGCCAGTTTA
>Ga0233437_1000894_pt1 | contig 60942 bp, 59 predicted proteins | sample SI_122_August201_FD_182714 | JGI IMG/M metagenome (GOLD analysis project Ga0233437, IMG submission 182714) | Seawater microbial communities from Saanich Inlet, British Columbia, Canada - SI_122_August2016_200_MG | ecosystem: Environmental > Aquatic > Marine > Inlet | place: Canada: British...
TAATAGCTAATGGTGTCTCTCAACATATAGGCAGCGGCTCCTACCAGGAGAACAACCAGAAAGACGCGCATCCGCAAAGGTCCAGACATAAGGATCAATCCTTTTTCATTTGTTCGTATTCCCACTTCATGTAGCGGGATAAATTCTTTTCAATACTAAGCTCGCTATGATTGAATTTGAGGTTTCACTCTCGCATCCCCATCATCAAGTGTCAGGCTGAGCTTGTCGAAGCCTAAACATTATAATTCTCAGTTAACCATCCCGTCGTCGCTCACCTGCGGTGAGCTATGACGTGGTGCCCACTTGTGGGCAAAAAAGCGAAGCAATATAGAGTCCACCTAATGTTCTCCAAAGATTTTTTAGGAGCATCAGTTGGGATGTTTGGAAGTTGGAGTGTTTGCTTGTTGGATCATTTACTCGCAGGTTTACTTTGCACGTAATCACTATAGGAGAAACATGTATTTGACCTCGAAAAAAAAATACAAAATTATACTGGTAGCTGGTGCCCGCCCCAACTTTATGAAAATAGCACCACTTATGCATGCATTAGAAGGTCATCCAACACTCGAAGCAATTCTGGTGCACACGGGACAACACTATGATGAGAAAATGTCTCATTCATTTTTTGACCAATTGAATATTCCCAAGCCGCATATTAATCTTGAGGTGGGCTCAGGGAGCCACGCAACACAAACCGCCCGAATAATGGAGAAATTTGAAGCTGTTTGTTTTTCAGAAGAGCCGGATATGGTATTAGTAGTTGGTGATGTAAATTCCACTGCTGCTTGCAGTCTGGTTGCCTCAAAATTGCATATTAAAGTTTGTCACTACGAGGCGGGTCTCCGTAGTAGAGATAGAGATATGCCAGAAGAGATTAATCGCCTGGTCACGGATGCCATTACTGATCTGTATATCACAACTTCAGTCGATGGTTCAGAAAACTTGATTTCAGAGGGGGTAAATCCAGATCAGATACACATGCTGGGTAATTTGATGATCGATAGTTTAGTGAGCCATCTTGAAATGGCAAAAGCTCAACAGTTAAATCTTCAAGATATTTCTGGATCCCCCCTGGATCTGTCATGGAAAACAGAGATGACTCCCTACACAGTAATGACTTTTCATCGTCCTTCCAATGTTGACGATAAGGATACACTCAGCGTTCTAGTGGATGAATGGCTGAAAACCGCTGAACACTTGCCTATTATTTTCCCAATCCATCCCAGGACGCTTGGAATGCTGGATAAATTCAGTCTCCTTAATCTTCTGATATCTTCTCCAGATATTCACCTAACCGGTCCACTGGCCTATTTAGATTTCTTGAAGTTGGTGAGTGAGTCTGCCCTGGTGATTACAGACTCGGGAGGTATTCAGGAAGAAACCACTTACTTAAAGATTCCCTGTTTAACTGTGCGTCCCAGCACGGAAAGACCCATAACAATTTGGGAAGGCAGCAATCAACTTGTTCAGTCTAGAGAAATTTTTAAAAAAGTAACACAAGCCCTAAACATTCCAAAAACAGAATACAAGATACCAAAATATTGGGAAGGTCAGGCGGCTAAACGGATTCTGGATTTACTTCATAATTTTTCAAAGATTCCGGATTGAATGCAATCTGCTCCTAACACTCTAGTTTTTTGAAATAAACTGATGTGTGTCTATTTAAAGTTGAGACTTTTAGAATAGTTATTGCCGGATTTGGTGTCTCTTGGATGTATAAAAGGCAGCATTATTCGTTTTTTTTTAATTGTAAATATTCCAAAAAACCTTATTTAACAATAGAATGAAGATTGCTTTTTGGGGGTGAGAAGTGTATTATTCAGGCGTTATCAAGAAATATATGACCTCGATTGGGGTAATTCGAGATCAATTTTAAAAATGGGTCGCCCTGACCTGAAGAAAATGAAGAACTTTGGAGGAAACATGAAACGTTTTTCTTTACTATTTATTCTGGTATTTGCTGTCGCTGCTTTCGGTCAGGAAGCTATGGAAGCACCGGCCGAAGAGATGGCTACTGAAATGGTGGCTGATTCTGCCGCCGTTGACACCATGGCCATGGACGAAATGCTCATGACCGATACAACAGCTGTCATGGAAGAAGCCGTTGTTGAAGAAGATGCTGGGGATGCTCTGGAAGCAATGCTGGCTGAAGAAGGGACCATGGAAACCGAAGTTACCAGTGGGTCAGCTATGATTGGATATACTGCTGGTTTGATGGGTGGCTATCCTGTTTACATGTCATCTGGTCTTGGAGATGGAAAAGCCGCACCGGTTTTCGGGATTATTGCAGCAACACCGTTTGGTTTTGCAGTTGGACCATTTGAAATTGGTATAGGCGTTGAGTTGGGGATGTATGATTTTACAGATGCTACAACAGATTATTCTGGTATAGTGGCACTTGCTACATTGAATACTGCTCTGTTGGAAACTGCTCAGGGTGCTGTGTCTGCTGAAATTGGTGGTGGTTATTATGGCACCAGCGTAGGTGGTACTGCAGGAGCAACATTTAATTACGCAATTCCTAATATTCCATTGGTCCTAAAACCATATGTTCGCGCTAACATGACGCTTGCATCTGGAGATAATGAGATTGGTAGCGTTGCCTGGATCAATGCGGGTGTATATTTGAGCTATATGTTCTAAACGTATTACTGAAAATACTGTTTTTCAAAGCCCTACCAAATGGTGGGGCTTTTTTTATTACCGGAATACTTCATCAATTTGATTGGAAGGAAAAATTAGTGAAGTATCAATATGTACCTAGCGCCTTGATCTGCTTGTTATGCTGTGCCTAAGTCAGACTAATTTAGAGATTTGGGTGTGATTTTACAAGTGAGACTGAGGGTGAATACTCATGACAAATAAAAGCAAGAGGGTTATGCTCAAAAAAATACATGCAAGAGTGATCATTGAAACATGGAGACTTGAATATAATTAAGAGAGACCTCATAGCTCTCTGTGTGATTTATCATCGAATGAGTTCACAGAACTATGGGAAAAAGAACATGAAATACTAGCTTTGGAAGTGGCGTAAGTCTGGGGGGAAGATCAATAGTCCGAAAGTTTTTTAAGATTAAATCATATATCGAGGGTTAGTGCTACAATCTCCTTATTAAAATATTAATGAGACACACCCCTCATTCTTGCCACTCTATGAATTGTAAGTGCCACAATTTTTACGTTGAATAGTAACGAGCGGTTGTTTAGATAATATTCATCATATCTGACCTTCTCAGGTATACTTATCTCATCACGTCCGTTGATCTGTGCCCAACCAGTAACTCCTGGCATCATTCTATGAACCCCCACTTTAGTCCGAAGTTCAATCAAATCAGCTTGGTTATGAAGAGCTGGTCTGGGTCCAACAAAAACCATTTCTCCAAAAATAATATTCAAAAGCTGAGGTAATTCATCTAAACTGAGTCTCCTAAAAAGAGGACCACTCTTCGTGTATAATGACTCTGGGGAATTCATCAGATGTGTTGGGATATCAGGGATTCCATTTTTCATGGTTCTAAATTTGTACACATAGAATTCTGAATTGTTAATTCCAACTCTTCTTTGTCTAAAAATAATTGGAAGACCATCACCAAAATAAATTATAACAGAAACTAGTATTAGTAGAGGTGATAATAATACCAACAATAGAAGACCAATTATTCTACTGAACATGGTGTTTATTCACATTTGTTATGGTTGCTTTAAGATCAACATAGGAGCGTATTTTCATAGAAGGAAAAATATTACTTGTAGTAAGTTTTGTACTATTCTCAATCAGGAAAATATTTTTTATTAGCTTGCCCAAGATATATACAAACCATAATGTAACTTTTGGAATTCTTAGTGCATTTTTTGCATCCTGCATAGATAACAAATCTTTGTAGGTATATTCTACAGGGTCGGAAATATTATACACTCCTGGAGGTACTTTATCTTCTATAATACCATCCACGGCTTGCATGATATTATCAATGTTGCATAATGAGAGTTGATTTTTACCATTACCAACTTTATAAAAATAGTCCTTTATTTTTGTGCGACGATCAATATTCAGAGTGAATTTTTTCGAATACACTGGCGCGAAACGTAATAGCCATGAGCAATTAGCATAGTTATCTAATAAATATTTCTCAGCTTCAAATTTTGTAACTGCGTATGGACTGAACGGTGCAGGCTGAAGGGATTCATCATATTCTCTTTGGTAATACCTTTCCCCATAAACTGAAATAGTACTCGCGAAAATAATCTTCCCAGGCAATTTATTTACTTTTTCAAAAGCCTGGAGCAAATTTACTAAAGTCTGAAAGTTTACAGACCTAAAAACCTCCAATTCTGCACCCTTGCCCTTTGCGTGCGCTAGACCAACTAAAAATATAACTACATCAATATTACTATCGATGTTTTCAACATACGTTTGAACCTTATTTGAATCGGATAAATTAAGCCACACAGAATTATTCACTCCAGGGCTTGGGCTATTATCGAGTGAAATAATTGAACAAGTAGATTCAAATCGAGCGTAAATATGGGAACCAATAAACCCATTCCCCCCTGCAAGTAGAATGTTCAATTTATAAACCCCAATTGACTGATTTCTTACATTTATCATTTGTCATTTGTCATTTGTCAATCTTATAATTATAATTCGAAACAAATATCTTATCACTCTTTATGTTACAATTAGTGGGCTACTCTGGCTGAACCTACATATTGATATTCAATACTTTACAGTAAAGACACTATTTTATATCTACATTACCGATTTTGTAGGAGTTAGTAATTGATGCTCTTAATGAAATTAATATGTGGCGGACTTTCAAACCTAAAAGTATTGAATATCCGATAATTACATTGAAATTGTCCATTAAATGATCCTTATAAAATATTTCAAATCCTTTGGAATATTCTTTCAGGAGAAATTTATTATTGGTCAATTTGGTTGATTGACTGCCTAAATGAATGATTTTGGGCGTATTTAGATAATAAAATAAGAAACCAGCCTTGTTTGATCGATAGAACCACTCAGAGTCACCGACATACATAAAATAACGTTCGTCCATTAGACCAATTCTCTTAATCACATCCCGCCTAATTATACAGCATGTTGCAGCTGCCATATCGACAACTTGTGTTTTGTTGTAATCCATCTCAAGTGTATAGTAATCATTATATACTTTTAGATGTTTAATGATTATTTTTGGTAAGAGACTGAATAAAACACCAAATGAAATACTTGGAAATTTTCGACAACTATATTGCAAAGACCAATCTTCATTGACAAGTTTGATGGCAGCAAAACCAGAATCATTGTGTGAATTCATAAAAGATATCATTTTCGGAAATACTGGTTCAATGAAAATTACATCAGAGTTCATGAGTACTATATATTCACCGTTCGCAGCTTCTATCCCCCGATTATTGGAAAAACAGTATCCCTTGTTTGAGTTGTTTGAAATAATTTTAACATCCACGAATTTAGAAGCAATAGATTCTACGCTTCCATCCGTAGAACAATCATCGACTACTATTATTTCAAAGTTTATTTCATTATGATATTTATAAAGACTATTAATACATTCAATTAGTAGATCTCTTGTATTGTAATTTGGGATAATTATTGAAACAGCAAATTTATATTTAGTTAAATTCAATTTATTAGGTTCTTACTCTGTAGTTTGTGGACAGATTTGGAGTATTCATCTCGGTAGATTGGTTGCTTTACTACCCACGAGATAAACTTTTCTAATCCTTTTTCAATATTAAATTTGGGAATAAATCCAAGTACTGAGTTCAGTTTAGTCAAATCAGCATAATTATGTCTAATATCTCCAGTTCGATACTTGCCGGATATTTTGATCCGCTGATTCATATTAACATTCAATTCTTTTCCCAATAATTTGGCTACCGTTAAAACCGAAATGGGTTCACCATATCCAACATTCAATATCTGGTAGTCTGCATTATCTGATTGAATACCTAGTATTGTAGCTTCGACGACGTCATCAAGAAATACAAAGTCTCTACTCTCTTTGCCATCTTCATAAATTTCTATGCAATTGTCATTTCTAATTTGATTACTAAAAATAGATAATATTCCTGTATAAGGATTCAATAACGATTGACCTGGACCATAGACATTCTGATATCTAAATATTACAAAAGGTAATTTTATTGAGTGGCATGAAACTTGAATTAGGTTTTCTTGAACTTGTTTTGTAATAGCATAGATGGAGCTTGGCGATAAGATAGAGTCTTCATCCGTAGCCGTAGCCGTGATAGATTTTTGACAATTATTACATTTGGGTTCATAGACTCCATTAGTCATATCAATTGCATTCCTGGCGCTAGGATATGTCACTCCGCAGTTTTCACATCTATACTTTCCTTCCCCATAAACAGCCCGAGAGGATGCAAGAATAATCTTCTTTATGCAATGCTGTTCATTTAGTAAAATGTCTAAGATGTTTGCTGTGCCACCAATATTGACGTCAACATATTTTTTTATGTCATACATAGATTGACCAGTCCCGGTTTCTGCTGCAAGGTGAATTATGACATCAACTTTTTTAATAATTTTTCTCAAACATTCTATTCTTCTTACATCACCATTAATGAATTCTACTCTTTTGTCCAATGAGTTATATAAGTATGACTCAGTTGGACTAATTCCGTGAATTTGCTCCGACAAATTATCCAATACTGTAACACTGTATCCTTCGAGTATCAATTTATTGGATAATTTCGATCCGATAAACCCTGCTCCACCAGTTATAAGGACCCTATTTTTCATATTTTACTACTTTTCGATTTGGCTGCTCTATAATTGTCACCATATTACTCAAAAAGGTTTTTTGAGTATAATAACGTTTTGCTCTGGCATTGTTATTTAACCCAATACTTTTTAGTTTGTTCTTTTGAGAGGAAAGGGTACAAAGGATTTCCTTTATCGATTCAGGTGATTTCCGCTTTACATAGAAGCCATTGATTCTGTCATCAAATATATCCTTTATTCCTGCATGATTTGTTGTGATGACAGCACATCCAGATGCATATGCCTCAATAATTGATATCGGTTGACCTTCATATTTATAATATGTTGGTAAACAATATATGTGGTTTTCATCGAATAGCTTACATTTATTGATCAAATCGACTGGTCCATGATATTTTACATTATGGTAGCCCTGAATCTTCTTAAGGAATTTTTCTTCTTCTTCGACAGTACTAAAATGTCCGGCATAATTAATCGTTATCTTTTTTTGAATATTACCAGGAATAGTCTTGTATGCATTAAACAATTCCTCATGTCCTTTGCCATGAATTAGATTGCTCAAAAACAATATATTTATTGTTTTCATCTCATCATACTTCTTAATAATTTTATCCTTAGAATTGAAAAGGGCAGGTTCAGCAAAGTTATTGACAACTTTTATTTTCTCTTCTTCAACAATATTTCTAAATATTGTTTTAAGTGACTCGCCGAGAACAATGATTGTGTTTACCCTCGATAACAATATTCTTGCCAAATGTGACAAATATTTGCTTCTATCATATACATGTTTCCTTATACCACCACCATGTAGATGTAGTATTGTTATAGGTAGTTGAGCAAGAAGCAAAAATAATATTAGATTGTCCTTTATATTACCCGAAATTGACTGCGACATTGTCATATATATTACATCATATTTGGATTTGATCTTGATAATCGTTTGAAATAACTTGAAAACTTGTAATATTCTCTCAAAAGAGTTTACACCATGAACTAGCCCGCCCTTTGAATAATCAAGAACCTTAACGTGATGACTTCGTTGTAATTCTCCTAAGAATACTTTGCTGGCTAGCGAGAGACCTGTAATTGGTCCTGATATCGGTGCGATATATAAGATATTCATTTCTATCGAAAACTCATAATTAATTAATTTTATATATTACAGTGTAATTACATCCCAAATACTTAGTGAATGGGAGCATAAAGAATATATCATCTAGAAAGATAAACAAACGTGCTATTGTCTTCGGGATTTTCAATCTTTTCTTCAATCTAAATAATCTGTATATGAATTCATTACCATAATGCAAAAAGCCGACAAAAAACCATGATGGTATGATTTTCTTTATTTCATAATTCGCCTTGGTTGCCATCTCTTCAAAATCTTTTAGTGAAAATCCATGCATATGTTCATCGGCTTCAGAGTGATCTCGTTTCGAAAAAAACAATCTATATATTGGCTTTAAAAGATTTATAGTTTTATACCATACAATATTTGGTTCCAAACCAAGGACTATATAAGCCCCTTTTTTCGCAACTCTTGACATTTCTGAACATGCTTTATCATAATCTTGGAAGTGATGGAACGCACCAATGATAAGAATTAAATCAACCTGATTATCCTTTATTTTTATATCACTTGCTTCTAAGAGACAAAATTTAACATTGTCCTGTTTCGACAATCTTCTCGCCTCAGTTACTGTTTTGAAAGAAATATCCGATAGGATATACATCTTACAACCTGAAAACATACTATTAAATAAGTTTGCATCGTAGCCTACACCTCCCCCTAGCTCAAGCACCACTGAATTCTCATTTACAACATTGATTGCTTCGTTTAGAACTCGCTTGTGATATTCGGAAACGTGCAGTGATTTTAGTTGATTCATTTCAACCCATTTTTCACTTACATTACCGTGGTAATTTGCATCCTCCATCGAAATTGCGTCGATACCCTCAGGTAACAAGTCAATAATTTTGCTTTGGATGTCGCCTAATTCATCGATATTTATTCTGGTGTTATGTTTCATTTTATTATTACTCATAATCACATTCTACCTTCTTAATTGGATGTTTTATCTGCATCAAGAACTGCTTCATATATTGAATTTACAAATGAATTAATATTATATTTCTTGTTAACGAGATCAACCGCATTCCTAGCCATACTTGCACGTAATTGATAGTTGCTTTTTAAAAGGTTCATTTTTTCTACTAATTGATTGATCACTATCGAGTCTTCGAAAGTTCTTATTCTATACCCTGTTACACCATCAATAACAAAATCCCATTCCGTTCCATCCGCAATGCCACAGATTACAGGCAATCCATTGATCATAGCTTGGGGGATTGCTAATCCACCCCGTCCTGGCAGGACGAATACATCTGAACACTGAAAGTATGCATTCACTTTTTCAATTATTTTTCCTGTAAATGTAATTTCGTTTTCTATGCCAAGGGATTCTGCTAAAGCCATGATATTATTTTTCTCGTACCCTTCCCCAATTATAATTAGGTGGACATTTTCTGTTTTTGTTAAAACTTGTAAGTATGCATGTAATAATAAATCTAATCTTTTATCCTTTTCAATTGCACCAACGAATAAATAAAGAAATTTGCCTTTAAATATTGGTGAGTTTTTGATTTTTTCAGCTTCCTCAATATTTGCTACTATTTTTTCTTTAACTTTATCCGTGTCAATATTATTTACAGCTAGTTTGCACCTTGATGTATTTAGACCAATATTTTTAGCATATCGCAACCCTAAACTACTATACGAAAGAAATATTTCACTTCTTAATTCTAATTGTCTAACAAGCTTTCTGTATATTTTTGAGAGCCCTTTATAGGGATAATTTTCCAACTCACCTGAAGTATGCCAAATAATAGGAATCTTAAATATTTTTGCGAATGGAAAAATAAATAAAAGGTTATTGAAAATATTCGCAGCACCCTCAGCAAATATGACATCGGGTTTAAATTGATACAATTTTTTAAAAAGATTTGGAGTAATTATAAACAGAGCCTCTCTCTTAGAAGAACTTACTGAGCCTTTAATTGTAAATAGTTTAAAGTGTTCTATTCCATCTATATTCCTCGCATTTCTTACTCGCCTATCTTCAAATCCTTCACTATAGAAAGCCGCAACTGAAATATCATCATATGAATTAAGTTTTTGAAAAACAGGCAACCGATAATGCGTAATTACCCGTGTAGTGTAGGCTACTCGAATTATTTTTTTGATTTTTTGTCCTTTCTTTACCTTTAATCCCTTTCAAGAGATTGTATGTACTTGAAAAGATTTGTAGCTGACTTCTCGGGACAAGTTTCTACAATTATGTTTGCGAAATTCTTGTCTATTTATCAACTTAATATGACTACAATACAATTCTGCTATGGAATTGATAAAATACTGTGAGATGAATTTGCTAATCATTCAATAATTGTGTTAGTGTATCTTTGTATATGGGTCCATGATTAGGGAATACTCTTCTCCTGTGGCTGAAATGTAAAATATCTTATATCCTATCCCTTGTAAAGAAGATATGGCCCTTTTCGTTTTTCTTACATTTGTATCGTCAAATCTATGATGAAACTCAACCATTATTTGTGTTATTGAAATGTTTGATTCAATTATATCCTGAATAACACCATACTCTGACCCTTCTATATCCATTTTTAAAATATCGATTTTTCTATGTCCTAACATTTTCATAATAGATGCAAGTCTATAAACGGGAAGTCTTAATCCTTTTGAACTGTCATTCGCATTGTTTATGGAAAACGATACATGATTAGAATTTAAAGGTGGATAGAATAATATTTCACCATCTTCAGCGGCCACCCCATATTCACAAAATACAAAATTAGATGGAAGCTTTTGTTTTTTCATCCACTCTATAGATCGAGGTGTGGGGTCGAAGGCATATACATCACATCGAAAATTATTAGCGAGACTTAAATCAAAAGAAATATCTGTTCCGACACCAAATGAATAAATAATAATATTTGAAGACAAGTATTCTGTAGCTACACACCATTGTGCTTTAATATTACCGATCAATTCCTTCTTAATTTTAATATCAATCGGGAAATAAACTTCTACTCCACGTAAAATACGGAAGTATTTTTTTTGTTTTTGAAATATTTGAATTAAGATTATGAAAATCTTTTTAAGAATCATAATTTCGGTTCCATCTCACTTCTTGATAAACCCAAATTTTGCCATATATTTTTAAACCGAATTTCCCATGAATGTTTCTCCACTGATCTTCTCCTAGCAGCTTGACGTATTTTACTTCTGATTGCATCCCGTTTAGGATGGAGATAATATTTTATTTTTTCACTCAATTCTTCTTTTGATGAATAAAATAACATCTCCTTATCTTCTTCAAAGTACTCCAACAACTCTGGCGTTCTATTAACAATATGAACGGCACCACACATAGGTGCTTCAAATTCTCTTAAATGAATACACATAAGGGGAGTTTTCAATACATAAGTATTTGCGTACTCAATTGAGCCATAACTAATGGCCATCTCGGAATAATATTTTCCCATTTCAGAAAATGCAGGTCCGGAATAATATTGAGGCTCCTCAAGAGGTTTGGATTCAATTCTTAAACCCAATGAATCGAATATTGATTTCTTCAATGCTCCGGCTATAATCTTTCTGCCAGTTTTTATCATCAATTGCTGTGAGGTAAACGGAAGAGAATAACCAATATTTTTGACAGCACGAAAAAGAGGGTTATCCGAGTCATCAGTTTGATTTTTATTATTTCCGAAAATATTCATGTTTATGCTATCTTCAGTTAAATGCCTTATGTAATATCGTCTTGCACCATTAACACTTCCAATAAAACCAACATATCTTTTTTCCTCTATGGAAACAGGTCTAAACTTATATGGATTGGCAGCATAGGGCATCATAATCACATTTGCCCCATAAGAATTCAAAATATCTATATTCTCTCTAGATGTAGCCCATATTAGATCAAAGCCGCTGGCAATCTTCTTTATAATGAATGGAACACTTAAATCATCACAATGCATTAAAACCGTAGGAATCCCCAAACGTTTGATGTGGATTACCGCATCTTTTGAAATTGTTTTGTCGGATGCAGCCGTAAAAAACATATCTATTTTATACTTCTTTAGCAGTAGTTTAATCTCGTCAATCAACATTTCTGAGTATTCAGAAATGTTACCAATCCGGTTTAGCTTGACGACTGGATCAAATATGTGCGTATCGTGGCCAATACGGTTTAATTCATCAACATAATGATGTAAAGGCCAGGTGGACATAAAACCGTTGTTGCCCTCTGGTTTATAAAATAATATCCGCATTATCTAATTTATATTCCTTCACGACAGACCCGACAATTTGTATGGGAAAAGATGGATGAAAAATAAAATTCATTTAAAGAATATTAAAATGTGATCGGCAATAGATTTTAATCGCTTTTCATTAACCATGAATATTAACGATTTTCCTACTCTCTGATCAAGTTTTCCAAATTGACAGCATCCTTTAAAAACATCTGCACAGTCTCTTTGCTATATGGATGGACGAGCATGCCTTCAATCAGTTTGGGGGAAACAGTTACAATATGTGCCCCGGCGTCCAGCCAATCAACGACATTTAATACCTCCCGCGTAGAACCAACTATTATCTGTGATGAAAGTTTAAAAGAATCCAATAACCGTCTTAATCTGGATATTTCATCGCAGGCATTGTAGCCCATATTATTTACGCGACCACCAAAAATAGATACATAGGTTGCGCCTGCGATAGCTGCCAAAAGACATTGTTGTGCACTCATCATAGCTGTCACATTAATTCTTACATCATGATTCATTTCTAGCTCATGAACAACCTCAAGATTTTCAAGCTCACCTTCTGGTCCATGTATGGTAATTTTTACATTAATGTTGTCAGCCCATCTACTAAATTCTAATGCCTGTTTCATCATTATAGCGGGATCATTGCTCATAACTTCAACAGATAATGGCAAAGGATTAATCAATTCTGCAATTTTTATTGAACGTCTTTTTATACCTTCCATCCCACCAGTTACACCATCTTTTAGCATTATGGTTGGGTTTGTTGTAACCCCCCCTATAACACCCATTTTTAAGAATTTTTTGATTTCTTCAATTCGACCAGTATCTATAAATATTGCCAAAATATTGCCTCCTAGTTAATTGATTCCCATTTCATTTCATATTTTTGCAAGTCTGGATGTGAAACTAATAAATGCCATATCACCGCCTGAAATGCCTCTGTATGGGGTGTTACATTCATATTATTGACTGGTGGAATAATGACAGCTGCATCAGAAGTTTCAGATGTATACCCACCATTTCTTCCAACCACACCGATCACTTTTGCATTTACCTTTTTGGCGTGTTTGATAGAGTTAACAATGTTAACACTAATATTATTTTTCTCATCACCTCCACCAACTGAAAAAATAAAAAGCGCGTCCTTTGATTCAAGGCGACTGCCTTTTAGCCAATTTACGTAACAGGTATCCCAACCATCGTCATTTATCCTGGCGGTAAGTTCGGAAACATTATCAGTAGGCGCGTAAGATTCAATACCACATATTTTCCTGAAATCATTTACTGCATGAGAAGCATGCCCTGCACCTCCGCCAACACCAATAAAAAACAACCTGCCTTTATTATTTCTCACCTCTTCCAGAATCTTAATCATCTTTTTAATCTTATTTTTGTCAATTAAAGAGATTATGTTTTCCATTTCTTTGAAATAGTTATTGATAAAGTTCATTACTGCTTTCTCCACTAGATATAATTAAATTTACTGCTTCCCTCAATGAGTCAACATGAAAGTCTGCATTTACGTTCTTGTTGTATGGTTTTTTTATTAATACCGTAGAGCAACCAGATGCCGCCCCAGATACGATATCTTTCCAATTATCACCAATCATATAAGAGGTGGATAATTCTATATTATGCTCATCGGCTAATTCAAGGATCATGCCTGGTTCTGGCTTTCGACAAAAGCAGTTATGACTGTCCTCATGGGGACAGAATACTACTTTCTGTATAGGGAACTTTTTTAAAATTAACTCATTCATTTCAATTACAGTCTTTTCGCTAATAAGACCTTTTGATATATCTGGCTGATTTGTAACAACAAACAACATATAACCTGAGATAGATAATTTTCTGAGTGGTGCTGAAATATCACTACAAAGCTTAAATTCATTGAACGTCCACGGTGCAATTGGTTTATCGCTCCCCCGAAATATTACTTCATTAATGACACCATCCCTATCTAGGAAAACGGCCTTTCTTTTTATACTACCAAGAACTATCATCTTACACAATAAAGTTAATCACTGGTTATTATAGTGTTTTACGCAATGAGTTGTTTGATTCAAGGTTTACTAAGTTAATTCTCCTCATTGTAAATAAATCAGAATTGTTGATCAATTCAATTGAACTATGGAATTCTTTTTTACCCCATTTATCGAAACTGGCGCTAATGGTTTTCCCTGTAAGCCCAATGGCGTCATCTGAAATCAGAAATTTTATGCAATTCACAACCACATCTATCGGTACAGAACCTTCATTTAATTTTTGCATAGTAAAAGCATAATTCTTCCCTGCTTGTGATTTTCCAGCAGAAAGCGTAGCATTATGAATTTCTGTTGTAACAAATCCGGGAGCAATGCAATTAACAGAAACACCCTCCTCGACTAGTTCTTCAGCTATTGTTTCGGTCAGTCGCACTACGGCTGCTTTAGATGCAGCATAAGCACTATAATTTGGGAAAGCATTAAAGGCACCACCACCAGAAAAATTAATTATTCTTTTAATCTTTGAATTCAGTAGAAGTTGAAGAAAATATTTCGAAATTAAATAGGTACCGAATGTATTAATTTCGAATGTCTTTTTCCATAATTTCGAATCCGTTTTATCAAATCTGCCAATTGCCCCCTGTAAGCCTGCACAATTTAGGATGACATCGACATATGAGAATATTTTTTTAACATATTCTTTAAATAGGATTACTTCTTTTTCGTTCGAAATGTCACATGTTTTAAATTTGATTGAGTTTGATTTTTCTGCAATGTTCTTAAGATTAAATTCTCTTCTTCCACAAATAATAACTGAATGACTTTCCTTATCTAATTCTAAAGCAATTGCAGCGCCAATTCCCGACCCGCCACCTGTAATTAATATATTCATTTTTTACCCGCAAATTTCATTTAATGCATTGGAAATCATCAAATCGTTCTCAAATGAATTCTGCTGTTTAGAAATCATTCGCTCAAATTGATGACAATCGTCTCTCCAAGTATCATCTGTTCCAGAAGTACTTACTTTATGCTCTATGGGGATACCGCTTGGGAATATCCGTTCTCTGTGAATAAATGAAGCCCCTCCCCACTTATTCAATCCATCAATGTGAACTGATCCTTCACTTCCATAGACATCTATGGTAAAGGTGTTTTTCCACATCAAATAGCTACATGTAAAAGTAATTTTGTGATCGGTTGATATGAAAGAGCAATGGTCGTTCACCCTTGCCTCATGATTATTGGAGGAAATAATTTGATATTCAAACTTTTTGTTGAACAAAAAACTAACCAAATCAATCAAATGGCACCCAAGGTCATCAATAACCCCCATTCCTACATCGCGCCATGTATTTGCAATGTTTTGCACCGTTCCATTCCCATATGCAAAAGAAGCAAAATAAACTTCACCAATTGTGTCTGATTCCAAATATTCTTTTAGTTTTCCTATCAATGGTTCAAACCGATGGTTGTAGGATGTATACCAGATCACTCCATTTTTAATTGATATATGATTGATGTTGTTAGCAATATTGTAATCTGAGAACAATAACGGTTTTTCAATTAGAGCATTCTTTCCATTCAAAAGTAAATACTCTAGTATTTCTATTTTGACCGAATTTGGTGTTGATACAATTGCCGCATCATAACTATTGACCGGGACCTCATTTATAAATTTATATTGAGCTTCAGGATTAATCGGATCTATTAATACAGTACATTTTCCGCCCAAAACGGCTTTCCGTTTTTTGCCTATGTTACCATAGCCAATAATTGCATATCGCATAATTTTAAATAAAACTTCTTTCTCTTAATAGTTTAATTTTGCCTCGAATTTTTTTGAATGAAACGGGTACGTTACCTTCAACTTCACAAACAATAGCTGCCGCAATATTTCCAATAATTGAACTGATCAAGATATTTTTAGAATTATAGTATGCTAAGGAAGCCGCCGCTAGCATAGCATCACCGGCACCAATACCATCTACTAGATTTTCGACAAAACTCTCGATCACAAAAAATTCTTTAGGATTCTCCCCACTATCTCTAAAAACCATAATTCCTTTTTCTCCAAGTTTCAATATTAAATATCGAGATTTGGCCTTCTTATGCAAATTGGTGCCTATTGGCCTGACACCACTATCCTGATCAGCCAATGCAAACCTTGCTTCCCTTTCATTCGGAATTATGATATCAAAATTCTGAAAATCAAGAATATTTCCCCATCTGTTACTCACTTGACTATCGGCAATTTTTACTGCATTTAATGGTATATTATCACAAAAGATTTTTGCAGATTCTTTGTTAAATATTCCATGCCTAAAATCACTAAAAATGACTATTTCAGCTTCAGTTCTTTTAATACACTCAGCTATTTTACTAATCAGTTCGTCATTAACAATACTACTATCAACAGTATCTACTTGGAGTAATTTATATCCGTCGGCCCAAAATCTTTCTTTTGAGGTAGTTGGTCGTGAAACATCCACCACAGCATTAATCTTTATTCCACTGTCCTTTAAATCTTCCATTACTAGTGTGGATAATTCATCATCCCCTAATACAGTCGTAAAAGTAACATCTGCCCCCATACTTTTTAAATGTTTTGCAACAATTCCGGCACCACCAATAAAAGTATCAGTGGATTGGTATTTTACACTAAAAGTCGGGGTCTTCGTTGTAGGCCCAAGTACGGAACAGAATGAATATTTATCAACAATAGTATCCCCGACTACGTGCACTTTTGTATCACCAAATTCAGAAAATACTTTTTCTAGATCTTTGAATTCAATTTTTTCTGCTTCCATGATAGAAATCAATTTTTCCACAGATAGATTAGGCTTTTTTATTGTCTGAAAATTAGTTGAGGAATAGACTACATCACCAGGACTGAAAATTACCTCCCCACCATATGATGAAATTATATCAATCTCTTCTTTTGTCTTGGGATGAATTCCATCTTTAGAATATTCAAACCCTTTTACAAAGAAATCTGGTTGTAGTGATTCCAAATTCTCTAAAGGTTTTTCATTTTCATCGATAATTACATAATCCACAATTTCAAGAGCAGCTAAATTTTTTGCCCGTAAATCTTCCGGTATAAATGGTCCATCTTTCTTTTTAGTGACAAATTTATCGGCAGTTAATGACGCAACTAAGATATCTCCAATCTCCTTGGCATACAGAAGATGTCTAATATGCCCGGGATGAACAATGTCAAACGTTCCATGACACATAACAATTTTTTTATTATTTTTTTTTGTCGCCTTAAGAATAACACACAATTCTTCAATTGTTTTTATTTTACGCAATATTGAGTTCGGGTATTTCGACATCTATTTTACTCCATCTTATTTTGATAAATATTTAAACCAATCTTTAGTCGCTTCTTCTATTTTTTTTTCCGTCCAGACTGGAGCTTCTCTCCAATAATCAATGTTATCCAACATAATTTCTACTCCTTTTTCAAGTGAAATCTTTGGATGCCAGTCCAGAAGCTCATTAATTTTTGATATATTTGCATATGTACAATCAGGTTCACCAGGTCTTTTTGGTATATGTTGAACTTCACCACCTATTAGATCTACCAACATATTAATGCTATATGTACCTCCACTTCCAACATTAAATATCTCATTTCGCACATTTGATTCTGCCGCCATAATACAAGCATTGACAACATCTGTGACAAAAGTAAAATCCCGAGTTTGATTACCATCTCCAACGACGGTGAATGGTTCGTTATTTAATTTTTGCGCTAGAAATACGCCAAATACAGCACCGTACGTTCCTGAGGTTCTAGACCGGGGACCATAAACATTAAAAAATCTTGTAGAAACAACTGGTAAATTGTAAACTTTCCCCCAATGTAATACCATTTGCTCGCCAAGATATTTAGTAAGTGCATAGGGATATTCTGTTCTGATTTCTGCATTCTCCGAAGTTGGATACTTATCCGGTATACCATAGCATGATGATGAGGCAGCATAAACAAAACGTTTAATTTTAGCTTTCCGTGATGCCTCTAAAACAGATAATGTTCCAAGCACGTTTGAATGAAAGTAGTTGGATGGCTCTTGTATGGAAGGTACAATATCAGCTAAAGCTGCCAAGTGAAAGACCCAATCAGCTCCAAAAAAATACGAATCTAATGAAACATTATCAGCTATATCTAGTTCAACAATCTCGAGATTGGGTTGTCCTGCTAGGTGAATTAAATTTTCGGGACGACCAGTACTGTAGTTGTCAATACATATGACCTCATTACCATCTGACAATAATCTTTCAACAACATGGCTACCAATGAATCCAGCACCTCCGGTCACAATTGCTTTCATTTTTCCTTATCCACCCTTTTCTATTAGTGATAAATACATTTTGTTCAATCGATGAGCATGATATTTTAGAGTAGCACTATTCATAGATTCAGCTTTTGTGCGACTCAGTTTAGAAGAAATACACTGCCTGACATCTCTATCTGTTTTGACAGATATACCAGTACCATAGTGCTTAATAAGACCACTAATATGGGAATTGTCAAATATGATGACGGGGAGTCCAACTTCGATGTAATCAAATATTTTATTTGCTGTAGAATATTTCAGTTTTTCCCTGGTCACTGAATATTGATTCTCATAGGATTCAACCTTACTAAAAATGTTTAAATGCATTCCAGCGTCATATCCTTCAATCGCGGACATCAATTCGGAATGTGGTACTTTTTCATAAATGTGAAAATACTGATTTTTCTCAGCTTCCTTCAAATACAGTGAGTAGAAATTACTGAAATCAGACTTCGGTATGGGATTGGCGGGATACAAATGTAAATGAATTTTTTGCCTAGCGAGTTCTCTTCCCACACCAATGTATTGGGCGAAGCCATAATCTTCACTTGAATATTTATCCTCTGGATTTATCCCTCCGGCATATACTACATGTAGTTCACGATTGCATGTTCTGTCAATGTTGCTTACTTTAGGAGTTTTCCAACAATAATCCGGAAAATATGTTGAAGGAGGTAGCGAATAATTGTACTTCCTCTTTAAATGTAGTGGCTCTAAACTTCTGGAACACAAGTGATCAGCATTCTGGATACAATATTTTTCTGCCCACTCTTCTAACTTGGAGTGTTTGTATTTTCCATGCAACATACCACGTAAGCAATCGTAAGGATCATAAACCACTGGCACAGGCGAAAAACGCAAAACTGGGAGCATATGTGCATTTGTGTATCCAACAAAAAGATGAATTATATCGGGATTGATTTTTCTGATTAGTTTCAAATATTGCCAAGAATTATTCATGATATAATGTTCATCAAAATATTTATTGCTGTCATCGTTAAAGTCTATTTTATGAGCAGCAAGAGTGATCCGATATCCACATGACTTGGCGGTAAAAGCTAGTTTGGATTCTCTTATTCTCGCCTTATGTGCTACAAATAGTATGTGTTTGGGGTTGCTGGTATTTTTTTCTCCTCGCATATTTCTACTGCTAAAAATACTATATATAACATAATAAATTGAATCTGGTATACCTCGCAAGAAATAAAATAGTATACTGATCAAGTATCTCTGCTTATGGGTGAAATTGAGTCGGAAGTTCAATAAAAAGCATCCCCTATTTAATCGTTTTTGCTATATCGGTAGCAAAAAGAGTAATTCCAAAGAATAGCGAAGTCGGCCACCAGCCCCATAGAGGAGAATGAGTCAGTGTGATCAAAACTAGAGCAGTTGAACAAAAAACAAAATATTTCCCTGCGGGGGTCGTTATAGTTCGTACTAAATAAAGATTTCTTAATAGTGTGAAGGAAATTACCATGAAGAGAATTATCCCTCCTTTAAATATTAGATTTGGATATCCCAGATGTAAATGAGATGCTGTATAGGTCCATGGGCGAACACCCATTGAATATACACTGCCCAAGCCAGTGCCAAGTGTTAATTGCATTCCTGTTGCTTCAGATAAATACATTCGGGCTTCCTGCAATCTATCAAATTTATCCAAATTCCCTGCCGACATACTAAATCGTTTTATAATCATCTCGCCAAGTATATTAAAATAACCAGTCGAAGAGTGAATGACAAAAATGAGTGCCATAATACTTATCGTCATAATAATAACTGGTTTTCTTCTTCCCTTCATATCGCCATACGATTTGCTTTTTAAAAATAGTAGGGATGAAATATTGGAAATAATAACGAAGGTTATAACATCAACAAATACATATCTTTTCAAAAAATAAAACCCAGTAAATAGAAATACTAACAAAATGAGATTAGCAGCCACCACAATCCTGTTATTTCTTACATAACTATAAATAATTATGAGCAAATAGGTAACAACTGATGTGGCTTGAAGCATAGTAGATATCGGAGAGCTATATCTATAAATAACACCTCTACCTTCAAGTGCCAAACTCGAATCAAATCCAATTAACCCTGCAATAATGATAGGGAATAATAGTGAAATATATCTTTGCACGAATTTTTTGATTTGGTTTTTTGAACTATTTATAAAAAGCACACCACTTAGTAAAAATATATATTGGAATACATCAAATAGAATTGACCCACCAATACCAACAATTCCATGGTCATATATACCTGATCCAATTGAAATAATGGACCAGAGTGCCAAGAAGTTGACTAAAAACTTACTATAGCCTTTTAGATTTTTCAGTGAGCGTTCCTTCAACACAGATTTGTACAATGCTACAAGGAATGATATCATAGCAAAAAGAAAAATAATGTTACGAATATTATAATATCTGTAGGACATAAAGATAAAACCAATGTATATCATAGCTATTCCAACTATGAGCCAATTGATCGATCTTTTTTGATCTAATATCCCCAAATTACTAATTTTCCTGACTCAGAATCACAGTTGAATTGCCTGTCTGATATAATTCGAATATTGTATTGCATTTCCCTCAGAGGAATCAAGCGAATAATAAATACCATGCCAATTATATGATGCGGCAGCCTCAAATGTACCGGAAACCCATTCACTCCAAGTTTGTAAATCTAGTTTCTCCGACCCGGACTGAAATACCTTGAATAAGTTCGCTAACTGTAGTCCAATACTGATATCGCTTAAATTCAACATTGAGTAAAATGGGGGATGCCCCAGTGCAATACCTGGCTTTCCCAATATGCGAGCTTCCATAGAGGCGGTACCTGCAAGTGTAATAGTTAATTCAGAGTTAAGTATGATATCTTTTGAGGGAATTCTAGGGTTTATTAAAAGGACGTTAGGGATATTTGAAAGTCGTTGATAATAGGTAACATTTCTACGACCTATCATTTTGGGATTTTCCTTAACTATCAGCTTCCAATTAATAGGTAGAGCTTGACTTAACAATCTGCAAACTTCAATTTGATTTTTCAGCCAAGGACTATACATTAGAATTGTAGCCTCCGGTTCAAAATGCAAAGGATAATAACAAGCGGAGTATTCTAGCATTTCCAATTCTCGGACTGTATCAATATCATGAGTTTTTGGGTATTTCTTCAAAAACCATTTTGAGGGTAACCTGCTTCGGAAAAAGTCGATTAACGTTAATTTCTCATAAAAATAGAAATCCATTTGTTTAGCATCGTAATTATGACACTTTCGCTCATCCAATCGTGATCTCCATCGTGATGAATATGTTGGCTTTGGATTATGGGGGGCCATATAGTCGATTCGTTCTGTCACAGGTTTATCCATATCCGAAATACATTTTGACAATAGCTCCTGCATATCTTCATTGGGAGTAACTTTCCAAGTTTCCCAAGGTGTCTTGAGAGCAATAACTCTATGTGCGGGGACACCACAAACAACGAAAGCAAAATGCCATCCACTCCTTATATTGGCTAGACTCCCTCCCAACCAATAGAAAAAATGATCATACATTGAACTAATCGAAAGTGTTCCTTCTGAAACAATATTGTCCAATACTACTAAATGTTTCTTTCCAAAGGTATTTGCTTCATCTTTTTCTTTTGGGAGAAATCTTTCAGAATTCAACATCAGATTGAAATTAGCTCCAACACCATAGTATAGTTGATCATCTATTTCTTTAAAACGTTCATCGGAAATATCTCGATCTGTTACATTTTGAAGTTCATGCGGAAGATAGTGGACATTATAACCTTCATCCTCTGCTATTTTAGCCGCCCAACTAAAAAAAGTTAAAAACTTCACATTCACTTCAGGGTAGGCTACTCTCAATTGCTTGGCCAATTCTAAATGAAAGTGAACCTCGGTGTTTCGGGTGTAAAGGAGAATTTGTTTTACCTTGTGGGTCATTTTGTCTTTCTAATTCTATTTAGTTTAATTATTAGCATAAATAACAGAATTTTTTTGATTACTCTTCCCGAATGTTTATCGTTGTCAAGTAATATGAATAGATTAATGTAAACATGCAAAGTACGGCATTTGCAAATAATCGAGCCCAGGCTGCACCCACAATACCAAACCCCTTTTGTATGAACAGGAAACCTAATGCCCAGGTTAGACCAAGGCTAAATCCAATTGCAAGCTGGTAGGGTAAATTTCGTCTAACAATGGGAATGATGTTCCCTGAGCCCATTGAAATAAAAAAGATACTTCCGAGTGCAGATATTTTGGCAGCCGCAATACCTTCAATATACTTGGGGAAAAATATTTCAACAATAGGTCCAATATAAAAATATACAACAAGGCAAAAAGGAACTATAAGAAGAATATTTAATATTAAACTCGTCCAATAAAAACGACGTAAACTGCGGGAGCTTTTAGTTTGCCCATACTTGGCCGCGCCCTTGGGATAAAGAAGCATTCCTAACGAAGCGGGAAGAAATATTGCTACTGTTGAGATAATTCCTGAAAGGGCATAATTACCTACTGCATCAGTACCTAAGAAAATGGCTATGACTGAACGATCCGCAATATTTTGATATGACAATATTATACCAGTTATAAGAATGGGCATGCCTACTTTGCTTAATTCGAGCACTTCTCGCCATTGACCCTTATTTGCAGGTTTTGCCGGGGGGTCATACAGCATCAGTAAAAATTTAATGACGGGATCAAGAGTTCTCCGGATAATTAGACCAATTACACCAAATAATGCTGGCAATAGACCCAGGATAATGGTGATTAGATTGTGGATGGTCATCAAAACACCCAACCTATGATAATTTTGACTGCCAAGGTATATACGTAATTGATATGTTTGTAGTGGATCAAAAACGAGTAGTCCTGCAATAATAAAAGTAGCCCATAAATAGTCAGAAGTTGCACCTATAATTACAAAATAAGTTACAACACAAATTGTGACTATGCTTCCCACCAAAGACCTAATTTTACTAAATGACCATCCAGCATCCACAATTAGCTGTGCTTTCTCTTTCTGTTCTTGAGCCAAATAGTATGGGAAATTTCTGCCTAAACCAGCAAAAACACCCAAATTTAAAAACCCTAAATACGATGGGATCAAAGATACAGTTTGAATTATGCCTAATTCTTCGGGACTTATGTATTTAAGTACAAAAAAATTACATATTAAACCAATAAAGGGCGCACTATACCTAGTAGAGAGGAAGAGTAACTCTCCTTTATTTTTTCTCATAGCTGTTATTATTTTTTTTGACCAAATATTCATGCTAAACCACAATGAAAAGGAGAAACGCTGAGGAAGAAAATACGTGGTTGAATTGAACCATATCCTTTTTACTGTATGCCTCTGAAATATATTTCATAATTCCATTACTGAAACCCAGATCAAAGACACCTAGATACCCAATAATCACGCCTGATATCACCCAAATACCATAAAGTTCTAAACCTATGTTTTTTACAAATAGAGGTAAAATAAAAAGTGCAACCAACTGGTTAATAGATTTAAAACCAGTATTATAAAGAATATTCTTAATACATAGTTGGCGCTTAGACATAAATAGCTGCAGTGATTTATTTTAGCAGAATGAGACTATATCACTTTCTGCAAGAATCCTCTTTTATCATATTCGTTGAATCGCGTTCCGATATTCGGTCCACTGCCCGACATCAATCCACGCCTTTTCCGATACTGGGAACACGCCTACCTTTAATCCCTCTTCCTGGATACTAGCTATGAGATCTGTCATGTCAAAATAGGTGTTTTCAGGAATTAGTTTTAAAATACTTGGCTCCAGGATATACAGTCCAGTATTGATGAGAAAATCGTATTCTGGCTTTTCTCGAATAGACAAAAGGTCACCGCCGTTTTTAATGTCACACACACCGTAGGGTATAGTATGGTGCTGCATGGATCCCACAAGGGTCAATGTGTTCGCCCTTTCGCGGTGGAAATCCATAATTTTACTATAGTTGCTTTTGATGATAATATCACAGTTTGAAACGAAAAATGGAGTTGTCAATTTCTTCTGTAATAATTTCAATGAGCCTGCGGTACCAAGCATTTTCCCTTCTTCTATAAAATTCAGGTTATATCCTAAATCATGATCATGAAAATAGGCTTTGATCATTTTCCCCTTGTCATTTAGCGTGATATAAAAATCTTTCATGCCATATTGACCAAACATGTCCATAATGACTTTGATGATAGGGTCTTCCCCCAAAGGTATAAGGGGTTTTGGAAGAATCCGAGTGAAAGGATCCAGACGTTTGCCCTTTCCCCCTGCCATGATGACGACAGGGTTAGTGAGTGATAGTTTTCTGCTTTTCCCTTTGATGACATAAAAACTTTCTTCTGTGATTATATCTATCATATTGCCATCATCAAGAACGGGTATATGCTTGGCCACACCTCCAGAAAAGATTTTTTCTACTTCAGGATTTTGATAATCTTTGGTCAGATACACAAAATTTCGATTCATGATTTTTTCAGCGGATTCATCAAGCTTTACTCCTTTGAGGATGGCACGCCTGAAATCTCCATCTGATATAACACCGATTACCTTATCAAATCTGTCAACACAGACACAGAACCCAATTCCACCCTCATCCATGTTTTTAATAGCCTTTCGGATGGAATGATCAATCGACACTTTATATATTTTAATATTATCCATTTTGACTCTTTAGAAATTCTGCATATTTGAAATCATCAATTGTATCGATATCTACAGATCGATTTCTGGGTATTATGTAAGCAAATGAATTTTTACTATAATATTGTCGATTTCGTATTAATGAGGTTTTAAAAATATAAATTGCGCCATTTGGATAATATGTTTTTTGTGTAGCTTGCCTATTCATTAATTTACCTTCACTGATGTTTGAGAAGCTGCCATCCTTTTCAATAATTTTATGCCATGCTAAGGGATGAGCCTCTTCAGTATAACTAATAACACTGTCAGCGTGTTTTTCTGTAAATATTTTGTATGCCTCATCAATGTCTCGTGACAATCGCAATGGAGAAGTTGGTTGAAGAACCATAAAAGAATCTATTTTATTTTTGTGCATTTTTTCTAAGAGATCTATAGTATAGATATAAGTATCAATTGCCAACGCATCATCTGTCGCCAATTCCGGGGGGCGCAGAAATGGTGATTTTACTCCATACTGAATTGCTATAGACTCAATTTCTTTGTCATCAGTAGATAAAATAACTTCAGAAATGCATTGCGAATTTACGGCCGCCTCAATCGTGTATGCGATCAGTGGTTTACCATGCAACTCCCGAACATTTTTTCCGGGCAAACCTTTTGATCCACCTCTTGCTGGAATTATAGCTATCATTTGCCTAAACCAAGTCATTCCATGAAACTATTTCATCTTCTCCAATATCAATTGACGTTAATCTACCTACAACGTACTGCATCTCGGCTGGAGATATTCCAGTACCAGGTCGTTTCGCTGTCAAATCTTCTACTTTAATTATTTCTCCAGCTCTTATCGCACGTGTTGTAACGATGCTACGTCGAAACTCCATTTTCCTGATGGTTGATTCTGGACTTACTATTCTATAAGACCCAAGTGAATTAACAATACGCTTGGATTCTTCCACAATTATTCTCAACTCTTCAGGTGTCGCAGAGATTTTGTGATCCCAGCCGAACATTGTTTTATCAAGAGTAAAATGCTTTTCAATTATACGAGCACCCTTGACCACAGAGGCAAGAGGTATTGAGAAGCCTAGCGAGTGATCAGAATATCCAATTGGATAAGGATATATCTGTTTTAGCGTGTCAATATTATTCAGATTAACATTTTTATCATCAGTAGGATAAATAGCAATGCAATGTAGAATAATTAAATTTTTATTCCCAGTGCCTTCAATAGTTTGAATAGCTTTGTCAATTTCATGTAGTTCACTTAAGCCTGTTGAAAGCACAATAGGTATATTTTTTTTTCCTATAAATTCAAGGAATGGATAATTATTAAGATCCATAGAAGCAATTTTAATAAAGGGGACATCCAATTCATCAACTAGATAATCGGCTTCTTTTTCTGAAAATGGTGTAGATGCAAAGTCAATTCCTATTTTTTTTGAATATTGACTCATCTCCGTCAGCTGCTTTTCCGAAATTGAAAAAGTGTCTACGATTCCTTCTAAAGTGAAGTCCTTTCTATTTCTATAATCATCATTAAAAAAGTAATTGTCCTCATATTTTTTTTTTGAAAAGATACTCTCTTTGGTCCAACTTTGGAATTTTACACAATCAGCACCAGCACTTTTTGCTGCATCTATTAATTGCTTTGCTACTTTCATATCTCCATTATGATTTGAACCCAATTCAGCAATAATATACGGTTCTTTTCTTCTGACGACTTTACTATAAAAATTAGGTTTCATACATTCTCCATTGTGTTAGCGTCAATATTTCGCTCCACCAACCCTTATATATCAATTGCATCTTTCTATTAATAGTATCAATATATTTGGTTCTATATCCTTGATCTTGAATTGCAGTGGAAAGATCTTTCATCTCTTTAGCCCTAGCTATATAGTCATCACGGGCATCCCTGAAATTTAGTCTTCTACAGTAATCCACCATATGCTTGTAATGAACTGCTTTTACCCTGAGGCCAAGGAAAAGTCGGTTTTCGTCAAGTGGTTTTTGTATCCCTACTAAATTATCTTCAGATTGTCGATAGTAAGTCGTAGCATCGGAAACATATTTACCAGTGTAACCTTGTAACATGAGAGTTGTAAAAATCCACCAGTCTGTGGCCAATATCTCCTCGGGGATGTATATAGATTCAATAGATTCTATATTGATACCGGTATGAGTCAAGCCATGTGTATTATAGTCTAGCAATTGCTTGTATGATTTCAGATTTTCGTTTTTCACCAACAAGGATAAATCTGACATCTGAATTATTTCTTTTTTGTGGTTAACAGCCTCAACACGATTGACTACGAATTTCTTCCGTGCCAAGTTGTTAATGGTAACTTCGATTCTATTATTCGAAAAATAATCATCGATATCAGAAAACACAATATTCTTATATCCATTTTTAAAAGCATACTTAATCCCCTCAAATCTTATTTTGCTGGGTGTCATCTTCGATGAGATTATCATCTCGAATATTTCTACATTTAATCCAGATATCTTTAACGGCTGTATATTGTCGTATATAATTAAAAGATCAAACGCTTTAGAGGTTTGATCCACAATAGATTTAAAGTAATCGGCTTTATATTTTTCAGCGGCTTTATAATACACAACCATGACAAGAGTATCACATTTGTTCATAATCTAGTAACTGTAAACAGCCATCTCTACATTTTATCATGATTAATCCACTATCTTCATTTCTATAATGTTTTCCTACTGCCTGACTTCTCAATTCTTCAGGGATTGCACACGGTATTGCTTTCCATATCCTATATTTTCCATCATCTAAATTACCAATTGATCCAGGATATGGTCGCGATATAGCCCTAATTTTATTATATAATACTTCATGATTTGTGTCCCAATTAAGTGTTGAATCCAAATCAGAACGAAGTCTTCTAAAGTTTCCTTTGTTTATATCCTGCTTTCTCCGGGGAGCAATTCCTTTTCGTAACATTGGAAAATATGCTTTCATAAGATTATAAGTTGCATAGTCAACTTTATTTAAAACATCCTCAATATAATCATTGTATTCAATTTTAATTCTTTCCTGTGCGATAATGTCTCCACAGTCGGGTAATTCATTGTAATAGAACATGCTCAACGCAGTTTCAGTATATCCATCCTCGATTTGCCAAGCCAAAACAGAGCGACCACGATCTTTGGGGAGCTTCGAGGGATGAAAGCCGATAGTTCCATATTTTGGTATTGCCAACAACTTAGCAGGTAAAATGTTAGACCACCCAGCCACAAAAATGAAATCAGGATTAATCCGAATGAGATCGTCCATTATGCTGATCGAATCCAGATTATATTTAATATCGGTTTCAACATCTGGACTTATTAATTTTACATACCTTGCCACTTTGTAATCTATGGGATGCGTGAGAACTATCGGGACATTTACATGAATGTTCCCTAGCAAATAATCTAACACAATCCTACCGTTAGTTAATCCACCAATAAATACAACTTTCAATTTGTTCATATTTTTTCAAATAATAGTTGAAAAGCTTCTGCATAATCCACACCTACTCGACTACCCCTGTATTTTGCAAGCGCTTCTATACTCGAAACACTTCGCGGTAGTGGTTTTTGCATGACTTCGCTCTTATATTCTCCCATTACTAAACACTTTTGATCAAAGTACCTGCTGATATCAATATATACGTTTGGCATAAATTGGTTTTCAGGGAGAGGTGCAGCGTATTCTGTTTCTGATAGAGTTTCATACATAAGGATTCTATTTATATATTTACATCTAAAACTTTTTGTGCAACTCAAGACGGCTTTAAACACAATCTGGTGATCGGTATGAATATCTGAGCGATTATTCACGTAAATAGTGTGTGGCTCAACTTCATTTATTACTCTTGACACCTTCTCAATTATATCGCTGAATGGATACTCATCAAGTCTTGTTGTGGGGAAGTCAAGCGTAAATGTTTTTACAAAATTATACATCTTCGCAACGGTGGTAATCTCTTCTTGCCTATTGCTTCTTCGAAGTGATGAACTTTGTTTATCATCAATAATATTTGTAATTATTAGCCAAAACACTTGATCGCCGTTTGCTAAATGTTTGAATATTGTTCCACCGCAACCGAGAGTCTCATCATCAGGATGTGGTGCAACAAATAAGATCTTTTTCAATTGTCATTTCCTCCATTCATTGATGGACCTATTATTAGTATTCGCATGCTCACCATTGCATATAATACTGGTCTCTGGATCTATTATCAGTGCGGCTGAGACATTAAGCTACCCGCTTTAACAAATTGTTTCTCAGGAATTGTTACATCGTTAACAATTGTTGTCCCAGACCCAATCATGCAGTCACTCCCAATTGACACATTTCCACATAAAGTAACAGCTGGCGCAAGATGTACATAGTCACCGATAACGCAATCATGATCGATCGAAACTCGTGTGTTGACAATACAATAACTACCAATGGATGTGCCTGGCTGAATAATCGCACCGTCCATTACCACCGCACCCTCTCCAATATAAACATCCTGATTTACTAATGCATTTGGTGAAACAATTGATTCAAAAGAAAACCCATGCTCCAAAAATTTTAGCACCATTAATTTTCGAAAATCATCATTCGTAATTTCACCAATTCCAAGTGCCAGTTTCACTTTCTTCTTCGCTCGAAACAACTCTTCATCATTGCCCAAACATGGAATACCAAGAATACTGCCCTTGTCAACTGTGTCTACATAGCCCAATATTATATAATCCAGCTTTTGTAAAATCGATATAACGACTTTTGCATGCCCACCACCACCCACAACAATAATCTCAATCATAGAACTATACCACTCGGAATATTTACAACTCGATCCTCTAACCAAATGGAGTCACCCAGTGAATCAGCGCTACAATCTTTGAACATGCTTAATTTATTCATTAAACGCCAAACCGGTCTTGTCATTACACCCATTTTGTTGGAGTATTCAAGGAATCGGTCTCTTTCCGTTCTGTCATCAAGTAAAATAGCATTTAGCCAATAATTGGACCTTGCATTGTCTGGCTCCCGGATGAATTGAAACTCACTGCCTTCACAGAAGTCTAGATACTTTTTTGCGATTTTTCTTTTAACTGCCAGATGCTTCTCGAGATTCTCCATCTGAGCTACGCCAATGGCAGCACTCACATTTGTCAGACGATAATTATACCCAATTTCATCATGAACGTATTCCCAAGCATGCTTGGCTTTTGCAGTAGTTGAGATATGTTTAGCTTTTCTAGCAAATACTTCATCATCAGTAATTATAATGCCCCCCCCCCCACAGGTAATGATTTTATTCCCATTAAAACTTATAATACCTGCAGTTCCAAACGTGCCCGTATGCCTCCCTTGATAAAATGAACCCAACGATTCCGCAGCATCCTCAATAATATTAATATTGAAATTATCCGCAATCTCCTTTATTTCTGCAATTCGGCATGGATGACCAAACGTATGCATAGGCACAATTGCGGAGATTTTTCTTCCTGACATCCTATTTTTCGTTGTCTTTTTAATCTCATCATAAACTGTATTTTTCAGCAACCAGTCATTTAATCTCTCGGGTGACATTCCCAGGGTACTCATTTCCACATCAATGAATACTGGCTTAGCGCCCGCGTGCGTGATAGCATTTGCTGTTGCCACAAATGTCAATGCCTGTGTGATAACCTCATCACCTGGCTTTACGCCACCAATTTCCAATGCAACTTGTAATGCTGCTGTACCATTAACCATTGCGATGGCATATTTAGCACCTGTGTACTGGGTGATCATATTTTCAAATTGAGTTACATATTTACCAACGTAAGACACGAATGTCGAATCTATGCAGTCCATAAGATATTTTTTTTCATTCCCAAGGAAAACAGGAGCATGGAGCGGCACTGATTCCTGATTGGGATAAAGTGATTTAATAAATTCGATTAACTTTAGAAACGATTTATCCATAATTCGATTCACATTTTCTCATCTAGTGATTTACCTTTTTCGCGATGGACAAAGCTGGGTAAAACTTTCTTAAAAAGATAAATTAAATCCTGGCGTGACCAAATTCCACTCCTCTTCATATCCGCTATAGAACTAAGAAAATATTCCAGTACATCCTCCGACGTGCTAGCAGTATTTTTTACAACCCCAAGCGAATCAAATCGATTGAAGTCCACTTCTTCATCCTTCACAAAGAATTCTTCATATTCCTTCTCCCCGCTAGTATCACTAATGGAAAAATAACAGGGCCATTGCTTGCTCTGCTTCAGTTCCATTACCTTACCCCGAGCCACTTCTTCTGAACTACATTCAATGGGTTCAAAGCCGCATTCCCTTAAAAACCGTATAGCAATATCAGAGAAGGTAATCATATATAAGTTTTCAGTTAGCTTTGGGAAAAATATATCACCTGTATTTCCCAGTAATGAAGACATCAGGCAAAGCTCTCCCGCCTCCTGTGGAGTCACAAAATATCGTCGAATATCGTTAGGGGCAGCAATTGGTTGATCCTTTAAAAGCCGCTGTTGAAACCCGTGTAAAAGACTACCATCTGAAAATGCCACATTGGCAAAGCGAGCGGTAGATATGGGTATTTTCTTAGAATATTTGTGCAAAAACATTTCCATTATACGCTTGGATGCCCCCATCATATTTGCTGGATTTGCAGCTTTGTCAGTGGAAACACAAAAATATTTTTTTACACCTGAAGCTATGGACATCTCTATCGTTTTTATGGTATTAACGATATTAACATCTACCATACGCATAAGTGTATAGGCGTCTTTTTCACTACGAACATGCTTTAAGGCCGATAAGTTTAGCACATAGTCAAAAGGCTTTTGGTTAGTGAAATAAGCTTCAAATTCACGGGACCCAATATCTAGAGCAAAAGTTTTAAAGTCACCCTCAATATACCCAAATGAGCTACGGATATCTCGAACCAATTCAACCAGATTATTCTCTGAGAGATCAACCACATGCAATGCTTTAGGGTTCCGCTTAAACAATTCCTTTACGACAGCCTGACCAATGGACCCGGCCCCGCCTAACACCAAATATGTTGAACTGGAAATCTCAAGCCTGATAGATTGTTCATATCCAGTCAAATCAGTAATTAGTGGATGATCTCGACCTATTAAGGATAAAATATCCATTTATATTCCGATGGAACCTGTTGAAGATTCGGGAAATAGCACTAGTTGGACACTCGAGCATATTCTATTGATATCATGATACATCTCACAAAATTTATTCCTCAAAACTGCTCCGCTCTCTCAGTCACATTTCGGACTAAGGGGACAAGATTTTCCTCTTAAAATCACTCTAGTCGATAGTGATGGGGACTTAAGCAATTCTTAAAACTTGATTTCTCAAGATCAACACCATTTTAATCCTGAGTTTACGCCTAAGCCACTGTCCAGTTTTTGGGGTCCACCTCTCTTTACTTGCAATATCTTTTGTTTACGCATATTTATTATAATTAAGTTGTTAAATCGAGGATATTTTTATACGTGAAATTCATTAGAGTGGTTCTCATACCATTCGTAGGCAATAGCTAGTCCAGTTACAAGATCAGTACTACATTTCCATCCAATTTCAGTAAGTCTTGAAATTTCTAATAATTTACGCTCCACTCCATCTGGCTTTTGCTTGTCATAAATAATATATCCTTCGTATCTAGTGACACTCTTTATCGCCTCAGCTAGTTCATTAATCGTGATATCAGTTCCAGAACCAATATTTAAATGTGTAATTCCTTTTGAGTATATGTCATCGGCTTCAACATTTTCCATGATGAATACACAGGCATCAGCCATATCTTCTACAAACAGGAATTCTCTTTTGGGTTTCCCCGATCCCCAGATTTGTACATTAGGAGCTTTTAGCTGCTTAGCTTCATGAAATTTGCGAATTAAAGCAGGAATGACATGAGATGTCTTTAAATCAAAATTATCGCGTGGACCGTACAAGTTTGTGGGCATTAAAGAGATGTAATTACAGCCGTATTGTCTATAGTAATTTTCGCACATCTTTATGCCAGCAATTTTTGCAATCGCATAGGGTTCATTTGTTGGCTCAAGTGCCCCGGACAACAGGTACTCTTCTTTCATAGGCTGAGCACAATCTCTTGGGTAAATACACGAGGACCCCAAAAATAAAAACTTTTTAACTTTGTTGAGATATGCATTATGTATAAGATTATTCTGAATCATTAAATTTTCGTAGATAAATTGAGCGCGATAAGAGTTGTTCGCGAGGATACCACCAACTTTTGCTGCAGCATCAATCACATAATCGGGTTTTTCAAGAAGAAAGAACTCTCTAACCGTGCTTTGATCTGTGAGATCATAATCTGGATATGGAGTAAAAACGAAATTTGTGTAACCCTTAGATTTTAGGTTGCGATGAATGGCAGACCCGACCATCCCATTGTGACCAGCTATATAAATTTTTGCATTCTTTTCCATTAAAATCCACGCTTCAGGACTTTTGCATAATCCGCTTCAGCCATTAATTTTGCCAACTTTTCAAATTTTGTTTCTGCTTCCCAGCCAAGTATTTCTTTTGCTTTAGCAGGATTCCCGAGCAACAACTCAACCTCAGTCGGGCGATAGTATCTAGGATTTATATCAACTCGAGTTATTCCGGTACTAACTTCCACCCCACGCTCGGCTTGCCCCGTTCCAATCCACTCCAAACCCATTCCGAGTTCCGCGAAAACAAAACTTGCGAATTCACGAATAGTATTTGTTTCACCGGTGGCAAGGACGAAGTCATCTGGTGAATCCTGCTGCAGCATGCGCCACATACCCTCTACATATTCAGGAGCATACCCCCAATCTCGTTTTGAGTCAAGATTCCCAAGGGAGAGATTGTCTTGCAAGCCTGCTTGTATTCTCGCAGCTGCTCTAGTGATTTTCCTGGTTACAAAGGTTTCCCCTCGTCTTGGTGACTCATGATTAAACAGAATTCCATTACATGCGAATAGATTATAAGCTTCTCTGTAATTAACTATCATCCAATAGCTGTACAACTTCGATACAGCGTATGGCGAACGAGGGTAAAATGGTGTATGCTCATCTTGGGGAACTTCTTGAACCTTTCCGAAAAGTTCACTGGTAGATGCCTGATAAAATCGGGTTTTCAAGCCTGTCTCTTTGATTGCATCTAAAAAGCGCAAAGTGCCTATTCCATCCACTTCAGAAGTATACTCAGGAACCTCAAAAGACACCTTAACATGACTCTGTGCCCCTAAATTATAAATCTCTTCAGGCTGTATTTTTTCCAATAGACGATTCAAATTGCTTGAATCTGTGAGATCACCATAATGAAGGAACAAACTCTGGTTATAGATCGACTTATCATTATACAGATGATCTATTCGTCCTGTGTTAAAAGAGCTACTTCTCCGAATCATGCCATGAACTTCGTAACCTTTTTCTAGAAGTAATTCAGTCAGATAGGAACCATCCTGCCCGGTTATTCCTGTAATTAGTGCTTTTTTCATCTATTTGGAATATTCCTATTCTTTTATTAATTCGCCTGAAATCTATATCATCTTTGCTCCCCCACCGCTTTAATCCCTTGAGGGCTTACATGGTCTGATATTTCATGATGAATTGATCATAATTTCGAGATATATCGAATCATTAGTTGGTTAGCTCTATTTGTCTGATTCACCATAGTCTCCCCATATTTTCAAGGCGTGATCCAAATCCAGATATTTGGATAAATTCTTTAGTTCCTCTAAATCGACAACTAAAAAACGGATTTTTCTCTTAATTAATTTGGATGTCTTGTTTACAGTTTGCTGGAATTCAATCAAGTTCACTGAACCTAGGATAATAATGTCTATGAGACCACAATCAACACCCCTAGCATATTCTCCAACAACCCATGCAGCTTCGATTTCTCCACAACGCTTTACCAACACATCAACCAAACGATCCAAACCCACATTTTTCTGAAGTGCCTCTTGAATCGTAGAAAAAAGTCCGTGATGGGGATTAGCTTGATACAAAACTGTTCTACCTTTTCGTTCAGTAAACAACAATTTCGCTTTTGTGAGATGGTTCAACTCCATACGAATACCATTACTTGACTCGCCAAATTCGTTAGCCAATTCTTGCAGATATGCTTTCGTCCCAACATTCAGAAAAAACTTGGTTAATAGTTTTAACCGTGTTTTAGAAGTTATAAGGGCTTCTAGCATCTCTTAGATTCGTATGTTGTGATACTATTCATAATTAAATCAATGTAATGTACTTGTAAAGTTGATTAATTCAATGCTATATATTAAGTATATTTTTTGCTTCATATCTATCCAAAACGAATAAAAATGTTGTTGTAATAAAATAGAATGGCCCCGCAACTAGAAGGCGGGGCCTCAGAAAAGTCTCTGCCATTATGAGTGTAACCCTATTTAGCCAGATAATTAGAAAATTATACTGAGTATCTTTTAACCGGATCGTTTCAAACCATAAATCTGATAAGCACAGCAAGGGTATCAATAGTTGGACTCACTTTGTATCCATGTTGTTCAGTCAATTCGCTCATGCTAACTCGCTACGAGAAGTCAGTATTCGATTACGGTCAACTACTGGATATCTGAATCACCTAGGTATCACCCTGGCCCCCAGCAAATCGTCTTTATCCTATATCAATAAACACAGAGACTAGTACATCCTTCAAGAGTACTATTTTGTGCTACTAGATCAGCTCAGCAAAGATGTCAATTTCAAGCGCATTAAATTCAAAAAGATCTAAAAGAAAATATTCATGTTGAATGCTACGGTGATCAGTCTCTGTCTTTCCCTTTTTGACTCGGCCATATCTCGTCAGAAGAAAGGAACCATTAAATTACACGTTCTTATTGATTATGATGGTTGTCTTCCCTGTTATGTGAATATGACAGATGGTAAAGTAGCTGATGTAAGGGCAGCAAAGCTAATTCCCATAGCAAAAGATAGTATTGTGGTTGCAGATAGAGCCTACGTTGACATTCGAATACTTTACCGGTGGCAGGAGCAGAATACAGACTTCGTCATCAGGTTAAAGAAGAATATAAAATATATTAGTAAGCATGATGGATGAATCAACCATCTAGGAAAATCAAAAGGAGCTACAATGAATACCCCAAACAATTGCGCCGGGTGGCTGTATGGGATAATGTAAACAAGAAGACTATTGAGCTCATTACCAACCAGATGTCTTGGGCGGCAGCCACCATTGCAGAGCTGAATAAACAGAGGTGGCAAATTGAAACCTTCTTCAAGGCTATCAAACAGATCATGAAAATCAAGACTTTCGTGGGAACTTCTGAAAATGCAGTTCAGATACAGATTTGGACAGCACTCATCTCTATCTTGATCCTGAAGTACCTCAAACAGCTCCTCCCTGGGGAAACACAACTGGTCAATGTCAAATCTCATCGCTTTCCTACGAATAAACCTCTTTGTCAAGATAGATCTGACAGAATGGCTTAATCACCCCTTTGAGGAAAGCTCACGAGCGGAGAACCCAGGAAAGGGGGTTTTGCATGGGAGGATTAGGGGGATTGAATTGAAAATATGGCTAAATCTGTCCAAAAACCCTGATTTAGATAGGTCTAACCTCAATTCTCAAACGTTTTAGGCAGCAATGTTTTTGCTTATATTAGATATAATTTGAATTCACAAATTGTTTCGCGTTATCCAATTGGATTCAGTCAACTTGGATCCAATTCAAGGATTCTCCTTGAATGATAGACTTCGATTCGAATCGAGACCTTGATACAAACAGTTGGTGGGGTATCAATCCTTTAAAATCCCTTAATCCCCCGGAGCATTCTGGGAACAATTGTATATTTGGGGTTTTCATTTTTGCAATACAGATGTGTTTTCCGCCACCCCATTTGAATACAATAGTATTAACGTTAATGTGATATAATTGGTGTCACGATTTTTTGAGAGCAATCCATATGTCTCTTGAATATATGAACCCTGTATACTAATGAATTGCAACCTTCTCGTCCCCTCACTCAAAGATTGTAATTCAGAAAAAAAGATATACCCCAATTTCCATATATAGTGCAGAACAAGGAGCTTCTTTTTCAATTAACAAATATGAACAACACTATTTTCGGTCAATAATTGCAATAGAATGCCATGATCGGTTTTATTTTTCTTCATCAGAATTATAATAATAATTATAATAGGAATAGTAGTAAGAATATTTTCCTGACAAGGTATGTGGTGACGCGCCATTAAGAATCACTCCTGCAAGGGGTGACTTAACATTTGAGATGGTGTCTAATGCCCGGTCTACAGCGGCGCGATCAGTTTGGCCAGCTTTGACCACCATAACTAATGCATCTATCTCAGCAGAAATCATTGATGAGTCTGTAACCGCAACAATTGGAGGTGAATCAAACAAAATAATATCCCATTCTTGCTCTAAACGATCAATCAATTTAGACATACGGTTTGAACCTAATAACTCTGAAGGATTAGGTGGCAATCCACCCGCTGCGACAATAGATAGATTCTCAATTCCTGTCTCTTGAATTATGTCTTTGGCATTTTGAATTTTTCCAATGATATACTCTGACAAGCCGGGTCCCCTCTGCTTGTCAAAAATATTATGCTGCACGGGTTTTCTCAAATCGGCATCAACAAGAAGTGTTCGTTTTCGGAGTTGAGCGAATGCAATCGCAAGGTTTGCAACTGTAGTAGACTTTCCTTCACCCGGCTGGGGGCTGGAAACCAAGATACTCTTTATTTTTTTATCAACAGAGGCAAATGTTATGTTTGTCCTAAGGGATCGGTAGCTTTCGGATACTGGAGACTTGGGATCCTCGTGTGTGATCAAACGCCGTTGAATTTGAGGACTAGTTTTAGAAGTAATTGGGCTATTCTTTTTAAGGCTTTTCTGCGAATGTTGGCTCATATCCGGTATAATCCCTAACACTGTCAAACCCTTGCGCTCCAATTGTTCTACAGCCTTAATAGTATTGTCTAAAAACTCTTTTAGAAAGGCATAACCAAGTCCAAACCCCAAACCAAGGAAAATTCCCAGGAAGAGGTTAATTTTCTTGTTTGGTTTTACTTTTTCTGCGATAATCGCCGGATCAAGTACATGTACTTTGCCACGCTGACCAGCTTCTGTGATACGAGATTCTTCATATTTTTGTTTCATGTTTAGATATAGATTTTCATTGAGCTTAAGCTCCCGTTCAAGGCGTGCATATTTAAGCGTTAGGCTAGGCAGATTTGTTAAACGGTCAGACATTTGACCTACCAGTTTATTGTACTCCTCTGCACGCGATTTAGCCGAGTGGACTTCCACCTCTTGTTCTACTATCCTGTTGAATATTCCCTGGGATGCAGCAAATGGATCCTCCTCACTCCAGCCCGATAGAATTAAAGACTCAGTAACACTAGTAAGTTTCCTTTTCATCTCATTAACTCTGCGATCAAAATCACGCGCTTGCATGGATTGCTCGCTCCAACCCTCACTTACCATTTGCTGAACCTTCTGAGCTTCTAACTCTGCAATTCTTCCACGCAAAGCAACTATCATCGGATTATTGGTATTGGTGATCTCCTTCATAAGGGCTTGTTCGCTATCCGAAAGTTGGCTTTTTAAATATTTTACGCGTTCCGAGGCTACCTCAAGCTCAGCAAGATTAGTAAAATAGATACTTTCATAATCCGTGAGATCTGATAAAAGCAATTGCGCTGAGCCATCTAGAGCATAGATTTGATTTTTTGATTGGAATTGCTGCAATTCATTTTCAACATCCGCTAGCCTCGATTCATATTTAGCCATCTGACTATCCAGAAAGGTAAGCAAAAAATGTAGTTCACCTTGTCCGCCAGCTAAATCAAGCTTTCGATACACTTCTGATACACGATTGGTTAGGAAAATACTATCTGATGAATCGGATGAAGCTACATTAATTTTGAGTACATCTGTCTCTCGAATACTTCCAATTTTGGTGCTCTTGCGCAGCTTTTCAACAATACTTATGCGCTGATTAATAGTTAAATCATTGGGTAAAATTTCGGGACTAGAGGATTGACCCATTTTCACCTTAAAAAAGTCTGTTAGTCGAAAGCGATAACGAGTATATCGCGTTCCGAATAAAGAGAGCTCATTGGCACTCCCGTCATCTATCAGGGATTGAACAACTTGATTGTGGAGGTTGAAACTTTTTAACACCTCAATTTCATTCTGCAAGCGTTGTTTGGCACTGCTCATGCCAAAATCGAAGACCATTGAGCCGGCATTGGACACATTCTCCTTAACCATTACTGCAGAAGTAGCTTGGTAAATCGGTTGAGTTGTTAGAGTAATATAAATTGTAATTATGAGAGCTATTGCAAGTATGATCGCAATAGGTTTAGTGTAGCCGCGAATGATGCGCAAGACCTCTTTAACGTCAAGTTCTTCTTCGTGAGGCTGTACATCAGTAGTATTTATACTATTCATTTTGCTCTTCTGTTTAACCTAAGAGCGCACAATCGACGCATAGAGGTCATTCCTGGTTTTCAATTTTTAGCGTTAAAAGCTACTCACTATCTAATGCAAATTTTTCTGTATTTGCTCTATTTTTTTCAACGCTGAATGTAATTTATTATTGACCCAAAATTTCTTTTATTTTGATTTATTAAAAACACTCCTGACTCCGTTATAGAAAGTTGATGCCAAGTTCTGTTTGATGGATTTCATTAAAAATGTTATTGGATTCTAGTATTCTTCATTTCAGTAATTTCCAGTAGCCAATATTCTCCATATTATGCTTAAGAGACTTGTGTATAGCTAGACTACTCACTTTTTGAGTATAGCTTTACAGCAGGGCTACATGTAATTATCATTCTGACACTTTTAGTGGTCACCTCACACTAAACCTCTTATCAATACATAAATTTTATTCCTAGCGTGGATCGACATCATCATTTTTTTTGCTGAAGCTGTGATAACCAACCATAACTGGCGACCGCTTGTCACAAGCCTGGCCACCGTTCTGATCAACTTGTGACGAATACTGGTAATCGTACTGTGATGCCAGTTATTAGGTAGAACAGTTAACTGCCTCAGCTTAATCAGATTGAATACCAGCATGCCAATCGTATAGTATAAAGCATTGGCATGTTGCTGCCCCGTTGGAACAACCTTCAGATTGAGCCCATACATCGCATCCTCAATAAACTTCTCTGCATTACCACGTCCATTGTGGAAGTGTAGAGTATCCTGTGCAGTCCGCTCCTTTTCAGGAATACTGCTGACGATAAGGTAATACTTGTGAGCACCAAACAGATCAGCCTCCTCCAGAGCCTGACGTTTGATTAACAGCCTGGAAGCCTGTTTGCCTTTACCCATAACGTATTTGGTCTCAGCTATCTCCCAGCCCAGGTTAAACCCGTCACGGTCATAAAATGTTTGCCAGTCTGTTTCAGGTACTGAAGCAACTCGCTCCATAACCGCAGAGTTGTAGTCTGCTACGATTGTGTAATGGATATTCTCCTCGCCACAGTAGTTGACAATATTGGACATGTATCCCGCACTATAGATACAGGCGCACTTCAGCTTTTGTCCATGATTCTTAAGTAACTCGTGGGTACGCTTGATTCCTGTCAACTGATTACTCTGAAGAGAGTTAAAGCCCTGGCTGAACTTAAGGTATGTAGTAAAAGGTATATGCCTGCCATCATAGATGAAGCCAAACATGGGATTATTACCAGTATAGTACCATCATATCCCTTCCCTTATCCGAGGCTATAAGACTAGCATCCATATCCAGTATATAACCATCTATACCAGCCGTGGCTTTCAGGTAAAGGGGTAACTGTTTGACATCCGTTAAATCGAAGTAACTTGATTCCATGGCTTGCTCTCCGTGCCGACGCAGCCAGTCACCTACAGCATCAGGACCCGTGGAATCGATCCAGGTTCATAACTTTCCTAAATGCATTGTCGTCTTTTAAGTCACTGATCTCTTCCAGGTAACGGCCTCAGTCAAACATGTGGATTCCGAGTACCCTGAAATAGCTCGAAGCAAAGATACCACGATTGGAGCCAGGCCAAGGAAATACCCGATCTACTTGATCAGGGATCCCTGTACTTTGCACATACTCATCAAACAAAGCCAAACCACAGCTATCGGTCAATAATTCATAACTTGCTTTGATTTTGAAGAAGGGTTTTTTAACTTACTTATCCGTGAGGAGCACCTCTTAGGTGATGTTTAGTTGTTTTTTAAGTCATCACAAATTAACACACTACGAGTTTATTTTGCTATCCTATATCGGATTTAGGGAATTAACTAGTGATCACATACTTATATAAAGAAATTTTGCCCAGCTGGATTCTGAACCTGTTAGCTCTACTCCATTCGAGTAGTTTGCCCCTAAATCAATTCTCCACTGATAAATAACACCACTTTCGAGCTCAATATTTGATGGTATATTCCATTCCTCCCTCCCTCCAACGTAATTACTCGGCTGAATGATTAATCTTGTGATGAAATCACCCTTTTGTGTTAAAAGGGTCACACAGTAATCTTCCAATTCAATGTAAGTGTGTGAGTAGTCAGACCAAGATAGCGTACGGTCATAATTCAAAGCTGTTGTAATATTATTTGGATTCATTGTGTTCAACAAAACCGATGGGAAAAGCATGTAAGTCACTGAGTCAGAGAAATCACTTTCATTATTGGAGGAATCAATTGCTTTGAGTTTGTAAAAATAACGGATACTAATTTGGATAGATTGATCCAAATATTCATAAGCTGTAATTGATTCGGTTTCAATGTTGGCTAGTAATTCATATTCGCCCAGACTATCATTTTTTTCAAACAACTCTGCTCGAAAGATCAGATAAGCTGCGATGTTTCCCTCTGAATTAGGTTCCCATTCCAGATAAATTCCACCTGATTCATGCGCATCTATTCCACGCTCTGGCCAATCCCCGGGAAGAGATTTTTGGACCCAAATGGGAGCAGAAGGTGAGGTTGAATCCTCTACATCAAAACCGCAATTAATAACGAATAAGGGGAAAGATATGAGTATTATTACTATTATGAGGCTCTGGGGGAAAAGGGAAAAGGGTATAGGGTATGTGGATACTTTCTGCATGCGTATCGCTCCAAACTTATCCTGGAGTGATAGTGTGCACACGGCAATTATCCATTTAAACATGGGGGAAGATAAGCAACTGAGTCAAATGTCCAAAGTCAGAAAGTCTATGGGAAAAAGCATCCCAATCACTTTGGAGTACATTTTTCGCGTAATAATGGAAATAGATTATCCTCCATATTCAACTGTAAAAACGACCTTGTGTTGCGACTTTCCAACTTTCGGCTTTAGACTACGGTCCCTTCTCTAATATCTGTAATGTTCCGGTTTGAAAGGACCATTTTTCTTGATACCCAGATACTCAGCCTGATCATCAGAAAGTTTAGTCAACTTGGCATCAAGATGAGCGAGGTGCAGTCTGGCCACTTCTTCATCAAGCTCCTTGGAAAGTACCTGAACACCATCAGCAACACCACCTTCATATAGTGCCATCTGAGCCAAGACCTGATTGGTAAAAGATGTAGACATCACAAAGGATGAGTGACCCGTAGCATTACCAAGATTAACAAGACGTCCTCGTGAAAGCAGCACGATTGATTTGCCATCAGGGAACTCAAAACGGTCAACCTGAGGTTTAATATTGGTTTCAGTGATACCAGAGTGGTTCTCTAACCAGGCGACATCAATCTCATGATCAAAATGACCTATGTTGGCCAGGATGACATTGTCCTTCATCTTTTCCATATGCTCACCGCGGATCACATCTTTACAACCAGTCGTGGTAACAAAGATATCACCGAATTCTGCAGCTTCTTCCATGGTAACTACAGAAAAGCCTTCCATGGCGGCCTGCAGGGCACAGATGGGATCGATTTCAGTTACGAATACCTGAGCACCATATCCAGCCATAGACTGGGCAGAGCCCTTTCCAACATCACCATATCCAGCAACTACGATCTTCTTACCAGCCAGCATGATATCGGTACCACGCTTGATACCATCAGCCAGAGATTCACGACAGCCGTACTTATTATCAAATTTAGATTTAGTAACAGAGTCATTCACATTGATAGCAGGGAAGGGTAAGCCACCCTCTTCCATCAACTGATAAAGACGATGAACACCTGTAGTGGTCTCTTCAGAGACACCTTTAATCTCAGCGTGCATCTCAGGGTGTTGTTCCAGGATCACTTGAGTTAAGTCTCCCCCATCATCCAGCAACAAGTTGGGACCCTTACCATCAAAGTCCAGGGTCTGATCAATACACCACCAGTATTCTTCTTCTGTCTCACCCTTCCAGGCAAAGACAGGAACTCCCGATGCAGCAATAGCTGCGGCAGCATGATCCTGGGTTGAGTAAATATTACAGCTGGACCAGCGAACCACAGCACCTAAGTCGGTTAGCGTCTCAATCAAGACAGCGGTCTGGATAGTCATATGGATACAACCTGCGATACGGGCACCCTCAAGTGGTTTTGAATCTCCATACCGTTTCCTTAGCTCCATGAGACCTGGCATCTCTTTTTCAGCCAGAAACATCTCATCACGGCCAAAGGCGGCCTGGCTTATATCAGCTACTTTGTAATCTATCTTGTCGGGGCGTAGCTCTTGAGCGAAGCCTGATGTCTTTGTTTCCATTTATTTGTTTAGAACCTTTTTTACTTCTGTTGTTAAGTTGGTTTTTTCCCAAGGGAACTCATCACGACCAAAGTGACCATAGGAGGCGGTTCTTTCATAAAGAGGCCGCTTTAATTTAAGATGACTGATAATCTCAGCTGGCTTCAAAGGGAAAACTTCCCGTACCATGGTTTCCAGCTCAGTATTGCTGTGCTCAGAGGTACCATGTGAGTCAACCAGGATAGAGATGGGCTCAGCCACACCAATGGCATAGGCCAACTGTATGGTACAGCGCTGGGCCGCTTTGGCAGCCACAATGTTCTTGGCAATGTATCTTGCCATATAGGCTGCGGATCGATCAACCTTGCTGGGATCCTTTCCAGAGAAGGCGCCACCACCATGGGGAGCATAGCCACCATAGGTGTCCACGATAATCTTACGACCGGTGAGACCAGCATCTCCCTGGGGTCCACCCACTACAAAACGACCTGTGGGGTTCACAAAAGTTTTGAGCGTATTATAATCCACCAGACCGGCAGGCAGAACAGGCTTGATGACATGCTCTAGGATGTCATCATACATCTGACCCTTAACATCTATCGCCTCTTCATGCTGATTGGAAATCACCACTGCAGTGATGGCTTCAGGTAAATGGGTCTCGGAGTTGTATTGAACGGTTACCTGAGATTTACCATCTGGACGTAAATATGGCAATTTGCCATTCTTGCGCACTTCAGCGAGACGCTTGGTAAGCTCATGGGCGATATAGATAGGCATGGGCATATACGCATCAGTCTCATCAGTGGCATAGCCAAACATCATACCCTGGTCACCAGCACCCTGTTCGTGGTTCTGATCATCCACACCCTGTGAGATATCTCCGGACTGTTTATCAATACTTACCAGAACTGCGCAGGTCTTGTAATCAAAACCCATCATTGAGTCTGTATAACCGATACGTTTTATAGTTCCCCGGGCGATACGCTGGATATCAACATAGGCTGAGGTGGTTATCTCACCACCAACCATGACCAGACCTGTGGTTACGAAGGTCTCGCAAGCAACTCTACCCTGAGGGTCTTTTTCTAATATGGCATCAAGAATCGCATCCGATATCTGGTCAGCTACTTTATCTGGATGACCTTCCGTTACTGATTCTGATGAAAACATATATGACATGTACTAGTTCCTTTCAAATTCAAATACTCATAGCGACATTTAACGATTTATCAAAGTGGATACAATTTTTTTTTGGTTCGGAGTATAAATTTGAGGGAAAGAAATTAAGTTGATTAGAAGGCTTCGTAATTCATCTCAATTCCAACACTTCAAATTACTTCTCGCAGTTGAGGTAACCCCATATCCTTATCTGAGAGGATGTGTTTATCAATTGAAAGCGGCCAAGGAACGTCTAGATCAGGATCATATGGATGAATACCTGAATCTGAAGCAGGATGATATAAATTGTCTGTTTTATATTGGACGATAGCTAGTTCGCTCGTGACAATAAAGCCATGGGCGAAATCCCTTGGGATGAAATACTGAGCATGGTTATCTGCTGATAAATCAGCAAATACGAATTGCTTGAATGTGGGTGAATCCGGGCGAATATCGACAGCAACATCCCAAATAGAGCCCTGAATAACTCTAACCAATTTTGCCTGAGCGTGAGGCTCTTTTTGAAAATGAAGTCCACGTAACACTCCCCTGCTTGACTTGGACTCATTATCCTGGACAAATTTAATCCCTGGAAGAAACTCCTCGAAGTCGTTGAGGTTGTAGCTTTCCTTGAAATAACCGCGGTCATCAGCATAGACTGTGGGTTCTATGAGGAGAACGTCTGGGATTGATTGGGGGGTGACTTTAAATTTCATGGTTCCCTTTTTACTAACCGCAGAGAGCGCGAAGAGCGCAAAGTTTATTTTTTTGTTTCCCAGTTATCATTTTTCTCTGCGTCCTCTGCGCCCTTGGCGGTTAAACGGTTTAAAGGTTTTCGATGTCTGCGATTTGGAGACCCTGGCGTTTTTCAAGGGTCTGGACAAATTGGGAGGCTTCCAACATGGAATCAAAAGTTCCGGTATCCAACCAGGCGTAACCGCGTTCCATAATTTGAACCTTTAAATCACCTTGAGATAGATAATGCTGATTCACTGAGGTAATTTCCAATTCGCCCCGTGCAGATGGTTGCACATTCCTAGCGACTTGAACCACAGAATTGGGATAAAAGTACAGACCCACTACAGCGAAATTACTTTTGGGGTTGGCAGGTTTTTCTTCAATGGAAAGTGCCTTCTGACCGTCATCAAATTCCACAACCCCATAACGCTGAGGATCTTCAACATGATAGGCAAACACTACTGCTTCATTGTCTTCTGCTACGACACGCTTGCTCTCAATAAGCATCCTGTTTAATCCATGACCAAAAAAGATATTATCTCCAAGTATTAAGCAAACATCATCATCTCCGATAAATTCATCACCTAGAATGAAAGCCTGAGCCAGACCATCAGGACTTGGTTGGACGATATACGAAAATTTTGCGTTGAAGCGTGACCCATCCCCCAGTAATTCCTCGAACCGAGGTAAATCTGAGGGGGTAGAGATAATTAGAATGTCATTTATCCCAGCCAACAATAGAGTTGATAATGGATAGTAAATCATAGGTTTGTTATAAATCGGTAGCAATTGTTTAGAAACTACCCGAGTAACCGGATGCAATCTACTTCCTGAACCACCTGCTAAAATTATCCCCTTCATTATTTCACACCCAGTCTTTCCTGTTCATAAATTTGTTTTTGTTGTAAGTCTTTCCACCAGTCCTGATTTTCTAGATACCATTGTATGGTTTCTTTGAGTCCGGCCTCAAATGTGTGTGAGGGTCCCCAACCTAAATCTGAACGAATCTTTGAAATATCCATAGCATAACGGACATCGTGTCCGGGACGATCAGTCACATAAGTGATCTGCTCACGGTAGCTTTTGCCAGATTCAGTGGGTTGAATCTCATCCAGAATGCTGCATATGCTTTCAACTACACGGAGATTCGTTACCTCTTCTTCCCCGCCTACCAAATAGGTTTCACTCAGGGAACCATTCTCAAATACATTATAAATTGCATCACAATGGTCTTCCACATGAAGCCAATCTCGGATATTCAGACCATCACCATATATCGGTAAGGACTTACCTGAGATAGCATTGATGACCATTAGGGGGATCAGCTTCTCAGGAAATTGGAAAGGACCGTAATTGTTGGTGCAGTTGGTGAGTAAAATGGGAAACCCAAAGGTACGTCCCCAGGCCCTCACAAGATGATCGGAACCCGCCTTGGAAGCTGAATACGGAGAGCTGGGGTCATAGGGTGTATCAATTCTGAATAATTCATCAGGACCCAGAGAGCCAAATACTTCGTCAGTGGATACATGGAGGAATCGAAAATCTTCCTTTTTATGCGCCTCCAAACCTTTCCAGTAGTTGTGCATCCTATCAAGCAGAATTGCTGTTCCAACCACATTGGTCATGATAAAAGGAATAGGTCCATCGATGGAACGGTCCACATGTGATTCTGCTGCGAAGTGGATGATGCCATCAGGTTGAAAATCGTTAATCACGGATTGTACTAGAGCAGCATCTGTGATATCTCCTTCCACAAACTGATATCGGGGGTTGTCTGCGATTGAGACCAGGTTATCCAGGTTTCCAGCATAAGTCAATTTATCAAGGTTGAGGATATGATTGTCAGTCTCAGCGATTTGCTTCAAGATGAAATTGCTGCCTATGAAGCCTGCACCGCCGGTGATAATTATTTTTTTCAATTCTACCTCAACATATCTTTAGTTATTGCGCTAATGCCTTGGCAAGAAAATAGTTCAAAGTAATTAGTCTGAAAGTTCAAAGTGAGAAAGTTCACTCCTGCGGTCGGTAGCCATTTCATGCCCATTATAATTCCTACAAACCACATGCCTAGGTAAATCCATTTTGAACCAGAATTTTCCTGATTCCATGATCACGATTAAATCAATTTGGCATTATATACGGTTCCAAGGTAGAGCATCTGGTTGCATTCTTTCAATTCCAATCAAGCAAAAATTGAGCAGTTGAGCAAAATCGTCGGGTCCATTACCACTCCTCACATATTTTTTCTTTCTTTGATCTTCATCATAAACAGTATATACATTCAGAATATCTTCATAGAAGGATTGGAATTCAGTCTCACTTGGGAACCGGATGAAGCCCTTAGATAGATATAAAAAAACCAAATCAAGCGTGTGTGTTTTAGGAATTTCATATCTCATAATTTCCGAATTATAATTTACCGGTTTGTCGCCACCGTGGTATTGCATTTCTACTACTTTTTTACCCAAACGTTGGCGTAATCTCAAATTGTCCAAATGTCCCAAACCATAATCTACAAAAACAAATTTAGACTGAAATGAGTTAACCAGCCCACAGATTTCATCAAGGATGCGGTCAGGACCATCTGGACCGCTATATTCTGGGCCGGTAAATCGTTTTGCGTATAGTACCTTTATAAAACCATATTCCAGTTGTGCAAATGTGATAATGGTATGCGAGGCTGCTCCATCTTCTTTATTGAATGACCAATCAATGGCTGCAACACTGGGACGTTGCTGGATATAGGCAGGCACATTGACAGGATCCACCATGGGCTCATCACTGCATAATTCCATCAACTGAGTTCTTGTAACAAGATTGACACCCTTCACCGATGGTAGACCCATCATTTCATTCATGAACTTATCCCGTGGCTCGCTCTCAAAGAGATCCAACAGTCCATCATGGCTGTCAGTCCTCCAGGTACATTCAGGGGTCATTAATGTAGAAATTCTATATCCGACCTTGGTATTGTTTGGATTTTGGGGTACCCAGCTACCTTCCTTGGCATTCATGGGCTCCTCACAGTGGATACAAAATAGGTATTCACGATCAACGTGGATATGCCGCATATCGAGGGGTGGATTATCCTTCCCACAGGCAGTACATTTTACGATCCATTCATTTTGACAAGTGTCCAGGAATAATTGATTCAGGGTATTCTCTTCACCCAAAAAAGTTCCAGCAAAGATGTACTGTGAGGTGTCTTTGAAAGTCCTGGCTGAGGCCCGCACAACAGAGACATGTTTCCGGGGAATGGATTGGACTTCATCAAAATAAATTTCACGCGCAGTGACTCCACGAGCAGATCCAACATTTTTTCCGATAGCTTTAAAATGGATCATGGATTGGTTTGAGAATCGAATTTTATTTTTGTTATTCAAACTATTGAGATCGAAACTTCTGTTTTTCAGCTGTCTGTTATTCTGGAATTGAACTCGGATTTTATCGTCTCTTACTTCACTCAACTGCTTCTCACTGGCAGTCAAAAACATGATTGACTCATTTCCCGCTTTAAGTGCCTTATACATAAGCCTCAAAGCCAGAAAAGTTGATTTACCCACTTGGCGGCTACTGGCGATCACAAGATATCTAGCTTCATTATTATAAATATCGACCAGATAGGGGTGCTCCGCAAAATCCAACTTCCCGCCTTCCTGAGTAAGAAAATTATCTTGAATATTTTGTGAAATTGATTTCTTTTTTTTATTTTGGGAATGATGTCGCTTTATATTTTTTTTCGGTAATTCAAACATATGTAATACCTATTATTTGATCTATTTGTCAAGCAGATTAGCGGTCTTTTCAGTAGGGATTGTTGTTGGAGTAATACCTAACTTCGCACCACTATTCACAGTTTTGGAGACGATATTTGCAGCCAAATCAGCTCCTTGAAGATCATCAATCTCCATTTTTTTGTTTTGTAACAGAATGGCGCTATCACTGGCACGAAGATATTCCCGGGTCCGATCAGATGCTGACAGCGATAGGCTATAGTGCATGGCGATATCACGTCTGTTCTTGTCACTCAGCGCGCCGTCCAATAGATGATGGAAAGACTCAGTAAGATCCGGGTCGGAGAGAAGCATGTTTTGCAGAGTTTTGTTACATTTAATATCCCAACCCTCTTCTTCTTTGACGTTCCAAAATTGATAACGAAAACGATCAATATGCTCAAGTCTATAGTTTGGCGGAAGGAGCATAGCCTCGAATTGCTTCCTAATAGCACGTGTTTCCATTCCCATAAGGGTCAGCCCTGAAATCGCATTAAAACTCTCCGCGTCAACCATAATTCTATAAGATTTGGGGACCTTTTCACGTCTCGGCTTTATCAGAAATGATTTTATTATCAGTTCTTCAGGTGGGGGTCCAAGCGTCTCCAATATTCTGTATAGCAGGAGCTGAAGCGGGGATTCCGGAAGCTCAGTAATGGCACTCTTTATGACGGATTTTTCAGCTGCGCCAAATGATTTTGATGGATACTTACTGTGGAGTTTGAGTTCATAACCCCAATGATTCGCCAGTACGATTCCAAAATATTTGCGGGCTGGATTGTGACTCCACGGATACCAGCTACTCATGATGCATCCACCTTTAGTAACATGCAAAGGAGGGTGAATACATGGATCCTTGATGGAGAAACTTGGATGAAATACTGTAATTTGGGCGGCGAAGTGTCACTCAATAAATAAACAGGGCAAAGTGGCCCCGATTTAATTATGTCGAATTTTGTTTTTACCTCAAGCTTGAGACTAAGGGTTTGATAGCATATAATCCCAATAGCTTGAAGCTTACCCCCGATAATCCGCAATACTCGTTCTAAATAGTTCCTGAATGGGGTAACATTCCAGGTGAAGGTCATTTTTTTTGCCTCCTTAAATCATACGCGCGCTCCTTCCTTACACGCTATGCTTATGGTAAAACTCATTGTCAATTTACTAATGTCAGAAACGTCCCTTCCGTTAACGTTTTTGGTAGCGTCTACTATTCTGGTAGAACGCTCATCAAATATAATTATTATAAGATTACTCATAAATATATTTCAGCATTAACATGTATTTAGTGGTTGTACGCCTATGTTTAAGGCGTTATTTTCTTTTAATAGGCTTTGCGTTCCCGCAAAGTCTATTCTTATCTAAAACAACGTCCCAATGGGTATAAATAATTACTCCTTTTAGAGGCTATTATTGAGTTATTAAGTATGTTTTTTGTCATTGATACTAATCAGTATGCAAATTGTGCCCTTCTGAATGGCAGGCGAAGCATACTGTATTCCACAAATTCATTGCTTGGAATCACACTGAAATTCTGATACCAGTATTACCCTTGGCAAATCAGATACGAACCCTTCCCCCAGTGTGTAGATAACATCCCTAACTCGATATTCTAATTTCCCCTCCTGCCCCTCAAATGTATCAGGTATAAATTGGACAAGTTCGCCAATTCTAGGGATCTGGTCGCTTTTGATGTGTAATTTGTTGTGTCCTGAAATATCGACTAAATATCCCATTTTAAATCCTCCTTCTTGGGCATTGTCAATTCTAAGAACTGCTTGTCTCTGCTTTATTAAGATTAACATGCCACTGATGCAGCCATTACCACCAAGCAATGGCTGCATCATTCACTCATACCGTTAGTCTGACTTTTCAGCGCGATCGCCAGCTTCACAAAAGTCCTTAAGAATCACTCGGGTTTTTATCCGACCTATACTCTGTTGGGCTTGTTTTGCTACAAGAAGGTTTGCCTTAGAAACGATACCCCGGATCCCGACCTGCACTCTAGCCCAGCGGAAATTGTCGTTTGCACAATCTTCCAAAGTAAAGGTAGTGATAACCGCCACAGGAGGCAGACCACTACGTTGGAGTTTTAGTTGGTGTTCGCGCCAGGGTTTGATACTGGTGGGTGAAAGCGACATGACCATGGGCTGCATCACCTTTTTAAATAGGGGCAGAACAAACAGTCGCACCTTAGGCTTGCATGCACCAAATCCAGGAATTGATTCCGGACATTGCTCGCAGCTTGCTGATACGGGGATAGTGCCTAAGATTTCATCCTCAATGGCATAACATTGGGGGTGGTTATCATCCTCCAACCAGAAGGCTCTAATCTGCTGCTCATCAAAGACGATCGCTTTTAAGGTCTTGACCTTGAGGTAGTCATATTGCTGGCTACCTCTGATATATGACTCACCAGAATCAATAAAGAAGCGGTGTTTACCTTCCTTCTGATGATCAATACGAAGTCGGGGTAGGTCCTGTTTTTTGATTCTAGTGCTTAAGCTTACCAACTCTTGGTCAACATCCCAAGCAGTTTGCCCAAGCTCCTCCAATATTTTTTCCTTATCCGCTTTTGTTAGCATGATTTTTATCCTTTCCCGCATTGGTTCAACATGCCAAGCTCCATCAAATCCCGTTTTACACGTCTAACTTGGCGCGAAGTATCCAGAAGAGTCCCTGAATGGCATCTCTCCTGAAACCCACAAAATCCACATGAATTCGTGTTAGGGAAGGGCCAATCCTTGGTCATCATCTTAATTATATTCAAAAAGTCATGTTTGAATTGCTGGTGATCCCAGGCTGATTTTTGGCACACAATAAATGGACGACCCTTCTCAAACCCTTGTCTACCATACTTTGAATTGCGTTTGTATACCTCATGGGCACGCAGATGGTAGATGATTGCGCGGTCAACGCTCATGGGGACTCGAACCTCCGACCAATTGATTATCAACCTGCCATATTTCAGGGCGTATGCGTACAGCCCAAGTTGCCAATCTCGTCGTAACGCAATGGCTCTCGGTCTTTGAACCCCGGATTTCAGATCCACCAAATCCAATTCACCATCTGAATTAATGCGGACCTGATCAATGGTTCCGGAAAGATCAAACCCACCAATTTTGACTTTAAATTGCACTTCCGAGTACAGGACTTGGCAGAGATGATTTTCCTCCCAGTTGCGGTAGCCAGTCAAAATTTCCACCGCATTGTCTTCCAGCCTTTCCATATCGGCTTGCTTAGATTTTTTCCAATGGATGGGCGCTTCTGGTTCTTGGTCCATGGCATCTCTGAACGTCTCCCTGTAAAGTTTCTTGAGGTCGGTTTCGAAACCATTGACGTGGAGCTGGTGAATTGCTCCGTGCAAGGCACTACCATGTAGGGCTGCAACATTCCTGTAAGCGGGCTGGAATCCTTCCACATGCCGAAAACGAAACATGAGGGGACAGCTGAGCCAATCCTTTATAGTGGATTGACGCAGCTGTATTCTATTCAGTATTTCAGCTTTTCGGTACATCATTTTCTTCTTCTCCTGACCCACTCCCCTTTGCCCGAGAAATCCAGGAAAAGACTTCATCAATCAAAACCAACATAGCTTCGATGAGGATTTGAATGCCTTTTCTAGTCATCTATGCAACCCCCATAAATTGATCCTGTTCAGAAAAGAGCTGATGTAATCCCAAATGCTTTTCCATGATGGATTGGGGAGGTGCACTCTTTAAGGCTTCTGTTATGGCATTGTAGAGGCTCCAGACTGTCCGTGGCTCAAATATCTCATGTTGTGGGTTTTTCCATTCACGTTGTGCCACAGGAATCTGTCTGGGTGTCATGATGCCTCTTCCATAAACAAGGCCCAACATTCGGTGGGCGTTGTCATCACTTAATTCCTGTATCCGCATAGCTTCAGCATCCTTTAGAACCTGATTATAAACCTTCTGAGACTTATAAATCGCTGACAGAGCCATACTTTCCATATCTCTGACTACATTCAGAGTATGTTTGCGCAAAATCGTGATATCCCCACTCAAAGCCAGGTTATCACAGACCAGGACTGAAGCACCTACAGCTATTCCTACAGACATGCTGCGATCATAACTGTTACGAAAGCCAATGGAGAGTCCCATGGAAGTATCGCTTGATTTGAGGGTATGTACTCCGAACATTTTATTGCCCTCGGCTGCCAGCCCGAATTGACTATTGTTGTGTGAAAAGGCAGGCAGAAGATGAGCTGCCATTTGGAGCAACATGGTTGAGAGTTGCTCATGTGAGACGGGCTGATAGGTTCGTGTTGCATTTGGTATGGGAACTTCCCTTACCATTTCAAGGGTCGCAGCTTCACTGCCGCGTTGCATGAGTAGGGTCATTTTGTGACCTCCTTACTTTCTTTTGGGGGATTGATTTATTATTACTGCTTACCGGGACTTCAACATTGAAGGACCAAGCAGTACGGTTAAAGCTGATGATGATCTGAAAAAGAGTAGTAGTTGCTGCCTAGAATAATGTGATCCAATAATTCAATATCAATGGACTCTAAAGCCGTTTTTATTTTTTTGGTGATGGCAAAATCAGGTGAACTAGGGGTGTTAGAGCCACTGGGGTGATTGTGCGAAATGATGACTGCAGCAGTACCAGGAAAATCTATTAGAACTGATTTTACTAATTCTCGCGGGTAGATCGCAGCTGTGGCAATGGTACCTGTGAACAGAATTTTTGTATCGATCAATTCATGTTGCGAGTTAAGATAAATCATTGCAAAACTTTCACAGGTTTTTGACTTGGAAAAGTAACTTCTCAAGTGGTTGGCCACAGATCTTGAACTATTCAATTTTGCGCCAGCTTTTAGAGTATAACGTTTAACATATTCTTCCCTGATGATATCGTCAGGGATGTCGTGAATTTTTAGTGTCATGAACACCTCCTGGTTATGAGGATTCGTTGAAGGTCTAATATTCATTGGGGGGGTTTAAATGAATGTAAGGATTCAGAGAATCGGACAAGTTTGAGTGATATGAAGGCTATTCTTCTTCACTTTACATATACACTTTTTTTACGCGTTTTTGCAGATACTGACCTTCAAATCGCAGGGACAGCAGTATCCATCCTTAATCCGGCAGCTGGACAGGGTTTTGATAAATGAAAGCTAAAAGGGGTTTAAGATATCAGTCCTCTGATGAGAAATCTCATCTCGATCCTTGGCCGCAGAGCCATCACATATCGGGGATGTATGCAATAATGGTTTCCAGCTTTGGGAGGGACCGAGTTTACCCATGTGTTCTATGGTCACGCTCGAAAGGTAGTATTTAGGATCAGATGTTAATGGATCCGTTTGAATGTTATTGGGTTGCTGTTGTTCTGGGAACAGGAATCCGAATAAAAAAGCGATTACCCCTGGGTTTATTGGGCTCCACCCAGACTGTGGCATCATGGACGGCAGCAATACGCTGGACGATGGCCAAACCCAGACCCCGTCCCTTTCGATCTGCACTATTGATTCTCGTATTGCGTTCGAAGATACGCTTACGGTCAATCTCTGGTATGGTAGTGCCAAAATCATTCACTGAGATAGAAACTGCATCTTCTTCTATTTCCGCATTGATGATAATTCTTTTACCAGACCCGGCGTATTTGATGGCATTATTGATATAATTTTTAAAAACTTCACTGATCAAAGGGTTGGCATATATTACTACTTGCTCAGGAACATTGACTTCAAGTGCCAATGAAGCCCTGCTAAGACGTGTAGAGAATTCCTCTATAACTTCAGTGAGTAAGGTATATAAATCCAATCTATGCAGAGGAATCGTCTCACCAAATGTCGCTTGTGTCAAGAGTGACGTTTCGTCGAGAACCTTTAGTAATCTTTCAGATGTGGAATGAAGTACATCTACCAACTTATTGTCAGGCATTTGTTGAACGGCCAATTCTGACATACTGAATATCACGCCGGCTGGATTCTTTAAATCATGGGTGATGATATCAAGCAAAAGCTCTCTGAGCCCGTCTGACTCTGCCAAACGTTTCTCAGCTTCTTTAGTGGTTGTAATGTCCTGGGCACAACCTCTCAAGATTGTAGGCTTTCCATCTTTGATTATAGGTTTGTCGATCTCCTCATGTATCCAGCGAATACTCCCATCGGAGATTATGATCCGATAATCCGTTCTGATCAATGCATTGGATTGCATCTCCTGTTTAAATAATTCGATGTCCTTGGGGTGAATTCTGCTCAAGATGCGTCGTAATGATACGGGCTGTTCCGGATCAAGATCAATTATCTTATATAGTTCTGCGGACCAAAAACGCTGCTTATTCTTAACATCATATTCCCAACTCCCGATGTGAGCGAGTTGCTGTGATATCAAAAGTTGAGCTTGACTCTTGCGTAATTCTTTATGCTCAATTTGCAGGTCCTCAGAAGCCTTTGCCCGAAGCAATGCACCCCCAAGTTGAGTGGCAAAGACTTGAAGCTGAGACAGGCTCTTTTCTGAATACTTATCTAATGTATAACTCTGAGCAGTTACTTCTCCCATTTTAAAATTGTCCCACACAATTGGAGCGAAAAGCATAGAGGCACTTTTTCGTGCAACTGAACCAAAGGGACGATCGAGGGATTTTCCTTTTTTGACTTCTGCTGCTGTTCGATTGATGAGCTCGGATTTTGGTATCCCCTGCATACTATCAGCATCCAGTTTGTCAAAGGGTGTGGAAAGCGGTTCAAACGTCGTAGGCTTCAAATCTCCTTTAAGAGTATCCTCGGTGAAGAGCCCCAGATTAATTCCCGCTTTATGGTCGATAAAGTTGATTGAAATAGCATCGCTCTCAAAAAAACGTCTGATCTGTTTTGCCCCTGCTTCGGCTATTTCATGCATATCCATGAACATGCTCAACTTATCAGCAAGTTCACTGGTTGCATCCTGAAACCTTTGAGTCTCCTTTGGCTCTGTCAAATCTCGCCAAACCACAAAGAGGGTCTCATTATCAGCTTCCTGGGAGATCGCGGTTAAAAGAACTTCTACAGGAAAAACCTCCCCATTAGCTCGCAGGTGATCCCATTCAAAGCGGTGACTGCCATGCTGGTGAGCCAAGGCCATCATCTGATCCGCTTTGGTTTGGGAAGATTGACCATCTGGCTGAAATTCAGGCGAAAGGACTGAGGGGTGTGTGTTTAACACTTCTTCCTTGGTGTTAAAGCCAAGCATATCGACAGTAGCTTGATTGCAATCCACAAACAAGCCGTTACTAATGATCAAGCTTGCATCAGCAGATTTATTGAATAATTCTCTATATTGGGAGACCATCTAGGTACTACACTTTGCTCAACTGCTTGTTCAGCATGAAAATTCTTGGCAAGTTAACTTTTTCCCCGCTCATTTTGGAGTTACAAGGTATAAAGTATAGTTGATTTGAGCAATCAAAAGGTCTTTCTAGAGATATTGTGGAAAGTAAGGTCAAGGAGAATGTAGGACGCAAGATGTTGCATGGAGGAATGTCAGCCGGGTGTCACCCCGTAATAATTTTTGTACCATTCAACAAAGTGAGCTAAACCCTGTGACAAGGCTATTGTCGGCTTAAAATTTATGAATGACTCTAGAGCTTTTGTATCTGCTTCCGTGCTGAAGACATCTCCAGGTTGAAACCCCACCAATTCTTTATTGGCTTGCTTACCCAGAGCATTTTCCAGGAGCTCCACAAATTCAAGAACAGGAACTGGATTGCTGCCCCCGATATTGAAAATATGATAAAAGGGGCTCTGGCTGGCAGTATATAGATCTGACTCAGACTTGGGCTTTAACTCGTCCACATTGTCCAGCATACGTTTGATACTCTCCACTATATCATCGATATAGGTATAGTCACGTAAATTCAGGCCCTGATTATAGAGCTGGATCTTTTGGCCTTCCAAAATAGCCTTTGTAAAAAAGAAATAAGCCATATCTGGACGGCCCCAGGGTCCATATACAGTAAAGAAGCGCAGTCCAACAGTAGTCATCTTATACAGGTGACTATAGGTATGGGCCATCAACTCATTGGACTTTTTGGTGGCAGCATACAAGGAGACAGGGTGATCCACATTGTCCGTTTCAGCGAAAGGCGATTTCTCGTTATTACCATATACCGAGCTAGATGAGGCATATATAAAATTCTGCACCCCGTGTTGTCTAGAGGCTTCCAGAATATTAAAAAAACCGTCCAGATTGGATTCTACATATGATCGAGGGTTTTCAAGAGAGTAGCGGACTCCAGCTTGAGCTGCCAGATTAATAACGATATCAGGGCGGAAATCTGAGAAAATCTTAGTTAGACCGTCATAATCCTGGAGGTCAAGTTGTCTGAAAGTGAAATTTCCATCTAATGGTTTGGAGGTTTCGAGAGCCTCAACCTCCGGGATTAGTCCGGACACTGAGCTTGTCGAAGTGTCGATCCCTAGTTGAGAAAGTCGTACTTGTTTAAGCGTTGGATCGTAATAATCATTGAGATTGTCGATTCCGCAAATTTGGTAACCTTCTTTCAATAATCTTTGAGAAAGATGGAAGCCAATAAACCCTGCAACACCTGTGATTATTATTCTTTTCATATTTCCAAATTAGTCCAAAGTCGAAGGCCTGTCCTGAGCTCGTCGAAGGGTCTGAAAGTCTGAAGGTCGAAAACTGGGGTTATTTCCCTATATACTCGACAAGATCATTGGAGAGCTTATAGTCCCGACATTCACTCAAACCTGTGTCATCGAAGTTGAGCTTGTGACCTTTTTTATCCACCCAGCCGATGATTTTGCCAGGATTACCAACGACCAGGGCAAAAGCCGGGACATCCCTCGTTACAACAGCGCCAGCGCCAATAAAGGCGTATTCACCAATGGTGGAGCCACACACGATGGTGGCGTTGGCCCCAATGGAAGCGCTTTTCTTAACCAGCGTTTTCGCATAGAACTCAGTTCCACGTTGAGGGAATTCAGAACGGGGACGTTGGATATTGGTAAAAACCATGGATGGACCACAGAATACATAGTCCTCCAATTCAACTCCCTCGTACACAGAGACGTTGTTCTGTATCTTGACCGAATTACCGATCTTCACATTGTTACCCACATTCACATTTTGTCCGATGGAAACATTCTCACCCAGAGATGATCCTCCCTGAACATGTGAATAATGCCAGATTTTTGTACCCTTGCCCACCGTAACTCCGGCGTCTACTTCACTGGTGGGGTGTACGAAAAAATCTGAGTCCGAAGCTGTAGTGTCAATTTTGTCATCGGGTTCAGTTCCCTGAAGTGAATGGGTGGCTTTTTCCAGAACCTCCAAAACGTCAAAAGCATTCTGTCCGTCAGCTATCTCGAGTTTTGATCCATCGAGATGGTCAATGAAGTACTGGATTTCATTGGTGAGAGGGAAACCCTTCTCATAGGAGATCACTTCTGTAGGTCCATCACGCTTAATTGGTTCACCCTGGACCCAATCGATACCCTTTTCATAGAACAGGATATCCTTTTCTGCAGAACTATCCTCGAAGGAAATCATGCCCTTGGATCCGATCATGACCATTCTGTGTTCTTTAAAAGGATGCAACCAACTCACAAAAATATGACCAACCACATTTTCAGGATAAGTCAGAGTGGTCATGGTGGTATCATGAATACCAGGTTGGAGGAAGGCGCCACCCCTGCTGACTACTTCAACAGGATTTGAGCCAATGAAGTATTCAAAAATAGAGATGTCATGGGGTGCAAAACTCCAGAGGATGTTTTCCTCAGTGCGTACGGTACCCAGATTCAGACGATTGCTGTATATATACTCTAACTTACCAATCTTCCCTGAGTCAATTAACTCCTTGATCTTGATAATGGCAGGATGAAAGAGGAGAACGTGCCCAACCATGAGGTTGACATTATGTTTATCTGCCAATTTCTTTAATGCACCAGCCTCTCCTGTGTTCAGGGCGATGGGTTTTTCTATTAAAACATGCTTGCCTTGCTCAAGGAGATATGAACCCACTTCAAAATGTGTTTCAGCCGGGGTAGCCACTGTGAAACCATCGAATTCGTCTAAAGGGACATCTCTAACGCTGTGATAAAGAGTTGTTTCGGGGAATAGAGTCTTCAATTCTTCCCTGCGATTCTCACGGGATTCTACGATCCCTGCTAAGGCGCCAAGATTTTTCAAGGTCTTGATATGATTGGTGCCCCAACGGCCGGCGCCGACTACGCAGATTTTTACATTAGATTTCATGGTGTTCCTTTTGTTTCAATATCAAGGGAGACGCCCTCCCGTCACTAGGAGTTTATAACCTCACATATTTTTTCGATATCGGAAGTTTCCAGATAGGGATACATGGGCAAGCTGAAGATTCGCTGACTCATTTCTTCACTGACAGGAAAGTCTCCATCTTTGTAAGAGAGATGTGAGAAGGCGGTCTGCTGATGCAATGGTTTTGGATAATATACAGCTGAAGGAATGCCTGCACTTTTTAGTTTTGACTGCAGATTGGCTCTATCGTCGGCATCCTCTGCCAGAATAGAATACTGGGCCCAAACGCTGGTGTACCCATTCTCTATCTCAGGGACAACCACTCTACTTGAGAGTAACTCGTTATACTTACTAGCCACCGCATTACGCAATTTGACTTCATTGGGGAAGAGTGTGAATTTTTCTAAAACAATTGCTGCCTGGAGTGTATCCATACGTCCATTCAGACCAATACGGATATTATCATACTTGTCTCCACCCTTACCATGAACCCGTACGGATACCAATTTTTCATAGAGTTCATCATCGTTTGTAAAAATTGCACCACCATCACCATAGCAGCCCAGAGGTTTGGCAGGAAAAAATGAGGTTGAAGCAGCATCACCAAAACTACCAGCCATGCGATCATCGATCTGACCGCCAAAGCCCTGGGCGGCATCCTCAAGAATTTTGATATCATATTTTTTTGAAATGAGCTCTATGGCTGCGTAATCTGCAGGAAGACCAAATAAATCGACAGGAATAATCGCCTTGGGGTTCAATTCACCCGCTTCAATCACTTGATTGATGGCAACATCCAGAAGTTCGGGGGAAATGTTGTAGGTTTTGGGATCAATATCCACAAATATAGGTGTGGCACCGAGAAGTTGAATAACTTCTGCAGTCGCTATGAATGTGAACGGAGTCGTAAATATGGCATCTCCAGGACCAACATCCCAGGCCAAGAGCGGCATGAGGAGGGCATCTGTTCCAGAAGAACAACTCACACAATGCTTCACTCCAACATATTCAGCTAGCTGAGCTTCCATTTCTCTAATCTCAGGACCCATGATATATTTGCCATGAGCCAGGACATCCTGGATTCTCTTATCCAGATTAGTTTTAATCAGGGACTGTTGTTTTGCTAAATCAATAAATTGCATTTCAATTTTCCTTCACTTTATCAGTAACACTTTTCAAATTTTTAACAATCACTTCTTTTCTTCAGATGAT
>Ga0233437_1000895_pt1 | contig 60868 bp, 102 predicted proteins | sample SI_122_August201_FD_182714 | JGI IMG/M metagenome (GOLD analysis project Ga0233437, IMG submission 182714) | Seawater microbial communities from Saanich Inlet, British Columbia, Canada - SI_122_August2016_200_MG | ecosystem: Environmental > Aquatic > Marine > Inlet | place: Canada: British...
AACAAAATCGTGGTATATAAATGATCAAAAATACTCAGAAAACAAATATTGGAAAAAAGTAGGCCTTGACAAGAAAGAAGAGTATTATAAGGGATTGAACAAATGAACCTATTAGAAAAATATATAAAAAGAATAATAGAGCAAGAATTAACAAGCAATGATTCAACAAACACAACTCCAGAAACACCATATGGTCATTATTTGTTTGGAAAAGCACGAAGTTTTAATGAGCCAGATACAACTGAAGAGAACGATATATATTCAACATTAGAGAATTATGTAAAGGATAATGAAATTAATGTTGGAATGAAAGATTATATAATACACTTATTAGCTTTGTTAAAACAGGGCAAATATAAAGATGTGTTAAGGCCAAAAAGTGGGAAGGTTTATAGGGGTTTATATACGACATATGATCGAGCTTGTGATATTTTTGGTAAAAACAAAATTCCAACTGATCCAGAAAAACCTTATATAATTTATAATGATTCATTTATATTAAGGCCAACAAAATCAATTATATCTTCATGGAGTTATGAGTTTGAAATTGCATATAGTTTTGCTGCGAATGAGTTTAACACTGTTCATGGTATACCAACATATGAATCATGCATGATATTATTTGAATCTGATGCAATAAGTGGTGGAGATTTTATATTGAATTATAGCGAAATACCTGTGATGGAACATTGGGAGGGGCTAGAAGAAAAAGAAGTCCTTGGTGTTGGGCCAACAAAATGTAATAAGATTGGTATATATAATTTGGGTATAGAAGAAGAAATGTTTGGAGATAACAATCCAGTTAACGTTAGAAAGTTTGAAAGAGAGTTTTTAAGATAATGGAATTAGGTTTGGTGATGCCCATGAAGGCAATGTAATGCAGGATATTGAAGGAAATCTTGTGTTTATTGACTTAGGGGTTTCAAATTCTCCTGGTGGAAAAATTGATGTGATTGAGAATAGGTTGGTTTAATATGAACTTATTAGAAAAATATATTAGATTGTTGTTGACTGAAGGTAGGGTTGATGATGTTAAAAAGAAATATCCTAACTATTCAGATAGTGTAATTAAATGGTTGACAGACAACGATCCGTCTGAAGGCAACAAGTATATAATGTGGATGGCAAATATGCTTCAAACAGATACTTCAGGAGATGACACCCTTAAAGCAGTTGGCGAATTTCACAAATTAAAGAATAGGCTTCCAAAAGATAAACGAGATCTTTATTTATATAAAACAGTAAAGGAGCTTCAAGATGAGTTAAGTAAGGCTCCAGATTTTTCTAAAAGACAGCAAAAGAAGATTGTAAAGAGGGAAGGTGTTGATGTTGTATTTGAGAATGATGAAGCTATAGTTGTGATTCCTAAGACGCATAAGGCAAGCTGTTATTATGGAAGCAATACGAAGTGGTGTACGGCATGGAAGAACAACTCAAGTCATTTTGAAAAATATTTAGGAGAAGTAACATTATATTATATTTTACCAAAAGATGGTGGAGAGAAGGTTGCAGTTGCAGTTGGTGAGAATGGAGACAAAGAGATATTTGATTATAAAAATGGTGGAAAAAGTTTAAATTGGCTAGAAGACAAGCTGCAACAATATAATATTCCAAGTTCGATATTCAAGTATATTCCGTTTACTGGAATGATAGAAAGAAGTGATGGAACAAAAATGTGGTATATAAATGGAAGGAAACATCGAGAAGATGGCCCTGCTTATGAAGGTTCTGATGGATCAAAATATTGGTATCTATATGGCAAGCATCATCGAACTGGAGGCCCCGCAATTGAACGTTCTGATGGATCAAAATTTTGGTCTATAAATGGACTTCTTCATCGAACTGATGGCCCCGCAATTGAACGCTCTGATGGATCAAAAGAGTGGTGGTTAAATGGGGAGCGTCATCGAACTAATGGCCCTGCTTATGAAGGTTCTGATGGAACAAAAGAATGGTGGTTAAATGGAAGCGAATATCTAGAAGACAATTATTGGGAAAAAACAGGCCTTGACAAGAAAGAAGAGTATTATAATAATTTAAAAAAATCAAAATAATTCTTTAAAATTAATAAAAAAGCATAAAAAACATTATTATTATTATAATTAGATCTAACAGTTTGATTATTATAATTTATGGGGGAATTTATGGGTAATAAGAGGCCAGTTCATGTAGAGGTTACATCAGAAGAAGTTGATGGTGATTTTGAAAAAATGATGAAAAAGTTTTCTAGAAAGGTTAAAAAGGCAGAAGTTATTCAAAGGTGTATAGATAATCGCTTTTATAAGTCTAAAAGTCAGAAAAGAAATGAAAAAAACTTATATTATAAGCGAAGAAAGTTTGTTAGTAAAATAAAAAACAAAGAAAAGTGAATAAAATGTAAGTTTTTTTTGCTTTTTTTGAAACTAACAAAGTATATATAATTTAGGAGTGCTTTATAATTATCATATGTTAAGGAGAGAATAAATGTCAACAATTTTAGAAGAGGCTCTTTTGGATATTGAACAAATCAAAAAGGCTGTTGAGGAAGAAGCTAAAAATAAATTAGTTGAATCATTAACTCCACAAATTAGAGACTTTATTAATAAGAAGATTTATTCAAATCTAAATGAAGAAACTGATAAAGAACAAGAGGAAGAAAAGGGAGGTGATAAAAATAAAAAGGTTGATGATGAAGATGGAAAGCTTTTGTATGACGAAGTTGGCTCAACAGAAGAAAAACCAATTGAGTATGAGAAAGATGAAGAGACTGGAGAGGTAAACGCAATCTTAGATCTAGATGCCCTTCAGCAAAATCCAGAGGAGCTTGGAGAGACAAAAGAAAATGATAGTGAAGACGATAAAGAATTCACAATTGATATTAATGAGTTTAAAGAATTAATTGGAAATATTAGGGGAGATAAAAATATGAAATTATCAGAGATTTTCTTAAATGAGCTAAGAGATGAAGAAGTTGTTGACGAAAGTAAGTGTTCTGAAGAGATCGAAGAGATTGAAGAGACAAAAGAAGTGGATGACATGGATGACATGGACGAAGAGGTGGTTTATGAAGTTGACGAAAGTGAGCTTGCAGAGGCTATCAAAAGTATGAGGGTAAGGGGCAGTAAAAATAAAAAGAAAAGGTTAACTGAAGATGAAGTCGTGCTTGACATTTCAGTAGATGCCGATGGTGAAATTGAAGATGTTGAAGTGGTTTCAGTTGATGATGGAATGGCTGGAGAAGATGAGGATATGCTAGACCTTCCAGCAGAAGATGAAATCTCTGATATGGGTGAACTTGAAGCAGGCGAACTTGGAATGGGTGGAGATGAAGAAGAGTTCTCTACAGAGGAAACTCCTGATGGAATGGAAATGGATACAGAAATTGATATTGAAGATGAAGAGCCTGTTGATTTAGAAATTCCTGAAGACGAGGATGAAGAGGAAGATGTGGTTGTTCCAGAAGGCCTACGCCGAAGAGGGTTGAGAAGGTTGAGGGAAAACGCTGATGGTGGTGCTTCAACTGTGTTTGAAAATGAGCTTGCCAAGGTAGTTTATGCTCCTGCTGGAGTACCTATGCCAGATAGGTACATTCGTGGAACTCGATGGGCAGCGGAAGCGGTAAAAGAGTATGGTTTATATATCGTATTGCCTAAGTCATCAACGCAGAAGGTTGCTGTTGAAGGTGACAGGATTTATGATTCTTCGGATAGCAACATGGATAGAAGTGAGTTTGATTCATATTTGGCCGATCTCAGTATTCCAGCTAATGTGTTTGAGCGCACTACGACAGAAGGCCTACGCCGAAGAGGGTTGAGAAGGTTGAGGGAAAACGCTGATGGTGGTGCTTCAACTGTGTTTGAAAATGAGCTTGCCAAGGTAGTTTATGCTCCTGCTGGAGTACCTATGCCAGATAGGTACATTCGTGGAACTCGATGGGCAGCGGAAGCGGTAAAAGAGTATGGTTTATATATCGTATTGCCTAAGTCATCAACGCAGAAGGTTGCTGTTGAAGGTGACAGGATTTATGATTCTTCGGATAGCAACATGGATAGAAGTGAGTTTGATTCATATTTGGCCGATCTCAGTATTCCAGCTAATGTGTTTGAGCGCACTACGACAGAAGGCCTACGCCGAAGGAAAAAGAAAAGTATTACTGAGGCAGAACTTAGAAAGAAAGTAAGGGCAGTCCTTAAAAAGCTTGTAAAAGAAGGCAAGGTGAAACTTTCACAATTAGGTGAAGCTTCAGTGACTATCAATGTAGATAATGAAGGGATTTCAGCCTCAGCAGACTCAGAGGGTGATGGTGTAGAGGAGCCTATTATTGACACAACCGCTTCAGAAACAATTGAAGTTGAAAATGATGATGAGCTATCAATTGCACCAACTCCAGAATTTGATGCTGCTATGGCAGAAAATAAGAAATATAAGGTTGTTGTTAATAAGATGAATAAAAAGTTGGTTGAAGCTAATTTGGTTAACGCAAAATTAATTTACGCTAATAAGCTCTTAATGAACAAGGGTGTCACTAAGAAAGAAAAAGCTCGTATAATCGAGTCTTTAGATAGAGCAAAGAGCTTGCGTGAGGTACAACTGCTGTATAAGACTTTTGTTAATGAGTCGAAAGAAAGAAATGGTCCTGATGAAAGATCAAGGAAACCACTTGCTGGTGGTTCAAGTGCTTCAACAAGTGTTCTGAAAGAGGGTAAAGAGGTTTCTGATGAAGATTCTGTCAATGTTTCAAGGTGGCAGAAATTGGCGAATATTGAGTAATAAAAATTTTAATGGGATAAAAGAATAAATTTATATAGGAGATAAGAAAAATGAGTAGAAAGTTTGATTTAAAAACATTAACCGAAAATATCCGTAGGCGACATGTTGCTAAGGATACAAACAGACTAGTAGAAAAGTGGTCCAAAACTGGCCTGCTTAAAGGTCTAGACGAAAGTAGGCGTGAAGATATGGCTACTCTCCTTGAAAACCAAGCCGCACAGGTACTTAAAGAGGTGTCTGATGTACAAGGTGAGTTGAGAGGATTTCAGCAGATTGCATTCCCAATTGTTCGTAGAGTTTTTGGTAATTTGATTGCTAATGATATCGTTTCAGTTCAGCCAATGAGCCTACCTTCAGGCCTGTTGTTCTATCTTGATTATACTTATGGTACTGATCAGGGTCTTTCAACTGATCCTAGCTATGACGCAGGTAGATCAATTTATGGCGATGGTGTTGGTAAGGAAATTCAGTATGGTGTTTCAGCTTCTGGTGGCCAGTATAACTTGGTAGGTGATGCCTATTCAATGTTTATAACCCAAAGCGCAGAAATTACCACAATTCATGCTTCAGGTACGTTTAATAGCTCACTAACCCTTACGGATGGTGGTTATTCAGACTCAGCTTGGGGTGCCGTAGATACTGTTTGGGCCGGTGATCCTGCTTTCTCAGGAACTGCTGGATCTCTTAATGCTCTTAAGCGTTGGCAGTGGGTTGTAATTAATGTTGCTGATATAAGTGATGGTACTAATGCTGTTGATAGACTCAATGTTAATACTGCGAAGCTTCATGGTAATGGTATTGTTGATACTTATCGTAGAGTAACTAAAGTTGGTACTTATAATGCAACCACTGGTTGGACTATCGAGCCTAATGGTGCTCATGCATTATTCCTAGTATCTGGTACACTTCATGGTACTGGTGAACTCTTAAGTGCTTCTTATGGGTATACTGATCGATTGAATGCTGGTAGTGAAAGCGCAGATGCATTGACTGTTCCTGCATGGGAATCAACTGCTGCTGATGGTGCAATTACTATTCCTGAAATCGACATTAAGGTTGAAAGTGTTGCTGTAGTTGCTCAGTCCCGAAAGCTTCGTGCTCGTTGGACTCCTGAGCTAGCCCAGGATCTTAATGCTTATCATAGTCTCGATGCAGAGGTCGAATTGACTCAGATTCTTTCTGAGCAGATCGCCCTTGAGATTGATAACGAAATCCTTGGTGATCTCTTGAAGGGCGCTGCAACTAATTATTTCTGGTCACGAATTCCTGGTAAGTTTGTAAATAAAACTACTGGTATTGAAGATACCTCTGGTTCATTTACTGGAACTACTTATGAGTGGTATCAGTCTCTTGTTGAAACTACAATCGATGTGGCAAATACGATTCATCGTAAGATCCTTCGTGGTGCCGGAAACTTTGTGGTAACAAGTCCTGATGTCTGTACTATTCTTGAGAGCACCGTTACTTACAAGCCTTCTGGCATGTCATTTACTGATGGTGCTGGTAGTAATAAGTTTGAGATGGGTGCTGAGAAGGTTGGCGCACTTGCTAACCGTTTCACTGTTTATAAAGATCCTTACTTCCCAAGGGCCAAGATGCTTGTTGGTTTCAAGGGTGGTGACTTCTTGAGCAGTGGCTATGTGTTTGGACCGTATGTACCGTTGGTTGTTACTCCGGTAATTTATCAACCAGACGATTTTACACCACGGAGAGGCGTAATGACCCGTTATGGAAAACGTATGGTTCGTGCTGACTTTTTCGGAACAATTACAGTTTTGGACATGAATATTCTCTAAAACGTAATTAAATTAAGTAGTTAGCGTGTTTCTTGGGGGCCTTTGGCCCCCTTTTTTTTATCTTTTTTTAATATTATTTGCTTTTTTGTTTTACAAAATATATTTATATGTGTTACAATAAGAACATAGGTTAAGCATGGTTGTAAAAATTTGAATATGGGAGGGGAGAATGATTGAGCGAGATAAAAGTGAAACTATTAATTTTAAAGTTACAAAACAAACAAAAAAATTGTTAGCCAATGAAAGTAAAAAATTTGACACAACAATAAGCAGGGTGCTTAGACATATTGTTGATTTGTATTTTGAAAGTAGCGAGGGTAAAGATGACTAAAGAAGAATTTATTAATCATAACTGTAAGCATTGTGGGTATTTGTGTAAAAATAGAAAGGCACTTGGGATTCATTTGCGTTTAAAGCATAATTCTAATTTACAAGAATATATTTTGAAATTTTATTTATACGATAAGTGGCCAGAATGTGCTTGTGGATGTGGTAAAAAAGTTGAATGGCATAAATGTAGAAATCAATTTAATAAGTTTATTAATGGTCACAATTCAATAGTTTCTGAGGCTGGCTTTGGAAATAGACCTTACTATTTAACTCCTGAACAGGAAAAGAAAAAAGCTAGTGCGGTTAAGAAAGCATATCAAAAAAACGGCGAATTAATTAAAGAAAAGATTTCCAATGGTGTTAAAAATGCTTGGAAAGATTCTAAATATAGAGAAAAAATGAATAATAGAAATAATAAAAGAAGGATTAATAATAATAAAAATAAGGGATAATATAATGATTGAGAAAGATTTTATTTGTGAAATTTGCGGGGCAGTTTTTAAAAATTCTAGGGCGTTTTCTTCTCACCTACACAGAAAACATAAGGTTAACGTTAAGGAGTATTTTGTAAAATATATGTGTGATGGAGTTCAGCCAACATGTGGATGTGGTTGTGGTGTTGAAACAAAATGGAGTTCAACACACTTTAGGTTTAGAAGGTTTATCCCAGGTCATAATGCAAGAATAAATGATCCAAATACTTCGGGTCATCAGTGGACAACTGAAGATCCTTACCATTTAACACCTGAACAAAGAGAAAAAAACGCTGAATCTGTTCGTAAGGCATACCAAGGTGAGAATGGTAAAAAAATAAAGAAAAAAATATCAAAAAAGATTTTAAAGTTGGCAGAGTCTGAAGAATATAGAAAGAAAATATCTGAAGGAATAAAAAGGTCTTGGGCTGATCCAGAAATGAGGGCAAAACGAATGGCTGCTAGAAATACTCCAGAATATAAAGAAAAAAGAAGCAAAATTGCATATAGATTACTTGAAGAAGGTGTTTGGGGAGTAGGAGCATATACAGAGGAATCACATAAAAAACTATCTGATCATGCTTGTCAGATGATTGAAGAGGGCAAAATTGGCCCACAGGCTAACCATAAAACAGAATGGAAATATAATCCATTTACAGACAAAGAAGAGTACATGCATTCATCATGGGAAACAATGTTCCTTGACTTTTGTATAAAAAACAATATACCAGTAACTAAGTCTCATGACATTAGAATCTCCTATGTTAATTCTGCGACTGGAAAAACACACCAAACCATCCCAGACTTTATTTCTTTGGAAGAAGGGGAAAAAATAATATATGAAACTAAGGGTAAGTTTTTTAAGGATAACTCTGTACAGAATAAAGAAAAATTAAGATCAACAATCCAATGGGCTGAAGAAAATGAATATAATTATTTCATTATTGATGAGAAACCTACCGAAGAATATTTGGTAGAATTTTTCTTTAACAACAAATAAACTGTCTTTTTTTTAATGATACAATATACTTATAAATTATGAATAAAAGTTTGTTAGAGAACTATATTAAGATATTAATTGAAGAAGAATTTTCTGATGGCCTTTATGGAAAATACTTGTTTGGCCAATCTAGGGGGTTGCCTACCCGTAAAAGTCCAGAGATAGACTTACCACAAGAAAAAAAATTAGCACATATGATTGATGATTGGTCTGAAAGTAATTATATTCATCCTGAATTTAAGCAAAGGTTAGTTGGGTTAAAAAAAATGTTGGATAAGGGATATTATGAGGATGTTTTAAAGCCACCATCCGGTAAGGTATACCGTGGGTTTCAGGTTTCTAACCAAGCAGTAAAAAAGTTATTTGGTGTTAATTATAAAGATTATTTTTACAAAGATAGATATGGAGTTAATTTTAAGCCATGGGATACTGACAGCTATATTGAAGTTATAAACAATTTTATTTATACTCCAAAGAGATCAATATTTTCTTCATGGTCATATGAAGCTTATTCGGCTGTATCGTTTGCTATTTATTCTGAGGAAAAAGTTCATAAACGACGAGGAGCATTAATTTCTGATTTAAATAAAGTTTTTGTTGTTGTTCGTGCTGATGCTGATAGTAACGATTTCTTGTTTAATTATAAAAGTTTTGATTATGGAGATAATTATATTAATGAAGAACGTGAGGTTGTTTCAATTGGTCAAATTAAGTGTGATAAAGTCCTTTTGTTCTTTTATGGTAATCATTTAAATTTTAATAAGAAAAAAGGTCATGCTCCATGTTCTCTTAAGGACTTCACCGATAGACTCCAGCCTTACTTGTTTGAAAGTTTGAACTAGTTTAGTAGTTTAATTCTAAAGTTTAAAAAAAACCAATTAATTGAAAAAATAGGTTAACAAACGGACTTGTTTGTGGTATAAGGGTCTTGTTGACAATTGTTGCTTGAAGGGAGGTCACGATGGCGATAAGAGTTATGGTACATTTTGGTAGTATTGAAAAGGCTATTGATGCCATGGCTGATGGTAGAAACATTGAGATTGTGACAGATTACTCAGGGGCAGAGGCTGGCATTCATCATGGTCGAGATTGTGTTCATCATGGAAGGCGTAATGGTGAGGATAAAGAGTTTACTGCTGAGTGTGTTGTTAATAAGCCTGGAGAGTGGGGTGGAGATCCTTGTGCCAAGCGAACACCTTTGTTCATGGAGACTAAGCATGAAGGTTTGGTTGTCGGAGAGTGTGAGAGATCTTCCAGTGGAGACTCAGATTATTATGCAGTGATTTGGAATGATGAAAAGGCTGAACCTTATGAGGTTCTTTATGCGTCAACAAGGGGCTGGACTTACCCCAACAGTGCTATTGTTGATGCAACTGGTGAGGTTAGGGAAAAATATGATAAGTATATTGAAAAAATGAATGCTATTAGCAATGTTAATAATATTAAGAGGGAGATTAGTGCATTTGTTGAAGATGTAAAAATCCCATCTAAGGGTAAGGTTTGTAAGGTTGTTCGTGGTCGTAAGGTTCCTGTTGGCACCACTGGTTTGCTTTTTTGGACTGGTGGTGATTATGGTAAATGTGGGCTTGCTCTTGATGATAAGAGGGATTCTAAAGGTAGATATGCAAATATAGCATGGACTTACATTAAGAATGTTGAGGTTGAAGATTGGGAAACTGATTCTGTACGGAAGCGGTTGGCTTCTTATAATGATAGCCTTGAGTATTGGGAGCAAAAACTTTCAAAGTTGGGGGAATAAAAATGCCTAAGTATAGTGCAAACTTTAAATGGAATATTGTTGCTGACAATTGTGTCGAAGGAGTTTCAGGGGATTGTTTTGTGGATGTTGATGGTGTTTTGGAAGCAGTGGTTGTAACAATACAGATTAGTGATAGTGGTTATATTGTTAATATTTTGAATGATTATACGGGAGATAAGTTTAAAAGGTTTAAATATCTTTCAACTCATGATAAATTTGAACAAGCTATTGCTTTGGCAAATAAATATGTTGTGATAAATTATGACAAAAAGGGGTAAATTGTGATAAAGAATAGCAATAAATATAAAAAAGGTAATATTGTTTATAGGGGGTAAAAAAATGAAAAGAGAAGAATTGTTTATTGAAATTCAATCTGGTGAAGGTGGGAGAGACAGCAAGTTATTTGTTGATGATATGTTTTCAATGTATTCTAGGTGGTCAAAAAGCAATTGACTAACGATAAACTTAATTGATAGCAGGAAGGGTTATATATCTTTTATGGTTAGTGGAAAAAATGCTTTTAAATTTTTTAGGAATGAGATTGGAAAGCATTGTGTTCAGAGAATTCCGCCAACAGAATCTAATGGTAGGCGACAAACTTCTATGGTTTCAGTTTCAGTTTTAAAGATGGTTGACAATAAAGCCTTTAATTTTGATGTTAGTAATGTTATTATTGAAACATTCAATGCTGGCGGGAAGGGTGGACAACATTCGAACAAAAGTGATACTGCTGTTAGGGTTAAGCATAAGGATATTATTGTGACAGTTAATGGTAGAAGTCAACATAGAAACAAAGAAATGGCTTTAAAGATATTGCAATCAAGATTATATGATATTAAGGAGCAAGAGAATAGAAGTAAAATGAGCAATCAAAAAAGAGAACAAATCGAGAATATTGGACGTTCAGATAAGGTTCGGACATATAATTTCATTGATTCTAGGGTTGTTGACCATAAATTGAATAGAAAGAGCAAGCAAATAAAAAAGATAATGAAAGGTAATCTGGGTTTAATTTTGAACAAATAAGGGCAAATATGGAAACAAAAGAGTTAATTGAAAAGATTTTTAAGCTTAACAATAAATATAGGAAAGATGGTATAATGGGTCCATTTTATCGTTCATGGATTGAAAGGTCTTTAAAAGAAGGTCGCACAATTCATATCGAAGGTAAGGATAATTTTGGTTTTGCATCTTTTCGTGTGTTGAAGAAAAACCCAGTTATTAATTTACAGAAGTTGGCTGTTGAAGAGTCTGGTTGTGGTCTTGGTTCTAAGTTATTATATCAGGTTAAAAATTTGGCTAATGACGACAATAGGAAGGTTCAGGCTAGGGTTGCAAAGAAGAATGACAAATCAATTGATTTTTATAAGAAAAATGGTTTTGTTTTTATTGGTGACGAAAACAAAGAGCACACATATTTACTTGAGTTTACTGGCAAAAATGTTGTGTTAGATAACTTTAAAGACAGCATTGGCACTCCAGTTGATAACAATCTGTTGGTTGATGATTCTAGCCTTAACATTGATATGCATGTTAATGAGGCAGCAAAAATACAAAAAAAAGGGGTTTTGGAAAGGAACTGTAGGTTAAGAAATGTTAATAAAAAACAAAAAGATTCTGCAAGGTGGTCAGTCGATTATATTCCAGAATGGAAAGACATTCCATTGACTGTTAATTATATTAATATTTTGGATATGAGTGAGAGAGAAGAGGTTGCCAAGTATTTATTTAGTTTTTACAGGGAAAGGGGGTTTCCATATCCACAATATTCTGACGAGGAGTTGAAAAAAGATTTTAAGAACTTATGTAAGTTTGATTCTAGTAAAGTTGTCAATGGCGATGAAATTTCTTCTGGTAGTACAACTGGCAATAGGATATTTAGAACATTTAATAGGCATTTTTGGCATACAATTGAGCACAAGAAAAGTAAAAAAGCTTTTGATGTGTTTAATGATGATGAATTGTTGTTGAAGGTTATAAGAAATAGGCTTGGCATTACGTTTTATTATCGGGGTGTTCCCTATCCCTTCACTATTTCAGGTAATATGATTAGGCAGGGAATGCGTTCAATGAGAATGATTCCACATATTACTAATTTTAGGCCAACTATTGCTAAATATTTTTATGAGAAATATACTGAAGATAATGATATTATTTATGATTTTTCACATGGATGGTCACAAAGAATGGTGGCTGCGGCTGCTTGTAAAAAAAGCTTAACATATGTTTCAGTTGACCCATGGGAAGAGCAAATTAATACTGGAGACAATATTGTTGATTTTTTTGAGTTTGATGATGATAAATTTGATTTAAATGTTGGTAAATCAGAAGAATTTTGTCCAGATCGGTATGCTGGAAAGGTTTCTCTTGCCTTATCTTCTCCACCTTATTATGATAAAGAACAGTATGTTGATGATGAAAGTCAAGCGTATCATGGTAGAGAATATGATGATTTTATTAATGATTATTGGAGGCGAACTTGTAGGAATATTTACAAGCTTTTAAAGGACGATGGGCGGTTTGTGTTTAATGTTTTTGGTAAATATAAAAAATATGATATTGGAAATGATATGTTAAGAATCGCAAGGAACGTTGGGTTTGAGGTTGATAGAAAAATGTATATGAAAATTTCAAAAAGTCATTTGTCTAGAAAGGTAGGTACAGATAATGTAAGTAAAAAAGAGTTTATTTTTGTGATGAAGAAGGCTAAACAATGTTAATGTATAAGGTTGGTGATTTAGTTTGGGTTGAAACTGATAAAGAGTGGTATCATGATGATGTTTATATGGGTCCAGCAATTGTAATGGAAAATCTTGGCACTTATGATAATTATGATCATAAAGTTTTCTTAAAATTAAGTAAAAAGCTTTGTGGGTTTGACATGTGGGCTGTTCCTAAAAAGTATATTAAAACAATTAAAAGTGGAGGTAAAATTGAGTATTAACAAAAAGGTAAGACGGATTATTAAGAAAAGTGGTGGAAGTGTTGTCGATGGTGGGTGTGGTGACAAAATGATTGTTGCCAAATTTAATAGGGCTAGAGGTCTTATTAAGTCTTATTATAGGCTTATGGCTTATAATGAACAACAATTAGAAGATGGCAATGACGAGCCAATTAAAAATGTTGATACATGTAATTTTAACATTGCTTTGCACATTTCTAATCATGGAAAAAACCTTCCAGAACAAAGCCATGCTGATTTTAAAGTTAAAGTTTTTTTGAGCTAATGGTTAACAAATAAGGTTGGTTGTGGTATAAGGGGTGAAAGGGAGGCGATTGATATGAATTTTATCTTTAATAAACCAAATTATGATGATTTCCTTGAAGAAGTTGAGAATGGCTCTATTACCTTGAGAGAATCAGCAAACAAAAAATTTCATATTTTTAATTACAAGCCAGAAACACAATTTAAAAGAAATTGGAATGACACTACTCTTCAAGCCAGGGGCATTGTGTTTGATGCGTGTACGAAACAAGTGGCTGCAAGGTCTTTTGCAAAGTTTTTTAATGTAAATGAGACAGATAGCACGAATTTTGGTAATATTTATAATAAATCAATTGATGGCTTCGAGGCTGCAAATAAGCTTGACGGTTCGATGGGAATAATTTTTTGGGATTGTTATGCTAAAAAGTTAAATGTCTCTACAAGAGGTTCTTTCGAGAGTGGGCAGGCTATTTGGGCAACTAACTTCATTAATTCAGATGGTGTTTCTAACAATACGAGGAAAAGGTTGATTGATTTTTGTTCCAAATATGAAAAGACCCCTGTTGTTGAAATTATATATCCAGACAATAAAATCATTGTTGATTATGGTAAAGAGGAAGATCTTAAATTGATTCAAGTTGTTGACAACAATACTGGTGAAACTGCAAAATATTCAGACGTTGTTGAATATGCCAAATATTTTGACCTAAATTGTGTTGATGTTTGTGATTTTTCTGATCTTAATGAAGTTATGAAAGAGCGTGATGATATTATTTCTTTTGAAAACGAGGGTTGGGTTGTACGGCTTAATGATGGGATGTTGGTAAAGTTTAAAGGGCTTGATTATATTAATATGGCAAGGTGTCTTAAGAATTTTGGGCCTAGAGTTGTGTTTGAATTTGCAAGAAATGGTGAGTCTTTGGAGAAATTTTTTGCAGATAATAATATGCCAGATGAATTATTTGGCGCTTCAATTGATTTATATGAAAAGATTATTCAGGATCATAAGTTTAGTGTGAGTGAAGTGTTGGATATTTTTCTTAAGGTTCCAAAGTTTGAAGATAAGAAAGGATACGCTCTTTATGTTAAAAATGAACTTGGTTATGGAAATGCTTATGTTGGTTTGTTTTTTAAGTGGTTAGATGGTGACATTGGTTTTGTTAATGATTTTGTGTGGGAACATATTCTAGATTATAAGGGGTATAGTTTTTGAAAATAATATTTTTATCAACAGAAACAACTCATCATAATTACTTTATTAATAGAATAAGTAAAGAGTTTGATGTCTCACATGTTTTATTTGAAAGACGTGGTGGTAATCACCATGTTTTATTTGAGGGTGAACAAGAAAGGTTTGAGTTGAAATATTTTGGTAGAGATTTGTGTGTTGATGTTGATGATAAAAAGGTTATTAGTGTTCATAGTGTTAATAACAAACATTTATCGAAAATGATTAAAAGCATATCTCCAGACATTGCAATTTCATTTGGTACTGGCTTAATTAAGCCTTATATATATAATATCCCTAAGTTTGGCACAATAAACGTTCATAGGGGTAAAATAGAAAAATATAAAGGGTTAGATTCAGATTGGTGGGCTGTTTATAACAATGATTTTTATAACATAGGGTCTTGTATTCATTGTGTTGATAAAGAGTTAGATGTCGGGAAAATAATAAAACAAGGTTATGTTGATCCAAATGAAATAAATAATATATATGAGTTGCAAGGAAGGACAACAAAGTTAGCCTGCGATATGACAATTGATATTTTAAGCGAGTTGGTATGTGGAAATAAATTATGTGGTCATGAACAGACAGAATACGGCAAATATTATTCTTCAATGCCAACAGGAAAAAAATTTGAAGCAAACTATAATTTACAAAGGTTCAAGAGGTATGGAAAATAAAACTAAGTCATGCATTTTGTTATATCATGGTGTTACAAATTGTAAATCATATGGTATTGAAAACTTTTCTGGAAAGCATATAAACGTTAATGACTTTGAAGAGCAAATGAAACACATATCAGAACATTGTATTCCAATTAAGTTAAAGGATGTTGGCAACATTACATTAAAACAATTACAAGAAAACAATTATGTTGTAGTTACGTTTGATGATTCTTATAAAAATGTATATGACAATGCTATGCCAATATTAAAAAAATATAATATTCCGGCTACGTTTTTTATCTCTACTGGTTATGTTGGTACAAACAGGTTATATTGGACAGATGAGTTGGAGCATATTGTTAATTATACAAGTAAAAACATGATTGGTTTTAATGGTTATTTGTATTTTATTGATGATGATAAAAGAAAGGTTGAGTTTTTATTACATGTTAAGTCATTTTTGAAGAGACATAACAATAAGTTCATTATTAATTATATCGAAGAGCTTAAGGGTGAATTAGGCTTTTCTGATTGTAGTAATATTGAAAATTATAAACACATGACTTGGAATAATGTTATAGATATTAGTAAAGATGATTTGTTTGATATTGGTGGTCATACGGTAAATCATGAAATAATGTCACAATTAGATGATATCATGTTAGAGCGTGAGGTTGTTGAATGTTTAGGTGTGTTAAAAAACAAAGCTAACATTGTTACAAGTTTGTTTTCTTATCCTGAAGGGCAGGCAAAGCATTATAATAACAAAGTAATTAGCTGTTTGAAAGAAAATGACATAACCATATGTCCTTCAGCTATTTATGGTTATGTTGACGGTAGCGATGATAGTTTTAACTTAAAAAGAGTTATGGTTGGATTTGGAGAAATTAAATTTCCATTTTATGGTTAACAAACGGGATAGTTTATGGTATAAGGGTTTTGCATTTGGTTAATAGGGAGGCAAAGAAATGAAAACTATAATTCTTGTTGATGATGTTAGGACTAAAGATTACATTGCTAATATATATGGTTTTGATATTAATGAGTGTATTTTCATTGTTGCTAGAACCGCACAAAAGGCTAAAATTTTGCTTAAGGGGATTGAATGTGATTGTTGGATCTTTGATCATGATCTTGGTGAAGAAAGTGAGTGTGATGGTTATGACCTGATTAAATGGTGCTCAGAAAATGTTGATTTTTGCAATTGGCCAGAACAAGTTGTTTGTTGTTCTGATAATCCTGTTGGCAAAAAAAATATTGAGTCATTTGTTAGCAATTTTGTTAGCTTTAAGGAGGGAGAAGATGTCAAAGTTTAACCATGATGATTATGCATCAATAATGTCTGATGTGTTTGGTAAAGTTTTAGGTGTTAATAAGCCCGAACCTTATGATATTGAAGTTTCTACAGTTGAGGAGACTAAACACTGGCCTAATGATGATTATTATATAAAGAATTTTGGTGATATTGATCCTAAAGTGGTTATCTCTAGTATGGAAGATTTTTTGAAGGGGCTTCTTAAAGAACATGAAAAAGTTGCTTTGATGAAGTATTTGGTTCAAACAAATGTTATTTGGCAAATGGGACCAGAATGGGTTTCACATGTTAAGCCATACATTGAAAATGGTACTATTGTTGATATGAGAATTTAATTGGGGGTTTTATGATTATTAAAAGTTTACTTGATTTAGATTTATATAAGTTGACAATGATGCAAGCTGTATTGCATCAAGCACCCGAAGCATATGTTAAGTATAAGTTTAAATGTAGGAATAAACATATCGACTTCTCAGGAATATTTTCCAAACTTAAGAAAGAGATATGTAGTTTAAATGAGTTGCGGTTTGCTGATGATGAATTGTTGTATTTAAAGGGTTTAGGGTTTTTTAAGCAAGATTTTATTAATTATTTAAAGCGATTTAGGCTGAATAGTAATAATGTTATGTGTAGCTTAGGTGTTGATGGCAACTTGGATATTGTTATTGATGGATATTGGTTGGAAACAATTTTATATGAGACTTTAATTCTTTCTATTGTGAATGAACTTTATTTTAATAATAATATTCAGATATCTGACTATCATTATTTGTATAAGGATGGCAATGAAATTTTAAACAAAAAAATTAATAATATTCATTTGGCAGATGCTGGATTCAGGTTTGCTGACTTTGGAACTAGAAGAAGGTTTTCTTATGAGTGGCATGATAATGTTATAAAGACGTTTTGTAGTAATTTTGGTCATGTTAATAATAAAAAGTTTGTTGGCACTTCAAATGTTCATTTTGCAATGAAATATGGCGTTAAGCCAATTGGTACTATGGCTCATGAGTGGCTTCAGGCGTGGCAGCAATTGGGACCAAGGTTGATTGATAGCCAAAAAGTTGCTTTACAAAAATGGGCTGATGAATATCGTGGGAGTCTTGGTGTTGCCCTTACTGATGTTGTCAACATGGATTCATTTTTAAGTGATTTTGACATGTATTTTGCAAAACTGTTTGATGGATGCAGACATGATTCGGGTGATCCGATTGAGTGGTGCAATAAGCTAATTAAACATTATAGAAGCATGGGCATCGATCCAAAGACAAAAACAGCGGTATTTAGTGATGGGTTAAATGTTGATAAGGCTAGGGGTATTTATGGGTTATTTAAGGATCAGATTAATGTTTCTTTTGGTATTGGGACTAACTTGACTAATGATTTTGGTGATCACTTTGAGCCATTGCAGATTGTAATTAAGATGGTTGAGTGTAATGGTTTTCCTGTTGCTAAGATTAGCGATAGTCCTGGTAAAAATATGTGTGAAGATGATAATTTTATTAAGTATCTAAAGTCTGTTTTCAATATTAAGGGAGAAAATAAATGAAAGATTATTCAAGTATGATTAAGAATATTAGGAAACATCTTAAAGACTATTGTGTTGACAACAAACTTAGGTCATTAATAATTGGTGTCTCTGGTGGTATTGACTCTGCATTATGTTGTGCATTAGCTGAGCCTGTTTGTAAAGAGCTTAAGATTCCATTGATTGGTCGTTCTATTTCGATTGATTCTAATGGGGATGATGAGAAGTCAAGAGCAGTAGCTGTTGGCGAGGCTTTTTGTAGTGATTTTATTGAGATTGATCTTACAGGGTTGTATGATAAGTTTGAAAAATGTATGGAACCAGGGAACCAAAAAATCTCTCTGGGGAACTTAAAGGCTAGAATGAGAATGTGTTATTTGTATGACTTAGCATGGAAGAATAGTGGTATTGTTTTGAGTACTGATAATTATACTGAATATTTGCTTGGCTTTTGGACTATTAATGGTGATGTTGGTGATTTTGGAATGGTTCAAAATTTATGGAAAGCTGAAGTGTATGAATTGTCAGAGTTTATGTGTGAACAGTTTTCAATTTCTGATAAGTTAAAAAACAAACATGATTCTTTAATGTCGTGTATTGTTGCAAATGCTACTGATGGTCTTGGTATCAGTAGTACAGATTTGGATCAGATAATGCCAGATTGGACAGAAAGGCATTCTAGCACAAGGGAGGGTTATTGCGAGGTAGATAAGATTTTGAAAGATTATGTTGTTTTAGAGAAAATTAACGTTGCTATTGGTTTTAATGAAAGTCAAAAAAGGGCATTTAAGTATTTGGGGAACACTGATGTTGTAAAGAGGTATTTGGCAACTAACTTTAAAAGAAATGTTCCTGTTAACATTTGTCGTATGGATATTGTATAATGTTAGGCACAAATGAAATTGAAGAAATTAGAGAGAAAATAAATAATTTGAATGAAAATGAGTTTAAAGATTTAAAAGATCAGGCCATAATAGAGTTTGGTAAATGTCCTTATCCGCTTCATGATTATGTTAGTAACGAGGTCTGGGTTTTAGCTTGTGATATGGTTGCAAAAGAAGAGGAGATAAAATGGAATATATGAAAAAATTTGTTGCATCATTTGATGTTGATCCACAAAACTGCTTTACGCCTTATTGCTCAAATGAGCTTCCAGTTGAAGATGGACATAATATTGTTGGAGAGCTTTCGGAAAACCATAAGCTTGCAAACATAAAGGTGATTAGCAAAGAATGGCATCATCCAGAAGCACTACATATTGCAAGTCAAAATAATCCCCAATATTCAGATGTTGAGGGAGATTATCCTAATATGGATATTTATTGGAACAGACATGGTACTGCTGGCACTTTTGGTTCTGAGTTGATTCTTGGTTTACCAAAAGAGAGCGAGTATGGTTTTGTGTCATATAAGGGTTTAGAGAAAGATATGCATCCGTATGGTGGTTGTTATCATGATTTTGCTTGTGAGAAAAGTACTGGCGTTATTGAATTTTTGAAGGCTAATGGGGTTGAGATTGTTGTTGTAGGTGGTCTTGCTCTTGATTATTGTGTAAAAGAAACTTGTTTGCAGTTAGTGTTGGCTGGCTTTAAAGTGTTTTTAAACTTAGCTGCTACAAGAGGCATTTCTGATGACACAGTTAAAGATGCTATGGTAGTTATGGAAGCCAATGGGGTTATTTTATGTGATAATTCGGAAGATGTTGAGGATAAGTTGAATAATTATAATTTTAGGGGGTAAAAATGGAAAAAGGAAAAGAAAAGATTGCAGAGATTTTAAATGATGTCAAGGACGCAGGGTTCGATTCAGCAATTGCAATTGCAACAAACGCAGAGGTAAAAGCTGGTGCAGCTTGTGGTCAAATGAGCATTATTAATGAAAAAGAAAAAAACACCCATACAAAGGTATAGGGTTAAATTAAAAATTGATTGTGGGTCAAATTTAGTTTTTTTGGTATCGATATAGTAGCTTAAATGATTAAAAAAAGATAGTTAAAAATATAACAAAGGTTCCGAAATGAATGACTTTAATTGTACTTTAGCTAACATTGATGAATATGAATTTAAAATGTTTGTCAATAAAAAACAAAACATACCTGTTTGGATAGATGTAATTGATAATTGTAATGTTAAATATGTTGGACTTGCTTTGTTTTCATTTAAAAAGCTAAAAGAGTACAAGATGATAATTGATGATAATAATAGTTTAATATTCAAGGGAGTTCAGGTTCGTGTCAAGACTCCTACTATCTTTGGTAGGTTTAGAGGTTATTATTTTCACTTAAAAGGTTATAGGCATCTGGAGAATTATGAACAATAAAAAACATGTTTGTATTTTTGGTGGTTCTTTTAACCCTATTCATAATGCACACCTTGAATATGCGAACAGGGTTTTTGAAGATCCAAAATATAAAATTGATGAGTTGTGGTTAATGCCTTGTTTTTCTGCAAAATCATGGGGGAAAAATATAGAAAGTGCTGATCATAGAATCGATATGTGTAGGTTGGCAATGGAAGACAACAAGCATAACTTTCGTGTTTCAGATCTTGAGATAGCAGAAGAGTTTCTTTTTACCTATCAGACAGCACAATATTTAAGAGATAATTATAAAAATATTAAGTTTAGTTGGCTTGTTGGCTCAGATTGGAAAGGGAAAGAGTTTAAAAATCATCACATAATTGAAGAATGTGGAGTCGATATTATTTGTGATGATAGTTTTAAAAGCAAGATAAGAAGTACTATTATAAGAAAAAGAATTGAGAGAAAAAATGCATTATATAAAAAAATGATTTCTGAGAAGGTTTGTGATTATATTAATAAATATTTTTTGTATTATCATCCAAATGATATATGGGTAGATTCAATTAATAATGTTGTTCGCAAATTAGACAAATGGACTAAGGCTTATTATAATGAATATGATAAGTTCTTAAGGTTTAGATATGATGATAGAAATAATAAAAACTTAATTAATAGTCTGTATAAATTAAAAAATGGTGGTACAAATTTAGTTCAATGGCATAAAGATGTTTTTGGCAAACAAAGTTATTGTTTTAATTCTTGGGGTCAAAGAAAATATGTTTGGAGAGTTGGAAATTTGTTTATTGCAGTGCGAAATGGAACTGGAGTACGAATTGATGTGATTGGTTCTACAACTCCTAAAATAGCTGTTATGGAATATATCATTTACAACAAATTATTAAAAGAAAGGGTTAAAAATGCTTAAGCATATAAAAACAAGAAACTTTAGTAATGGTTTTGTTTCAATGTTAAAGTTGAATGATGGAAAACCAATTGAAACAACAGCAACATGCCTTCCATTTGAAACAGAATTGAGGGGGATAAAAGAAAATAAAGGCAAAGATAGCAACATTATTACAGAATTGAAAGACACAAGATTTGATTATTGGAATGAAAAGTTCATGATTGGTGTTTCAACACAATCAGGTTGTCCAATTAAATGCAAGTTTTGTGCAGTTAATAAAGTAACAGAGCAATATGGTTGGAGAAACTTGACTTCAGAGGAAATGTTTGGACAAGTTAAGTTTGCAATTGATAAGGTAAAAAATGATTGTAGTTATGATATTGATAAAAACAAGCCAAAGTTATTTAGAGTTCTTTTTACAAGGATGGGAGAGCCATCATTAAACATAAGTAATGTTATTAAAGCAATTAGGTTGATTGTCGATAAGTATCCATTCGCAAGGGTACAAGTTTCAACAATTGGCCTAAATGCATCAAGAAAACTTATTGAAGAGTTGATGAGACTAGAGTATAGCTATAAGAAGAATTTCATTGAGTATCAGTTTTCAGTTCATTCAACTGACAATGGTTATAGAAGGTGGTTGCAATGTGAGAATGTTTTGAATAATGAGGAAGTTAACGATATCTGTGGTAATATTATGTCAATTATTCCTAAAAGAGCCTGGAAAGTGACATTAAACTTTACCCTTTCAGAACACACACCATTTAACACAAGTAAATTATTAGAACAATTTGATCCTAATAACGTTTTTATTAAATTATCTCCAATAAATGAAAATGTGGTTAGTAAAGAAAACAATCTTAAAACTCTTTTTGAGTATCAGAACAATGATTAATAGTTATAGTCAAGAAGAGTTGGACATTATATATTATAATGATCATAGGGATAAAAATAATAATTTGAACTTTAAGCAGGGAGATGTTGTTTGGCTAACTGTTCCTAATTACGATCATTATATTAGAATGTGTGAAAAGGTAGGGTTTGAAATTTTTAAAAAGTTTGCAGACCATACAATCTCTTATTTTGGTGGTTATAATGGAATAGGAATTTTTGATGGATTTGTTATGGGTAGTCAGAACTATGATTTTTTGTTTCCTTATGCTTTTAAGTTACATAAAGATTTTGCTTTGTTCGATTTTCCAGAAAGAGCATGTAGAGGAATTTTTGCTTTAAATGGGCTTTGGGTTAAACATAAAATTTCTAAAAAATAAAAATTAATTTTCAAAAATGGTTAACAAATAGGGGATGGTATGATATATTGTTATCACTGATTGATTGAGACATTGAAAAAAGGAGGGAGTATGTTTGATGCAATCAAGAATGAGATAGAAGCTAACCCTGATGTTCTTCATGATTATCTTTTTTGTCCAATTCTTCATCAGAAGCGCAATACTAAAGTCTGTGTTTGTCATTGTGTTGACCCAAAAAATAAGCATCGTGAAAGTTGGCTTGACAACAAGCGGTATGTCTGTAAGGCGTTTCAGAAGTGGCTTCCCGAAGAGTTTCGTCACAAGCCTAAGCAGCGAAAATTGAAAAAGGATTGTACTATTTTCCGCAAGCGTGCCCGCAAGCGGGGTCGCCCTTCTCGCAAGGATATTAGTCGAGCCGTCGTTGATGTTCTTCGATTTTGGAAAAAGAAGTATAAGAATCAGTTTAATGGAGCGACTTTGGCCAATTCTATTACTGAGATTAGCCCTGAATATGGTATTAGCACTAAGGTTCTTTATCGAGAGACTTTGAAGGTTTTTGATGAAAAAGAGGTGGTTATTGACAATATGACTGTTGAAGTTGTTAATGGTGTGGTTAATGATATTGTGGGATAATATTGATAGGATCAAAAAATAAATGTATAAAAAAGGAGATATAAAAGAAGGAGATCTTGTTTGGATTGAAACTGAAGATGAGTATGGTTACATTAACTATAAGGGGCCAGGAGTTGTTGTTAAGTCATTTCTTCGTATAAATAATTGTTGTGATGTTAGACTTAACAAACATTTTGGTGTTGTGCCCCCATCCGAAGAGGGCGAAGAGGTTGCTGAAATTATTATTGAAGAGATCAAATATAAATTGTAAAAGGTAACAATATGAACAAAGAACAGGTCCAGCTTGGAAAGGCATATTGGGTTGATATTTGTAGTTATTATAATAAAGAACTCAAGCCGAGGGACGTTACTGGTATAATGGGTAGTAGTTTAAAAAAATATAGAAGTTTTGTGGGAATTGTTAAGCCAGTTCACTTCTTTTATGATACGACAGTTGCAATTAAGGTTTGTGGTTATCATAATGATCGTTATTCTGCAATAAATTTACCAATAATTCCGATTAGAATTTTAAGGGAAGTTAATGAAGGGAAATGTTTTGATGAGGTAAAAAAAATAAATGTCTAACAATAAAAAAGGTAAATTTAATGTGAACTTTGATGTTTATTATCCTAAACAGTGGGTATGGGTTGAAATAAGTGTTGACACGTTAGGCCCTTGGGAGCGGGATGGTGATGATATTATAACAGATGCTGAGTGCGGGACATGTATTAAGCCATATATAGGTTTAGCATATATAAACGAGTCCTGGACTGATCCAAAAGAACTTTTTAATGGAGAGATTGATAGTGAAGGTTTAGAGACTATTGTATGTTACTCTTTAGTGGTGCCTAGTTATGTTATTGCATATGATGAGCGTGAAGATGGTGGTAGTGAGGAGATCGTTTTAAATAGTAACGTGATTAAATATGTTGTTGATGATGATAATGAAACAAAAAGGGTGTTAGGTGAGAGTTGTGGAATCAAAAAATAATATTTATAAAAAAGGAGATATTGTTTGGATTAATTTTTACGATAGCTATAATATTGTAGAGGCTAATTTGATTTATACTGGAATAGCAATTTTGTGGAATAGGGTAAGAACTCATATATCTGCATATCAACAATGCTATACATTTATTTGTCAAAATAAGGATGCTGTAGAATATTATGAACATGTAGTTTCTGAAAGAGAGGTTGTGTCGAAACTAGGAAATATTTTTGAGATAGAGGAGGTTAATGAGCGTTAAACATAAAAAGGGAGATGTTGTTTGGATAGACCTAAAAACAAATGATTATAATTATTTAAATGGAACATATGCTTCATCAATCGAATATGTTGGCCTTGCAAGAATTGTTTATTCTAGTCTTGGAACTTCTAGTGATATAGAAGTTGAAGTGGCTGGCAGAGCAAAGAAGTTTCCAGTCGTTGTCTTTGATAAAGAGTTTTATTGGGTAAAAAGATTTAGGGTTTTCGAGTGGGCTATTAAACATAAGTTGAGAAGTGAGTAGTATGGGTAATAACAAAAACAAAGAATATAAAAAGGGTGATTTAGTTTGGGTCAACATTAACCCAAATAATAACACACATGATATTAATCATTATGAAGGCCCTGCGGTAGTTGTAATTGCTTATGACCACCATCAACATTTTATTGCTAGTATCAAGTTTCAAAATAAGAGTACGGATGTTTATCCATGTGAGATCGAGGTTATAAAAAAATAAACTTTTGGTAAAATATGGGTTAACAAATAAGGTTGGTTGTGTTATAGTCTCTCTAGGTTTAAAAAAGTTCTTTGAAAAAAAGGTTAAGTTAAAATAACTAAACACACATAATCATTCCTGGTTGGATTATAAAAGTTTTAATAAAATATTTTGGATGGGAATGTTTATCATAGGTGGGAAAGGATCGCAATTCGAAAGGGCGATTGTATTTATCTCCGAGTGGGGGGAGGATAAAGTTAGGAAAGGGCGCATAGTATAATGGTAGTGCTTCCGGCTCATAACCGGCATGTCCCTGTTCAATTCGGGGTGCGCCCACTGAGCTTAACAAAACAGGTAAAAAACTGAACTTTGTTTATTGTTCTGGGAATGTAGCTTAATGGTAAAGCTAACGGCTGTTAACCGTTGAAATAAAAGTTCAAGTCTTTTCATTCCCGCTTTTTAGTTTAGATCGGTAACTCAGTTGGTAGAGTATCGGACTTTTAATCCGAAGGCCGTGGGTTCGAACCCCACCCGATCTACCATTTCTTAGTATTTTTTCCTTAAAATTGGTTAACAAACAGATCCATTTGTGTTATATTGTCTTTGGCTGGACAATAATTGAAGGGAGGATAACATGTTTAAGTGGCTTTTTAACAAGAAAGGAAGTAAAGGTTCAGATAGCAACTCAAGAAGCGATTTTGAAATTGCTAAACTTAACCGTGTTAATATTTATAAAAATATGTATCTTAACAAAAGGGTTATTATTGTTAATAATGAAGGTGAGGGTTGTGAAGTCACAACTGGAAAGGTTGTTGATTTTGATCAGTTTAGGGATGGTGGTAATGTTTTCCCTATTATTAAAATAGATGATAAAGAAGAGAAGGTTATTTGTATGGGTTGCGTAATTAAGTATGACGACAATATTAAAAGTATATTGGAAAAATTGACTATTGATGAGCGTTGGACCTTGGCAGGGGCTTTTGCTAATAGGTTTCAGGGGTAAAAATAAAAATAGTCAATGGATATATTGAAAAAGCTAGACGAATATAATTATATGATGCAAAATAAATCATATCTAGATTTTAAAATAAATGATCTTGTTTGGATCGATATTAATAAAGAAAACATATATATTGGCTTTAGAAATAAAAGTTATGTGGGTCCAGCAATAATAAAAAATATAATTTCGAGATTTATCAGGCCTGTATATATTGAGTTTGAATTGAGTGGGAAAAGGCATGGCTTTTTTATATATGCTTTTAAGAGGGAAATAGAAAAGATATGAAAAAGGATGAACAATATAAGAAAGGAGATCTTGTTTGGATACATACAAACTACGATCATCCAACTGTTTATTATTTTGGGCCTGCAATTGTAATTGATGATGGTGGAGCTATTTTTAATGTTAAGTGTCTTGTTGAAAAACATTTGCACAGATGTTATGATGGTGATTTTGGAGTTGAAATTAATGAGATTGTGTATAAATTATGAGGTTTAAGGAAATTAAAACCTCAGATGATTTCCATGGTTTAATGCGTCATGATGTTGTTTGGGCAGGATCAGATTTGTATAATTTAAAATATGGTCTTTATGCGGTTTCGAACACTTGGGATAGGATGGTTTTTATCACTCCTTCGTTTTCAATTGCCCCACCAGGGATGAATACTTTTGAACGAGGTGTTTATTTCTATGAAGATATAATTAGGCTCAAGGTTGTTAATAATGACAATGAACAATAAAGACAAATTAAAGGCTGGGTCAGTTGTTTGGGTTCAAGTGAAAAAGGGTAGGTATTATGATTTTTCTTATAATGGTCTTGGGATTATTATTATTGTAAATTTTAATTTTGAGCAGCGTCCGGCCTTCGTTTACTTTGGAGGGCAAAGTAGTAACAAGGCTATATATCGTTGGCTTGAATTGTCAGAAATAAAAGATATTTGGTAAAAAAGTGAAGTTGTGATATAATTATGGCTCTTTTAATAAATGGGAGAAAAAAATGAAAAAAGTTTTTATGGCTGTTGTAGTTGTTGTTTTTGGGTTGTTAGTTTCAACATGTGTTAAAGTTGATAGTGCTGATGTTGATACTTTTGATATTGTTGATGTTGTTGACGTTAAGGTTACGGATCAATTGTCAAACGATGATCTTACTCTAACTGATGTTGTGGATGTATACTTGGAGATTGTTGAGCCTCAAGAAGTCATCCAAGATGATGTGGGTAAGGCTTTTGATAGTCAGGATTCTAATGGTTATAAAGAGATTGTTGTTGATACCACACTCCCAACTGACACCTTAAGTGATTTTATTGATATTGTTCAAATTGATTTTGTGGAAGAAGATAATAAAACTGTAGATGTTGTTGAGGGTGAAGATGTTGTTGCTGTTGAAACAATTGAAGAGGTCGAGCTTTGCGAACCAACTTGTTTGAATAAAGAGTGCGGCTCAGATGGTTGTGGAGATAATTTAAATTGTGGCAATTGTTCTGAATTTGGAATGTTTTATGAGTGCAATTTTATTGACTTTAAGTGCGAAGTCTCAGGTTGATAAAAAATAATTAGACAGTTTGTTATTGTTGTTTGATATTTAATTAAAAGGGGGGTAAAAAACAAACTAACAATGGAGATCTAATCAGATGTTAGAAAAATTTTTTAATTTAATTCAAGTTTCACCAAACATAGACCTTGTTCAATGGATTGCTCCAATTCCAAATGATATTAGTTGGTGGATCATTGCAATGATCATTGTGTTTGCTTGTGCTTTGTTGACTTTTGGCTGTAGAGGGAAAGCAAAAAGATGGCACAAAAAAGGCTTCGTATATAAAAAGGCAATTATGTGGGCTGAAATTGCTGCAATACCATTGTCATTAATTTTTGGAGCACTTTCAGGTTATCTTGTGTGGAATTGGGTGTTGGGAATGCTTTGTGGCCTTATTGGAACTATTTCTTTTTCGTTTGTTATGGTAATCCTTAGAAAAATTATCAAAAAAAGACTTTCTGAATAAAAAATAAAAAAAATTGATTTTTAAGGTTAACAAACAAGCCTTGTTGTGGTATAAAGGGTTTGTTGGTTGGTTAATATGTTAAGGGGGAAAGTAATGGAATCAAGACTTAGCAAAATTGAGAGAGAGAAAGGCATAAAGATTGAAAATAATGATGCCATCTTTGATGATGCTCATGAAATTTGGGCTTTGGCTCAATCAGTTCCAGGTGACGGAGGGTTTATTAGTGATGCAGCTTTTAGGATCTATGAAAAACTTATGGAGTTGTGCCTTGATGAAAACAGTTCAATAAGCAAAATGGTTTTGATGAACAAAGTGGGGGAAGAATAATGGACAAAAAATCACTTACTGGTGACGTTGTAGATTTTAAAGAATGGCTAAATGAAGTGGTCCCAAATGGAATTTCATCAAAGGTTTGGATTGAAATTGATACGAAAATAATGGAAATTGTTAAAAATTTTTGTGAGAGAGAGTTTTTGGGAGGGAAATAAAATGTTTGATACTGCGAAGATTAAAAAGATCGACAAGAAGATCTGTTCTTGCATGGCTTGTCCGTTTTATCACACAGAAATTGTTGGTATCACAATGGAAAGATATTGCAATGATGCAGAAAGGGAGTTTACAAATTTTGATTCACCAGCCATAAGAAAGCCAAGCTGGTGTAGAGTTGATGAGATTGTAATTAAGTACAAATGATTGTGAATTGTTTAATTAAATGCCCACATAGCCCAGTCTGGATAGGGCAAAAGATTTCTACTCTTTAGGTCGGGCGTTCGAATCGCTCTGTGGGTGCTGCGTATATGAGTCCATCCTTATAGTTTGGTAGCTCATATGTTAGCAAAGGGAAAAGTGGTCTGAGATTGAAGGGCTGTCGGGTTGCTCCGATGGGTTGGATTGACGGTAAAGACGGACACTGGAGGTCGATCACTCTGGATGTCAGATGCTAGTTCAAGGCTAGCTTTTTCCCCTTTGATGTGATTGTTTTGAAATTTTAGATTAATTTACGCAGGAGTGGTGTAATTGGCAAACACGCTAGACTTAGGATCTAGTGGAATTAAATTCTGTGCAGGTTCGATTCCTGTCTCCTGTACCAATTTGGTTAATAAATTTAATGGGGAGTTAAAAATAAAATAAAATGAAAGTTGACATAAACAATGGTTCTGATTTTGTAAAAATAAGGAAAGAAGTTGGAAACAAAGTCTGTTTAGAAATTGTTAGGGGAGAGTCTCAGTTTCCTGTGTGGGTAGATATGAGTAGGGCTGATGCAGAGAGCTTAGCTGATAACATTAATGGGTTTTTAAAAAAAAGGGAGGCAAGTAAAAATGGCAAATGTAAAGGATGATGTGATTTATTTTTGTGTTGGCGAGGTTAACGGAATGAAGCTTGTGCCAATTGTTCAGGGATCATTTTTTGACGCCAATGGTTTTATGGATGATCAAATTGATGAAGAGCTTTATGAGTTTTTAGGGGAGTTTGGCTTTTACTCTCTTGATGAGGCAACTTTTGAATATAAAGAAGATTTGCCTGTCGAGGAAATTGAGCAGATTCTTTTGGATTGTGATGAATACACATTTGAGAGAAATCAGAAGTTTGATGATTTTATTGATGGCTTGGGTGAATAGCGATTGCTAGTAAAAATCCGTCAGTAGCGCAGTTTGGTAGCGCACTTGATTTGGGGTCAAGATGTCGGGTGTTCAAATCACCCCTGACGGACTATAGTTTTTATAAAGAAGATCGGAAGGTAATTAAAATGATAAAACATAAAACAGTTCAAGAACATGTATTCATACCAGATTACATTCAATGTGACAATTGCAAAGCTAAGTATTTTTATGAAAAAGATGATGACTGGTTAGAAATAGAAGAGTTCCTTCCAACTGATTTTGTTGGTGGCTACAAGTCAATATTTGGTGATGGAGTTCAATGCAAATGCGATCTTTGTCAGTATTGTGTCAAAAGGCTTCTTGGTCACATTTTGATACAATCTAGTTCTAGTTAAAAATAACTCAAAAAACAAAATAAATTATTGATATTGGTTAACAAACAAGCTTTGTTGTGGTATGTTGTATTTAGTTGACAACAAGACAAGGGGGAAGGGAAAAATGATTGATTATGTGGAAGAAGAAGAGTTGCCTGAAGGTTGGAAAAATACTGATTATAGAGATGGTAGGATTGTTAGGGTTGATGGTGCTTATATTGTCATGGCAGGGCCAGTTGGGTCTTGGAGGCCCTTCAAATCAAACGGTAAGTATATTGCAAGAAAGTACTACAGAGATCCTTTTAATGCAATGAGTTATTTGGATGATAAGTTCCCAATGATAACGGAGTAAAAATTGAAGTATCGTTGGAAAAAGTTTGATTTAGATAAAGATTGGGATCATATTCAGCCAGGAACAATACTATATGTTGAAATGATGGGCTTAAATTGTTTGGTTATGTCTCAAAGAAAATATAAACATAACCTGTTTTCATATATTGTTGCTAAAGAAGTTGGTAAAAGTACAGTCATAGATTTTTGGGTTCGGACCTATCAGGTTAAATATATTATGGTTGAAAATGATAATAATTAAGCAAAAAGTATGTTGGGTAAATAATCTCAAATTTGAACAAAGCAATTATAATATGTATTTTATTGAATATACTGGGCTTGTCACGCTTGTAGAGCTTCCAACTGTTTATTATGTTAAGTTTCCAAATCGTGTTAAAATTAAAACAACTTCGCTAAACTCTGGCAGGACAACGTTTTGTTTTGATAATATTCAATATTTTGTAGATAATAGAGCAATAGTACAAATTGAAAAACAATTGATTGAATTGTAGGTGGCTAATGACTGTCTATCATAATGAGTCGATCCCTAAGAGCAGGCTACATCCAGGTGATCTTGTGTGGGTTGTTTTTAATTCAAATAGCTCTCCGTATATTAGTTATAGTGGAATTGCTATTATTAAAGCTGAGCCTTTTCCGCTTAGATATGATAATATACAAGTTGGTATTCCAAAAAATAGTAGATGCTACTCTGTTACAATTGATAAACGTTGGGTTGTTAATAAAGTAGGAGAAGAAAAAGTTTTTAAATGGTGGGAATGGAAAAAATAATGCATTATAAATATAAAAAGGGAGATCTTGTTTGGGTTAAGCTTACACAAGATTATTTTCCTTTTATTAGGTATGTTGGGGTTGCCATGGTTGTTGATGTTTGTGGAATACCACCAAAGCCATATAAAATTAAATTTAATAATTTTTCTGATATAGACTTCTTTGAAAATGTTTTTTTCAATGCTATTGTTGCTGATAATGGCTTTTGGATATATGAGCATCATATTAAATGCAAAATAGAAGAATGATTGACAAGAAAAAAACATTTGAGTCTTTAAGGGTTGGTGATTTAGTTTGGGTTAATTTGAATTTAGATTATTATATGCCTGATTTTTTGAAAAGATGTCGGGCTAAAAAAAACATGTTAAATGGTTCATTTATTGTTTTAGGGGAATGGCACGCCAGGAATGCGAATTATATTAGAGATTGGTATGCTTATAGTATTAAAGAAAAGTGGTTTTATTGTAAAAATGTTCAGGGATTTCATCTTGTGATCAATGGAAAAGATATGAAAAGGGTAAAATGATTGACAAGAAAAAAACATTTGAGTCTTTAAGGATGGGTGATTTAGTTTGGGTTAACATAGTGGATCACAGGCCGTATGCTGGTCCTGCAATAATAGATTCAGATTATGATTCGTGGGGTAGAAGATATTTTGTTAAGTTGCTTTTTGACCATTCTGATCTTAATCTTGTCTATAATATAATGTATTTTGATTGCCTCGTTGAACTTATTGAAAGGCCATGTAAGGTGAAACGAAAAGGTAAAAGAAAAGAAAGGCGGTTTGAAAAGATTAAAAGTTGGGTTGGGGGACAAAATAAATGGTTATAAAAAGGTTATACAGAAGAGTTAAGTGGTTATTGTTATGTAACTGGAAAACATTGTCATTAAAAAAATGGCCGTATGAAAGTTGTTGTTATTGTGGCAAAGCATTTAGGTTGGTTTGGTCTGTGGATGATGATTGTTGGAATGATGTTGTTGGGAATTCAGATGCTATTTTGTGTGTTGATTGTTTTTTAGAGTGGGCAAAAGATAAAAATATTGTTATTAAGGATGATAATATTAGAATGAGGATCTTTCAGCCATGAAAAAACATAAATATAAGAAAGGTGATTTAGTTTGGTTGTCGGCACCTAAAAAGCGTCAAATAAATATGTCAGAAGTGAAAACAGCCCCGTATGTTATTAGTGGTTATGTTATTAGTGGTTTTTGGAATGGCAATTTGATTCAAAACACTGCTAAGTTAAGAAAACGTAAATATTATAGATGTAGATCATTTTATCACAAGGTTGTTATTGGTGGCATTAGAGTGGCTGAATATGATCATATCGTTGAGGAAGAATTTATGACGAAGATGGGTTAGGGGGTTTGCTTTCTTAATTTAAGCAATCTGCTTTTAATGGCTGATTTTGTGCAGTTTATTTTTTTTAAAGATTCTTCTATTGTATGGCTTAAATTGTTAGTTTGATCAAATTTTTTAATTTTGTAATTTTTACAAATTCGCTCTTCTAGGTGGATCATTTCTTTTATTCTATTTTTTGAGATATTAACTTTTTTTAGTAATCTCCCTATTTGTTTTGTCTTTACCCTTTCTTTAGTTTTTAAGTTAGTAACAACCCAATACTTATCGACAACTTGACTCTTTAATGTTTTTTGTGACATAATCTTTCCTCCACATTAGGTTTGTAGAATTAACAAGAAAGTTAGCCTATTCAATGTGGTTTTGGCAAGGATTGCAAGCCCCTGTCCTTTCTTGTTATATGTAAATATGTTTTTAATGGCTCAAAAAGACAAAAAAGTCTTAATATGGGTTAACAAAACAAACATTTTGTGTTATACTGTGGTTGGAATTTTGATTTGGAGGGTGAAATGAGTAATAAATTAGACAAGTTGGAGACTTTGATTCCGCTAGAAGAATTGGAATATGAGGCACAAGAACAAATCTTTAACGCACTTGAGCATGATTTTGTTGAGAAAGTGGCAATTATGCCTGACTGTCATACCGGATATTCAATGCCTATTGGCGGTGTGGCTCTGACTAATGGTGTTATTTCACCTGCCTGGATTGGTTATGATCAAAATTGTGGGGTGTGTTGTGTGATTACAAAACTTAAGGCACACAAGTTTAACAAAAATAAATTGACTAAAGTTAGAAAGAAAATTCTTGAAAGAATTCCCGTTGGTTTTAATACGCACAAAGACTACCAAGATGATGTGCTGGAGTTTGATGGGGCCGGGTGCAAATATAATGATCTGGTTAAAAAGCCTAAACAAAAACTAAACAATCAAAGAGTTAATGATCGTGCAAAAATGCAAGTTGGTTCTCTTGGTGGAGGCAACCATATGTTGGAACTTGGCGTTAACAATAACGGGTTCCTTTCGATTGTAATTCATTCTGGCTCAAGAAATCTAGGCCACCAGATTGCTACTTTTTACATGAACCTTTCTAAGCATGTTGATACTGATCTCCCAGATGGTTTTTTTCATCTTGACAATGAATATGGGCAAGCATTTTTACAGGATCTTGCATACTCAGAATGGTTTGCATATGAAAATAGAAAGAGGATGATGGCTGTTATACTGGAAGTGTTGGGGCTTGATATTAATGATTACATTGATGATATGATAAACGAGCATCATAACCATGCAATTGTTCTTGACGGTGGAAAAGTTATACATAGAAAGGGCGCAACTTCTGCATATAAGGGACAACTAGGGTTGATCCCTATTGACATGTCTCATGGTACATATATTACTGTTGGGCTTGGGAATGAAAAGTATCTCTCTTCAGCTTCTCATGGAGCAGGAAGAAAAATGTCAAGGACGAGGGCAAAAGAAAATGTAAAGCTTGATATTTTTGAAAAGCAAATGAAGGATATTGTTTCAGGTAAGTGTAAGGATTGTTTGGATGAAGCACCTGACGCATATAAGTCTGCTGATTTGGTTATTGGATATCAAAAGGGTATTGTTGTTGATATCATTGATCACATTAAACCACTGGTCAACATAAAGGGGTGAGGAAAAATAAAATGAAAATACTAAAAAAGCTTAAAGATGGAATTTATTTGGCTGGCCTATGGCCATTTATCATGCACTCAGCTTTTATTTTAATTCTTGCAATTGCTATTAAATCTATTTTTATTGCGATTATTGGCTTAATGTTTTTCATTGAAGGGGTTGTTAGGTGGCATGAGGATAAAAATGAAATTGGAAAACATAAATAAAATATCAGACTTAAAGAGCGGAGATTTGGTTTGGATTTCTACACGATTTAAGTTTAGTTATCATAAGGGTGATTATCATACTAGAAATATATATATATGGGATTATAAAGGAATTGCTATTTTTGAAGATCTTAAATTTGATTTTTATCTTAAGGCTCCAATTGTTGCAAATGCTTTTTGGGTTAGAGGTGGTAAAGAAATTCGACAAATTATATCTGGAAAAACAATAGTAGTTATTAATAATGATTTTTCTATAGAAAACTTCCTTAAAGTTGCTAAAAGGGTTATAATTTCAAAAAGTGGTTAACAAAATGAATAGTTTGTGATATAAAGGGGTTGCTGGGTGGGCTTGTTGTTAATTTGGAGGCGTGACAGAGATGGTTTATTGTACTGGTTTGCTAAACCAGCGAGGTTGTAATGGCCTCCGTAGGTTCGAATCCTACCGCTTCCGCTGTAATTAATTTTGATTTTAAGGAGAGCGTAAATGTATGTTGAGTGTAATAAATGTGGTAGTGGAAAGATTGTTATTCATGGTAGTGGTCGAGAAGCTGGTGAATTAGAAGATAACACTGAGTTTACATTTAGCTTGAAAATTACGTCTGAGATGATGTTTATAAGTTGGTGGGATGGGGATTGGGATACTGGTATGTGGTCGCTATATAAAAACATTAAGCGTAGTGATATTAAAAAGTTAAAGCGGTTTTTAAGCCTTAGCAACAATTATGTTACTTGTGATTGTGATAATTGTGAACCTTTTGATGCTGTTAGTTGTACAATTAAAAATTACTTAAATAAGTATAATTTAGTTGATGATAAGCTAGGGTGCGAGAAAAGATTCATAAAGTGGATTGTTGATAATGCTTAAATTTTAAAATAAAAAGGATAAAAATGAATAAGTTTGTTGCAGAAGTATTTTTAATTTTGTTGTCATTATTTTGTATTGTATTTTTCCTACATGCATTTGGGGTCATTTCTATCACAACCAGCACAGGAGCGGCGTATGTTGTTTCAGAAGTTAGTGGTTATTTTTTCATAGGCCTTACAGTTTTTGTTGCGATTGGGCTTTTGATGTCACATTTTTTTGAAAGGGTCATTAAACTAATCAAGGAAATTAAGGAGAAAGAATTTAAGTTTGTGATTAACCTTCAGCTTCCTTCAGAGGTTGAGGGCAATAAGCCCGATGTTAAAAAGGATGGTCCTTTTAAGTTTGATGACAAATAAAGGTTACTATGGCTCATTACTTAGTTAAAAGAACTTATGGTTTACAAGAAAATAACTTTAAGGATTATTTGAGAAATGTTAAATTGTTATCTCTAAAATCATCTGACATTGTATTTGTTAAGCTTAAATTTAAGCGTATAGGTACTGTTGCCGTCGCAGGCGCACCGCTAACAAAAACGATTTACTCTATAGCAATAATAGATAGAGTTGTTCAATATAATGAGCCAGTTTATTATTTTGACAGAGAACCTGATTATAATGGAAGGTTGACAGTAGAGTTTAGGTTGCCTTATAATGATATGTTAAAAAAGTTTTCTGATGTTGTTAAGTGGAGTTATTTGTCTCCAGGTATAGAAATAATAAAATGAAGATATTAAATTCAAATAGTTATAATTTAAAGTGGAAGTTTGTTATTAATGGTTGTAGAGATTTTAAGTTTCAAGTAAAAGTTAGCACACTTCAACGTAATGATATTATAATGTTAGAAATTGATTTTTTTGATATTAAGAAAGGTGCTGATTATAAGCTTATGACAATTGCAATTTTTAAAGGTGGAAAATATTATTCTCCTGCATATAATCAATGTAGTGCTGTTCTGGATAATATTTACGAGGTTGAGCTTGCAATTCCATGGGGAACAATTAAGAGTTTTGTAGAAAATAATTTAAAAATAACAAGAGTTCAAATTGTTGGTTAACAAACAGGGCTGATTGTGGTATAAAGGTTTTGTCGGGTAGATATATTGTTAAGGGGTAAAGATGAAATTAGAGAAAATAAACAATCTATCAGATTTAAAAATTGGAGATTTAATTTGGATTAATGGAACAGTTGATTTTGAGATTATATCACATTTTTATTATACATATTATGGTTTGGCTGTTTATAGAGATAGTATAGATTATGAAGAAGATTTTTCAACATGTAAACATAGCTTTAAGTTTGTTGGCAAAGGTTGGTATTATTACTGTATGGGCAACAATATGTCAAAAAAGTTTGATGCTCCTTATTTGACATTACATGAGGAAAATAGTTATAATAAGGATAGTTTTAGAAATGTTTATAAGGTTTTATCAGATAATCAACAGGAGGTAAAAAATGTTTCATAGATATTTTAAGCTTACAAATCATTATAATCAAAAAGTAATTAACAAATGGATGTGGAATGCTCCAGATTATAAAGATGAAAAGTTTATTGTTACTGAAAAGCTTGATGGATCAAATTTTGGCATTTGTTTTAATGCTGATGGGACTGTAGAGTATCAAAAAAGAAATAGTAGCATTTCTGAAGAGTCCAGTTTTTATAACTTTCAACAGGCCCTTAAAGATCCTAATGTTATAGACTTTATTAATAACTTTAGCACTTATTGTAAAGGTGCTAAGTTGAACGCTATTGTTTATGGTGAGCTTTTTGGCAATGGTGTTCAGAAGCGTGTTGATTATACTGTTGGACGGTTTGTTAGGTTTTTTGATATTTATGATATAGATAAACAGTATTGGTATCCTCCAGAAGATGTTATTGGGATTGTTGGTGAATTGTATGTTCCTATTATTGGATACTTTGATGGTCTTGATGCGGCTTTGGAAGTAGATATTGATTTTGATAGCAAATTTAATCCTATTGAGGGTAACGGAGCAGAGGGGGTTGTAATTCGTCCTTTTAAGAAGAATTATTATTTCATGCATGATAAGTGTATTATTAAGAAAAAAAGTGAGAAGTTTAAGGAAAAGGCTAGTTCTAAGAAGGGTGGTTCTGGTGGAGGCCTTAAGGGAGAGTTGCTTGAAATTAGTAATGAGATTTGTTCTTATGTTACTGAAAACAGACTTATGAATGTGATTTCTCATATGGGTGAGCCTGATGGTATGCAGCAGTTTGGTGAGTATATAAAGGAATTTATTAGGGATGTACATGAAGACGTTCGGGGAGATATGAAGGAAAGGCTTGATAAGCTTGAGAAGGTTGACAAAAAGAAAGTGTTTAAGGATTCGGGCAAAAAGGCTGCTGCGATGCTTCGAAATTATTTTATGAAGGGGTAACAAAAGTGAAGGTTATAATTGCAGGTAGTAGAGACTTTGATGATTACGATATGTTGTGTGATGTTTTGTATGCTTATGAGGATATGGTTACAGAGGTTGTTTGTGGGATGGCAAATGGAGCAGATTTGTTGGGAAAGGGCTGGGCAGAAAAAAACAATATTATGGTTAGTGAGTTTCCTGCTAAGTGGGACGAACATGGGCGCTCAGCCGGATATATTAGAAACAATGAAATGGTTAATCATTTGCTAGATGATGTTGACAAAAACATGGTTATTGTTTTTTGGGACGGCAAATCAAAGGGAACGTTAAATACAATGAAGTTGGCTATGAAGGCTAGTTTGTTGTTGATTGTTAAAAGGTTTTAAAATGTCAAAAGATAGCGGGAAGATAAATATACATAAGTGGGATGCTGTTGGGTTTGTTGCATCGTGGTATGTAGACACGGTATTCGTCAGTCGCAGAGCTATTTTTAATGGAGTTAATTACTTTACTAACATTGGCAAAGATGAGTATGATTTAACTAATTGTACAATTGAGAAATGGGCTGTATGTGATATTCTTCATTGTGAGCACGGTCCTGCCATTAAATATGTACATGATGATGGTAGTATTATAGAATACTGGTTTTTTAATAATAAAAAATGTCAAAAAATTAATAAATATAATTTATTTAATAATGGTAATTTTTTAAAAATTGAAGGTTATGCTGGCCCTATTGTAATTGTTAGTATATATGATGGTGTGTGTTTTTTTAAGGGTTTAAATAACAAACAATTTGTTTTTGATGGGAGAAAAAGTAAATGAGAATTCAACTAATGTCAGATTTGCATTTTGAAATGCATAGAGATCATGGGAAGGGTTTTATTGACAGTTTAAATTCAGTTGGTGTTGATATTTTGGTGTTGGCTGGTGATATTGCATATGAAAGTTTTCATCACACACCAATAAAGATGTTATGTAATAAATATAAGAGTGTAGTTATGGTAGCTGGTAATCATGATTTTTATAGTTCTTCATTTGACAAAACAAGGGATGTTTTATGTAGCTTAAATGATCAAATTAGCAATTTTCATTTTCTTGACAATGATATTATTAGGCTTGGAGGCCTGAGACTTGTTGGATGTACAATGTGGTTTAGAGACAACCCAGACAATGTTTTATATCAAAATGCACTAAATGATTTCAATTGGGTTAAAGACTTTGGTAATCATGTGTACAAAGAGAATGCACGTTCGGTAAAGTTTTTATATGATAATTTACAAGAGAATGATATTGTTGTTACACATCATATGCCATCAGCAGACTGTGTTCACCCAAGTTATAGAAACGGGTTAAATAGTTCTTTTAACAGGTTTTATTATTGTGAAATGAAGGAACTTATTTTAGATAGGAATCCCAAGTATTGGTTTTTTGGTCACACTCATCAACTTGTAGATGTAAATATTGGTAGTACTAAGTGTGTTAATAATGCTTTGGGATATCCAATGGAAAAAACTGAGTTTGTTGATAAGATGGTTTTTGATGTTTAACTTTTTTAAAAAGAAGGGGATCATATTAAGAATTTGTTTCTAGCTTGAGTTTTAATAGATTTTTGGGTCTATTGATATGGGTGTATAGGTTTTTTATTTAAGTTGATTGTGAGTGAAGTTTAGAATTTCGAGTATTGATATGGGGGTCTATATGTGTAATAAAAAAATAGCAAAAATAAAGGTGGGGAAAAATGAAAAATAGTAAAAGTATTAGCAATAAGTTCAAAAGTATAAACAATGTGGTTATTTGTGAAACTGATCATTTGCATTTAAATTCAGCACATGTGAGAATTAAGGGAAAGAAAAAGCCTAGAGAGTGGATTTGGGCACAAAGGCCAGGAAGTAAAAACAAAGCAGTTGCAATAATTCCTTTTATTGTTGACAAAAAAACTGGAGAGGAATCAATTGTTTTGCTTAAGCAGTTCAGGATTCCAGTTGAAAGGTATGTGTATGAGTTCCCGGCAGGCTTAATGGATAAAAAGGGGGAAAGTGAAATAAAGGTTGCTGAAAGGGAATTGTTTGAAGAGACTGGGCTGAAGATTAAAAAGGCAGTCAGTAAAACTCCATTTGGGTACACGTCACCAGGGATGACAGACGAATCAATTTGTTATGTTGTGGCTGAAGTTGAGGGTGAGATAACAAATAAAAATTGTGGTCTTTTAGAAGATATTGAAATACTTTGTTTAAATAGGCAAGAGGCCTTAAGGCTAATTAAAGAAGAACAAAAAGGTTTTGATATTAAATGTTGGCTATGGTTATCATGGTTTGTTTCAGATGTCGGAGATGTTAAAAATATTTAATTGAAAAGTGGTTAACAAACAGGGCTGATTGTGGTATAGTGAGCTTGTTGGTTGGTATCAATTGATTAAAGGAGGAAACATGCTTTTAAGTGAATTTGATTGGAAGTTGATGATTGATAGTTCGGATAATGAACCAAAGTCATTTATGTTTGCTGAGGTTAACTTTGATTCATCAAAGGATTATGTTGATGGTTATTACATTTATCAATCTGAAAAGGATGATCAGATGACATCAGATCTTTATTTTTGTGATCATGATGGAAACATGGATCACATTACTTCTGGGTTTAGAGTTCAGCAGTTGCTTGTTGCGGCTGAGGAAGATTGGGCAAAGAAAAATAACAAATAAAACAAATCAAAGGTTATAAATGCACTTCAATAATTTAAAAATAAAAGATGGTGAGGGCATAAAAGCCTGTAACTCAGATGATTATAATTATATTTTCAATAAAAGTACTGGATTGTTTGTTCGTTGGGGGGAAAATAAAGAAGACGATCCAAAGTACGCACCCTTTCCAGAAATTCTAGATATTGAAATTAGTACAGTTTGTAATGGTCTTGGAAAGCCTTGTTCATGGTGTTATAAAGCCAACACACATGTTGGCACAAATATGACCTTAGAAACCTTTAAGGAGGTTGTTAGTAAAATTAACTATTGCAATGGGCTAACTCAGGTTGCATTAGGCATTGGTGATATTGATGCAAATAAAGATATGTATGATATAATGCAGTATTGTCGAGACATTGGTATTATTCCAAATTTGACAATTAATGGTTATAAGTTGGATGATTATCATGCTAAAAAGTTGTCAGAACTGGCAGGAGCAGTTGCAGTTTCTCATTATGGTAATGATGATATTTGCTTTAATGCAATTAAGAAGTTAACAGATCTTGGAATGGATCAGGTTAACATTCATAAATTGTTGGCAAAAGAAACTTATAAGTCATGTTTTGATCTGGTTGACAAAGTTAAGTTAGATAAGAGGTTGGAAAAGTTAAATGCAATTGTATTTCTTTTGTTAAAGCCAAAGGGTAGTAGAAATAAATTTCATTCAGTTGAAGAGGTTGATGATTATAGAAAGCTAATTGATTGTTGCTTTGAGAAAAAGGTTGACTTTGGATTTGATAGTTGCTCAGCAGGAAAGTTTCTAAAAGCAATTGAAGGTAGAGAGAATGAAAAACAATTAAAAATGATGGCTGAGCCTTGTGAGTCAGGTTTGTTTTCTTTTTATTGTGATGTAAATGGAGTTGCTTATCCATGTAGTTTTATGGAAGGTGAGGGTAGGTGGGAAAAAGGAATTAATTTGTTAGAAATTGATGATTTTAAGGGTGAGGTGTGGTATAATAATAAACTGATAGAATGGAGAGAAAACCTATTAGACAAAAATAAGAAAGGATGTTTTGATTGTCCTTATTATGACATTTAATGAGAAGATTAATATTTGACAAGTTAAAAAAGTTAATTGGTGGTAACAAGGGTTTAATAGGCAAATTGTTGTCAATTAGGCCAAGACAAACAACAAGAATAACAGGAGGAAAAATGGAAAAAAGAGGAGACAAATATGAGATAACTTTTGCTGATGGTCATAAAGCTTATTCTAATGTTCTTTCTGGTACTAGAAAGTTTTTCATTCAGATTGTTTGCCAAGGATCAGATGATGACAGTAATTTAATTAGGGGCAAGAAATACATAATTCCAATTACTAATATTAGATATATTCAGATTAATGAAATCGAAGTTGTTGATTAGGGTAAAAAAATGAAAGTAAGACAAGGCTTTGTTAGCAATAGTTCAAGTACATCGTTTGTTGTGGTCTTAAATAAAGAACCAAAAACAAGAAAAGATTTACATGAGATTATGTTTGGATCAGATAAAGAACAATTAATTGTTCATCCTTGGGATTGGTATGAGGAAGGGGATAAAGAAGTGAGGATGACAATTAGTTCCTATGCAGTTGTAGATTATATTTTTAGGGATAGCCTTAACACTTCAGAAAAAGAAAGGACAAGATCTGTTGAAAGTGATTTGTACTGGACTTTTTATTACTTTGTTTATGATAGCTTGTTGGAACAATATAAATTTGATGAAAACAATTGTATGTGTGGTGGAAAAGTTACAAAAACTTGTATCGCACAGACTCTAACAACAAAAATAACAAGAGGTGTTTTGAAAAAATTACGAAAACATAATAAGTTTGTATTTTCTGGTTGTTATGATGATTGTGGAAAAGATATTGAAACATTGCTTTATACTGGCAAACCGTTTACTTATTCGGATGAGCTTTATTATATAAAAAATAATGGCTAAGAAATTAAAACCAAAATATAAAATTGGAGATGTCGTTTGGGTTAGAATTATTTCGAATTGTACCGAATACTTTGTAAAAGATAATTTTAAAAAAATATTTGGTGAAGAAGAAAATATTCTATACCATGGCCCAGCTATTATTGTTGATGTTTTAGATACAAATAAGGTTGGAACACAAATTACTGGCTTAACTGGTGGTTATTTTGATCGAAAATTTAAGGTTGTAAGATATAAGGTTCGAACAATGTCAAACATAACTTATAAAAAATACTTTACTCCCTCTGAGGGAATGATATTAGGGAAGTGTGGTGATGGTAGGAAAAAAATATATGATTTTGACATTTTATAAAGTTTTTATCGTTAAAAGGTTAACAAGCTAGGCTAGGTATGTTATAGTGGTTTTGTTGGTTGGTTGTTGACTTTGAAAATTAAATATGCAGGTTTGATGGAATGGTAGACATCAGAGACTCAAAATCTCTTGGGCGTATGCCCGTCAGGGTTCGACTCCCTGAACCTGCACTTGATTAAGGGTGGTTGATAGAGCTTGGTTTATTATATCTGCCTCGAAAGCAGGAGTGGGTGAAAGTCCACCGCAGGTTCGAATCCTGCACCACCCGCTTTTTTTAGGTTAATGTAAAATTAATTTGGTCTTTTTTTTTTTTTTTAAAATATATATAATAATATATGACAATAATTTTTTATAAAGGAATAAAAAAAATGAAAAGAAGGGTTAAAGTAAGTGAAAATAAATTAAAAACAATGATCAAAAAAATTATTAAAGAAGAGGTTGGTGATGTGGCACAAAAACCATCAGATCTTATTGCTGCTGCTGCTCATGATTTAGACGAATATAAAGCATCTACCGTTTTACAAAGGTTGGCATCTATATTAGATCAACATAAAGCTGATCATATTGCTGACGCACTTTCAGACATAGTTGATATATATAATTCATCTGCTGAACATAAGCCTGATAATGTTTATAAGTTTGAAGTTGGTGATTCTGTAATTGTTCATTTTGCAAAAGGTTCAAGCGGTAATATTATTAAATATAACGGTCGTAATTGTTATGAGGTTAATGGCTTTAAATATGCTGACTTAGATAATTCAGTAGAGCGAGAGGGAGTTGTTGAAGATGCAAGTTTTGACGGAACAACAAAATATTATTATGTTAAATTGTCAAAGCCTATTGTTATAAAAAACATTGCTGATGGTGATGGAAAAACAAAAAATGATTATGCACGAATGCCAGAAAAGCTACTTTCATAAAAAAATTTTAAATGGGGAGAAAGTGAAAAATGAAAATTAAAATGAAGAGAAGGCAATTAAGGGAAATTATTAAAGAAGAGTTGGATGACATTAACAAAGATAATGAATATAAGGTTGTTAAGGAGGGAAGATATAAGGTAGGCGATAAAGTAAATGTTTCTATTGTACATATGGACAGGCCTGATACTACTCTTGTTATGGGGGGGACTGTCTTAGCTGAAACTATATATGAGAATGAACCTGTTATACATTCTGGAGTTATTGCAGAGGTGCTTGGTGGAAAGGATAGTCGGTATTATATTCATTTAGATGAAGGATATGCTGACAACTTTAATTCTAGTGGTGGAAATGTTTTTTATGTGAACGCTCCAGAAAAGCTACTTTCATATTAAAATTTTAAAAATAGGTTAACAAACCATCCACAATATGATATAAAGGTTATGTAAATATAAATAAGGTTTTTCATTGAAGGGGTTTTAAAATGAGTCAAGAGCAGAAATTACAAACAGCTAAAGTCTTAGCAAAACTAATTCATTCAGGTCAGAAATATGGAGATGGTGAGCAACCTTACACTTATCATTTAGAAGGGGTTGTTAATACATTAATTGAATATGGCATTACAAACATTGAGATACTTTGTGCTGCATGGTTACATGATTCAATTGAAGATAACTCATATATTACAAAAGAGTTTATTGAATATATTTTTGGATACCCAGTTTCAGACATTGTTTGGGCTGTTTCTGATGAAGAGGGAAAAAATAGAAAAGAGCGTAAAAGAAATACATTTAAGAAAATAAATGAAACTGGATATGCAGTTCATGTTAAATTGGTTGATCGAATTTGTAATGTTAAGCAATGTATTTCAGATGACAATTTTGCTTTTTATAAAATGTACAAAAAGGAATACGCAGAGTTTCGTGATAAGTTGTGGGTTAATGTGGTTTTTGGCTCTAATTTGGATAAAATGTGGAATGACTTGGATAAATTAATGAAGTGGGAGAAAGAATGAGAATAGTCTATGAGGAAGTAGAGTTGGTTATTAATTCAAACGATAAAACGATCACTGTTTATTCGGCAAAGCCAGCCATCAAGTATAGATATTATCCAGAGTATGAAAAGAATGTTGTGTTGGCTAGGCTGTTGATTGATAGAAGCTTAAGTATGTTTACTGTTAGTGGCAAGCAGGTTATAAAAGATAATTTAGGTAAAATTATAAAGGTTAAAAATGATGAGGCTTTAATAAAATTTAAAGAAAAATACCTTGTTAAGCCAGAACAAGTTGTGAGGAGTGATGTTAGTCTATTTTCAAGGGATCGTTATAAAATAATTAGTTTAGATAACATTTGGTTTGCAAGAAAGGAAAAACCTGAAATTAACCTTGTTTTCTTTTCTAATAATTATGATGTTATTGTAAATGGGGATATAAACTTTAAATTGGAGAAATAATGGACAATAAATTAAAGCCAATTTTAGAACAAGGCATTTCTTCTTGTTTAAGTTGTGAGAATAAAACAATTTTTAAGGATGTTAAAGTTGTGTATAACAAATCATTAAATGATATTAATATGGTCAATATTAACCTTTATGATTTAAATAAATTCATTACTATTTATCCAGAAATTGATCGTTGTGTTGTTGACGCAACAGTTACAATTGATCATAATAAAAATTCTGTTGAAATTGAAGGCGAATGGACTAATTGGAAATATTTGTATGATGTTGAAACTCCTTATTTTAAAACAGTAGATAAAGATATCACCTCAGACGATTATTATAGGGAACTTAAAGAAAAATATTTTATATATGACGAAGAGGATATATATACTTGTGTTGTTGGGAAGTTGTGGTGGAAAAAAGAAAAAAGTTTTTTGTGTAAAGCTTCCTATCGTCTGAAGAAAACTTTACCGAGCAAGGTTGTTTTTTATGGTGGTTGCTGGCAAGTCAGCTATAGTGAAAAGGTTGAACCAATGGTTAACAAATAAAAGTTTTTATGATACAATGGTTTTGTTGGTGATAATAGGTTAATTTAAGGGGGTAAAAATGGATTGGAGGGTTTATGAAGTATTCAGATGGGGATAAGGTTTGGATTAATAATGATGAATATACTGGTCCTGGTATTGTTGTGTTAACAAAGCACTTTGATCTTTCGGAAGTTAAATCTGTTGATTTTAAATTTGATATGCAGGAAGATTATTATGTTTGTTGTATAACAAAATGTGGAGAAGATGATTTTATTGCTTGTAATGGAAGTGAGGTTATTGACTTGGAAGAAAGATAGTTTTAAAAAGGGGTTAACAAATAGGAGAAACTGTGATATATATATGATTGTTGTTTGATATTGTATTGGCGAGGCGGCAACGATGGTGGTGTTGCGCTAGACTGTAAATCTAGTCCCGATTGGGTAACATTGGGGGTTCGACTCCCTCCCTCGTCACTTCTTTTCTTGTCAGGGTAGCTCAGTTGGTAGAGCGCAAGGTTGAAGCCCTTGGCTAGCCCTGGTTCAATTCCAGGCTCTGACACCATGGGGGTGTGATGTAATGGTAACATATAGGGTTTTGATCCCTACTTTACAGGTTCGAGTCCTGTCACCCTTATTTTTAATTTTGGGCAGATGGTTTAATTGGCTAAAATGACAGATTCCAAATCTGTTCGATCAGGGTTCGAACCCTTGTCTGCCTGCTTGTTTTGTTGCCAACGTAAAACTTGTTAAAAAACAATTAGGGGATTTAGATGACGAAAAAATTTAATGAATTTGACTTAAAAGAAAGTCTTATTTTTCTTGCTGTATGTGGGTCACATGCATATGGTTTAAATGATGAACATTCTGATGTTGATGTTCGTGGAATTTGTGTTCCTACAAGAAAGTATTTTGTAAGTCCTTTTTCTAATTTTGAACAATATGTTGGGACAGATCCTGCAATTGAGAAAATTGTGGGGGATAGATTTAAAAATATTAATATTGATGATTGTGTTATTATGAACATGGCTAAATATATTAAATTGGCTTCTGATTGTAATCCAAACATTATCGAACAATTGTTTGTTTTAGACAAACATAAGTTATTTGTAAATAACAAAGTGTGGAATCTTATTGAAGAGAATAAAGACTTGTTTGTTACGCTCAGGGCAAAGCATACTTTTTCTGGATATGCATTTGCTCAATTGAAAAGGCTGAAAAATCATAAAAAGTGGGTTGACAACAAACCAGAGAAACCTTCAAGGGCTGACTATGGCTTGCCTTTACAAAGTAAAATGGGCGATAGAACTTTTTTGAATTCAATTCTTCACGCTCATCAGAACCCAAACATTATTACTAATTTTTCTAATGGGTTTATTTATTTGATTAAGGCTGAATTGAATTATGACAATGCGATGAAAGAGTGGCAATCTTATGACACATGGATTAAACAGAGAAATAAGAAGAGGTTTGAAACAGAAACAAGGGCTGGATATGATACAAAACATGCTAGTCATTTGATTAGGTTGCTTCGCATGGGCCATGAAATTATATCAACTGGAAAAGTCAATGTAGATCGATCAGAAATTGATGCTGAAGAGCTTTTGGCTGTTAAGAGACATGGTGTGTGGAGTTTTGAAAAGCTTGTTGAGTATGCTGAGAAGATGCAGGACGAACTTGATAAGTTGTATGTTGAGAATCCTTGTGGCTTACCAAAAAAGCCTAACATTAAAAAGATTGAGAAGGTTTTTTTGACAATGTTGGATGAATTTTATCGAAGCCTATAGTTTTTTCTATCTTTTCTGGCTGCTAAATTATAATTAAATATTGTTACTTTTAAATTATTGTTGGGGATAAAATAAATAAATGTCAAAATTTTTAGAAAAGATAATTAAAGAGCAAGTTATTTTATATGGGAACAACTTATGTGAGTCTGGTTATTCAAGACTTCTTCAGATTATGAGAGGCAATGTTCCAACAATTTATTCAATTGGTATATTGACAGCAGAAAATCCAGCAGGTATGGGCAGATTGCCAAAAGAGGAAAACAACAAAAGAAATGCTGAGTTAGAAAATGATTTAAGATCCTACAATTATGGGTATAATAAGATTGGTGGCAAATTTGATTATGAAGAGAATTCATTTTTTGTTAACAATGTGGAAAAAGAACATTTGTTAGAGTTGGGTAAAAAATATGGTCAACAATCTGTTATTTATGGATATAGGTTGAGTGATGATAGTTTTGAATTTCAGTATATAGATTGTGACGCTGGGGTTGTAAATAGTAGAAAAGTTTTTAATAATGTTAAGGATGCAGATAAAATGTATTCAGAATTTAAAGGGAAGAAGTTTATTATTCCATTTTTTGACGAAGAGTATGAAGGTGCTGAATGGGATGGTGGGGTTGTAACATATGAGTTGGGGGAGAAAGATTTAAATAACTTGGATGAAGAAGCAAGAAAGGCAATTGTAGTTATACAAAAAAAGTCAATGAACCTTGTTAACGAAAAATATATACCAAAACATAAATGGGAATCAAGGGGAATTATAAATCATTTTATGAGAATATTAGAAAGGAAACTAAATGGTGGCAAAAAATAAATTAGAAAGTGTCATAACACAACAGATTGTTTTACATGAGAATAACTTGTGTGAGTCAGGGTATTCCAGACTACTTCAGATTATGAGAGGAAATGTTCCAACAATTTATTCAATTGGCATATTAACAGCAGAAGATCCAATGGGGGATAAATTGCCAAGAGAGGAAAATAAAAAAAGAAATGTTGATCTTGAAAGAGATTTAAAGCATTATAATTATGGTTATGTCAAGATTAAGGGTAGGTATAATAATGAAGAAAATTCATTTTTTGTAAACAATATAGAGAAAGAACACTTAGTTTACTTTGGCGATAAGTATGAACAAGAGTCTGTTATTTATGGGCAAAGGTTGGGCGATGATAGTTTTGAGTTTCAATATATTGAAGGTGATGATGTAGTTAGTAGAAAAGTATTTAACAATGTTAAAGATACAGACAAATTATATTCTGAGTTGAAAGGTAGGAAGTTTATTATTCCTTTTTTTGATGAGGAGTATGAAGGTGCTGAATGGGATGGTGGGGTTGTAACATATGAATTGGGGGAAAAAGATTTAAATAGCTTGGATGAAGAAGCAAGGAGGGTTGTTGTTGGAATTCAAAAAAGAGTGTGTAGGTTGGTTGAAGAAAACAAGGCTGGAAAAAGTAGGTGGGCGGCTAGAGGGTTTATTAACAAGTACATGAGAACATTAGAAAGGAAACTAAATGGTGGCAAAAAATAAATTAAAGCTAGAAAACATTGTTCTCCAGGAAATTAAAAGTATATTATATGAACCTATTATTGATATTAATAGTTCTATGAGATATGTCAATGGTGTTATTGTGGAGTCAGATAAAAAATTACAAGACATTATATCTCAAAAATATATTAATGCAATTAAAAAGGTTGTAGACTTGCAAGGTGAAGGTGGCTTTTTGGGTCAAGGGTCAAGAGGCTCAGCATATAAATTTAATAATAAAGTATTGAAAATTACTAATGATGGGTCAGAAGCAGCAGCTTGTAATAAAATTATTGGTAAAAAGCACCCTAATGTATATAATGTATATTTGGTGAGAAAATTACCAAAAACAATTAAGGCGCTTAATATAATTCCATTTATTATCGTGTATGAATATCTTGAATTCCCAAATAGAATAATGGCTGATGTTGCAAGCCAGTTAGAAACAACTTTAAAATATGGAGTAAAATATTTTAGATATCTTGATCCAGCTATTATGTTTTATGGTTGGAAAGATGAATATAAAAATAGAATAATTGAATTAGGGGAGCAGATAAACAATAGCTTAACTTTTGATTTTGATAAAAAAATGAAACCAGAAGAAAAGTTTGTGGGCTTAATAAATAAAAATAACTTGAATTGGTCAAAAGAAGATATGAATATTTTTTGGTCAATGTTTAGATTCTTTTGTGGATACTTTTGTTTTGAAAATTATGAGAGCTTTGTTGACAAGCTTGATGAAATGATAGGAAGTGATAGGTTTGATTATTTTTGTCAATTGGCTTCCGGCTTAACTTTCCTAAAAGATAATGGAATTCATTTTGATGATCTTAAGAGAAGCAATATTATGCAAAAAGATGGTCAGCTTGTGATTATTGATATTGGTTATTCAAAAGTTGAAGGGCATAAAGATATTAAAGTGATTTCTGAGGCGAAGTTTGGGAAGTTTTTAAAATAATAAAAAAATAATAAAAAAATAGTAAAAAGGTTTTTATGTTTAATATATATAAATAAGCTTGATATTTTTAACACTTACGTTTAATGGAGAAATAAAATGAAAAGAAGGGTGACGTTAACTGAGAGAAAGTTGAGTAATTTAATTGATTATTAAAGAGGAACAGACTACAGGCATTACACCAAAAGATCGAAAAGTAATTAATAGGGTGAAAGCTTTTGCAAGTAAAGTAAAAGAAGGGATTAATATTTCTGTTAAGTTTCAGTCTACAGTTGAATATAGCGAAAAGTTTTCGCTTATTACTGAAGCAAATAAAGTTTACTTTGATGACGATGGTGATGTCGGTAAATTTAAAGTATCTGAAAAGGTGGAAAAGGAGTTGTCTAAAAAAATTGAGGCTGCTAAGAAAACAAGTCCAGAAAGGAAAGCCTTGCAGAAAGAGTTTGACAGCATTCTTAAAGATATTGATGATGATACTTGGGATCGTTTAGACATAGAATCTATTTTAAGTTAAAGTCAATTAATTAGTTTTACACATTTCTTAAAAAAATATTCTTTTTTTTAATTTAAGATCATATATATAGTTTGAGACATTATTTTTAATTGATGTGTAGGTTTATTTAAAATTGGCTAATAATACAAAATCAACAATTATATCTGTTAGAAAAAGAGATTTAGTTGATTGGATTACATTGATATGTATTTTTTCTGTTGGTCTTGCAGGTTTAATTTTTTGGATTACAGATACCTCAAAAAGTGAATCCCAAGAAGCTGCCAATCAAGTTAAGAGAGAGATTGTTGAGAAGGTGGAGGGTATTAAGTCAGTTGTTGAAATGGGCAAAAGTGAGACAAAACAGACATTAAACAACATTGATTCTTCAATGGGTTCAATACATAAGAGGATTGGGGATACAAATAAAAAAATAGACATAGTTAAAGATAAGGTTAATGATTTGAATATAAAACAAACAGCGATAAAGGTTAAGTTAGATTTTTTGAATGATAGAATAATTAAAGTTGAAAAGAAAGTAGAATAAAAAATAGGGGAGAAAAATAAAATGTCAATTAGTGCAGAAAAAATTGTTGCTTTAGCAGAGCATTTTGGTAAAGACTTCGCAGAAGAAATCGCAGAATCATTTGATGAAAATGGTGGAAGATGGTCATCTTGGGGCACTACTGGGGCTTTTGAAGCTGATAGTGAAGAGTGGAATTATATTGAGAATGAAGAGCAGGCTATAAGTATCGCTGAGGATTATGTAAAAGAAATGTTGGAAAATGAACCAGAAATGTTTAATCAGGATTGGCTGAACAGTTATCTCTATATGTCTGATGCTGATCGCAGAATGTATGCAGTAGATGAAGCTAATAGTAGGATGGAAGATGTTAGATATGAAATGGAAAGAGGTGGTGATGAATATTATAATGATATTTTGGGAGTTCCAGAGGAACATAAGGATGATCCGTCTGAATGGGATGAACTAGAAGATGCCCTTGAAAATTATGAAGAGAAAATCTATAGAGAGGTTTATGATGAGCTTGAAGATCCTGTTCAGTATTTTGTGCATGATCAAGGCATGTATTCAATGGAAGAGTTAGTAAGGTCAAATATTGTTAGTATTAACATAGATGACGCCACTGAAGATGCAGTTAGTACTGATGGGTGGGCACACTTCTTGAGTTCATATGATGGAAATTATCAAACAATTCCTATTGATGGGTATGATGATTTGGTTATATTTAGGGAGTAAATAAGATAGTTAATTATAACGGGAGAGGGGTAAAATGCCAACAAAAATACTATTAACTAAAAATAAATTAAGGGAAGTGACAAGTAGAATCATTAGGGAGGAGATGGATATTCTTAGTGAAGAAGAGAGTCCAGACTTAGTGAGAGTAAAAAATGAAGTATTGTCAAAATATGATAATATAGAAAAGGCATATAACAAATTATTAAATGTTGCATTGATGTTAGTTAAGGAAGAAAAGGTAGCCGCTAGTGAAATTGAAAAGTTTATAAAAGAATATAATTTTAATGACAAATATGTTAAAAAATTTATAAATGATAATTTTTATGAAGACTTAATGTACTAATTGTTGATGTTAAATGTTTAAAATGTTTAATGGGGGAAATTAATAAATGAAAAGTCAAGAAAATATGGTAATTAATAAAATAATTGAATATATTATAAATGAAGGTTTTTGGGGTGTTGGTGATAATAAAAAAATTAACAGATTGTTAAATCCAATTTTAAAAGAAATTGATGATGAATTTAAGGATTTAATGAATATTTTAATAAAACATAATAAAACAAATGAATATGATAAATATAATTATGGTAAGTTATATTATGAGTTTGATAAAAAGTATAAAAATATAAAGGTAATGCCAACTATTAAAGCTATAAATGCATCAAGTCGTCTTAAGGAGCTTGGTTTTTTAGATTTTATTCTATCTGTGATTTATGTTAATTTGTCAAAACCAAAACCTTATGCATCAACAGGATATTAATTTTATTTATAAATTATTTATTGTTGTAAAGTAAGGTAAACTTATAACGGGAGAAAAATAAAAAAATGAAGACAGCTAAGAAAGTAGTTAAGAGGGTAGTTAAGAAAAAAGTTAAATCAAAAAAAATTAATGAGAACAATTTAAAGAAACTTATAATGAAAATTTATAAGGAAGAGAAAGGTAAAATTATTGATGCAAAAAATAATAGACCAGAAGATGTTGAACCAAAAGAAAATGCATATGCGGGAGGTGATAATTTAGAAGATCCCAAAGATTGGGAAAAAGTATTAAAGTTAGAACAAAAAAAAGGTGGAAAGCTAAGCAGGATTCTTAAGGAGCATATTAGGTGCATGGTATTGAAAGAATTCGGTGCTGGTGGTCTTCGTGGAGATATGGGAGATGAAAATTTTGTAGATGAGCCAGCACCAGTAACTACAAAAGAGCCTATGCTAGAGCCAGAAGTGGAGTCTTCACCTGAAGCAACAAGAAGTGTTACAAAGATTATTATGGGAAAATGGGGTACTCCAAGATTCTTTGAAGTGGTCGAACTTTATAAAGATAAAATGAGTCCCGAAGATCAAGCAGATCTCATGAGAATGATTTCAGATAAAATTGGGGTTGGAACAGTAGAAAAGTTTGCTAGGATTGTACCAAAAACAAAGGCTGGTATGAGAAAGGAGTAAAACAATGAAGTTGTCAAAAAATAAAATAAGAGAAGTAATAAGAAAAGTTATTAAAGAAGAAGTGGGTGGCAATGAGTTAGATCGAAAGCAGCTTGTTGAAACTGCAATTTCTTCAATTAATGTTTTGTCTGCTACACTTCAAAAGCTTGCTAACCTTGAAGATAAAAGAGACTTGCCTAGCAAAGATCGGGCTAGAAGCATGTTAAGGATTGCAGAAGATTGTGATGATTTACTTTCTATGCTTTCCGATACACCAGTGAGTGATGCAACAATAAAATGGCCTGTTGGTGCTAACGACTACCCTGATGCAACAATAAGATGGCCAAATAAGGCAAAATAAGAGGTGGGAAACAAAACAATGAAACTATCAGAAAATAAAATAAGGAATGTGGTGAGAAAGATTATTAATGAAGAGACATTAGGACATCTGGCGACAGAGCAGGATGTAATTAATGATGTAGATAGTTTAAATATTAACAAGGAAGGCTTAACAATCAAGTTACCAACAATTTTGTTCTTAGAGGAAGGTGAAGATACGTCTAAAGTTTATTATGCCTTTAATTTGCTTGGCCAGATGGTGCAAAAAGAAATTGACTTTGACACAGTTGGCTTTTTGATGGGAATACAAAAAAATGTTGTTATTGTCTTCTTTACAGATCAAGAGGCGGAAAAGGAAGAGATGTCTGATTATATATATAATAATTACCTTAAGTTAACTCATGACTGGACCAAGTAAACTCACAACTTTTTAACTTCCCTCAAAAAAATCATTCTTTTTAAAAGTTTAAATTATACTTATATATACATGTTGAATTGTGTTTAATTTTTAGGGAGAATAATTAAATGGCAACATTTGCTGAGACAACTAGCCCAACTCCTTTTGGAATATATGATAGTGATACAGATTTTATTTTAGATGCCGATAGTATATTGACGTATATAAAATTAAGTTTCGGAGAGCCAATTCTTTCTGTCGAACTTACCAATAAACAGATGTGGTCATGCTTTGAAGAAGCTGCTTTAAAGTACTCTTCAATAATAAACCATTATCAAGTTAAATCAGTTCTGTTTAATATTCTTGGAGAAGCAACTGGAAGTCTATCTGGGAAAGAAAATAAATATCCAAAAATTGCATTCGAAACCGCAAGAAGATATTCAATGGGTGTGTCAAGAGAAATTGCCCTTGGTGGAGATACAGATATGTATTCTGCATCAATTACACTGTTGTCAGGTCAACAAGATTATGATCTGCAAACATTGTTATCAAGCTCTGTTGCAACTAACTTTGGAAGCAAGTGGGATGGCAATAGTAGGATTGCAGTTAAGAATGTTTATCACTTTTCTCCAACCGCTGCTTATAGGTTTTTTGATTCAACTTCAGGAATTAACTATTTAAACAATGAATTTTCCTTTGAAAGTTACACTCCTGAGACTGTCTTTTACGTTCTTCCGGTATGGGAAGACATGTTAAGAGGAAGTCAAATGGACCTTAGTATGAGGGTGAGGAGAAGTAATTATAATTTCGAGATCATAAACAACAAGTTACGAATATTTCCTGTTCCAAGCACTGGTGGATTTTTATGGGTAAGGTATACAATTTCTACATCTGTTTATGATGTTGATGATTCTCAGTATGATGGAGTTGCAAATTTATCTAATGCTCCTTTTGGGAACATTGATTATTCATTGATGAACTCAATTTCCAAACAATGGATTAAGGATTATACACTGGCTCTTTGTAAGGAACTTTTGGGTCTTGTGAGATCTAAGTTTTCATCTATCCCCATTCCCAATGCTACTTTGGATTTAGATGGTCCTGAGTTAGTATCTCAAGGAAGGGAAGATCAGAGAAATCTTGAAGAGAATTTGAGGGAAGAACTTGAGAGTATGACTTATGATAAGTTAGCTGAGTCTGATAAGAGCATGGCTGAATCTGTTAATATTCAATTGAAGTACATTCCTCTTGGTATTTATACAGGATAAAAAATGATTGTAGATATAGTTAAGTGTGGATCTGTTGGTAAAAATGGGCAAAATTATGTTAAAAGTTTTGTTTGTTTTAAATGTGACGAGTGTGGTGAAGCTTTTAAAAAGGAATATAGGGCTAGACATTTAAAGAAAGAACATCATTTTTGTTGTGATGATTGTAAACATAAATCTGATATTGTCAAACAAAAACAATCTAATGGTTCAAAAAGAATGTGGACAAGTTGGTCTAATAAAAAACGTAAAGAAGTTATTAAAAAGAGGGCAGATATTATTTGGCGTGATAAGCCTAAAGAAGAAATAGAGTTAATGCTGAAACGTTCTTCTAGGTCAAATAAGAAAACGTATGAAAACACAAAGCTAGAGCATCCAGAAATTTTAAAGGAAAGGGCAGAGAAAAGAAAGCAAACAAATGTAGAAAAATATGGGGTTGAGAACACTTATCACATTGCTGACCATGATGGAATGATGCGTGCAGAAAAGACTAAGCTTAAAAAATATGGTGATCCAAAATACAACAATCCAGAAAAAATAATTGAATCATTAAGACAGCGTAATAAAAAAATGTTGCTTGAAGATCCTGATTATAATAAAAAATGGAGAGAAAGGTTAGATAAAATTCTTTTAGAGCGTTATGGCGATCCTTATTATAACAATAGGCCTCAAGCAATTAAAACCTGGAATGAAAAAACTGATGAAGAAATGTTAGAAATAGCTGAGAAAATGATGGAAACTTGTAAGAAAAACGGTTACGGTAAAAACAACATTATTGCTGAGAGCAAAAAGTTAGGTAAAAAAATAAACTGTCGTTCATCTTACGAAAAAGATGTCATTGAAGATATATTTGAAAACGATGATTCTGTTATTTCATTTGAATATGAACCTTGCGTAATAAGTTATAAGTTCGACGGCAAAACAAGAAAGTACTTCCCAGACTTCCTAGTTGACTTAGATAGTGGAAATAAAATGTTGGTTGAAGTTAAGCCTGAGTGTTTTGTTTCAGACTCAATTAACATTGCCAAATTTGAGGCAGCAATAAACTATTGTAAAGATAACAATTTAAAGTTTAAAATTTTAACAGAAAAAGAAATATATAACAATAATTAAGAACATGAACTTATTAGAAAAATATATTAGACTATTGTTGACTGAAGAATCAACTAAAGATGATATATATGGAAAGTATCTTTTTGGAGAACCTAGAGGCTTGCCAGAAGAAGATCTTGGACATGAAAGGCAATTAGGTTTCATGATTACTGATTATCTTGACAGTAATGAAATAGATCCTGTTTTTAAATCATCATTAATTAAATTGTTAGAGTTATTGAAACAGGGTAAATATAAAGATGTTTTAGAGCCTGATCCTGGCATTGTTTATAGGGGCTTAAAAGTCAATTTCGAAGTTGCAAAAAAAATGTTTGGAGAGAAGTTTGATCACAACATAGATGAAAAAAGAAAAGTTAAAATAATACAAAATTATGTTTATAATCCAGTTAACTTAATATCTTCGTGGTCATATAGTAAGAGGGTAGCTGTGCAATTTGCTTTATATACAATATATAATGACAGGCCCAGATATGAGCATGGTGATTGTGTAATATTGTTCAAAACAAATGTGGGAAATAATAATTTTTTGTTTAATTGGAATACTATTTCTGATGTTGGGCAGAATGGAAAGTACGAATATTCAGATAATATAGGTTCAGTTGATTTTAATTATATGTATGATGAACAAGAAGCGATTGGGGTTGGTCCAATAAAATGTGAAGAAGCTATTGTCATTCCTTATTATAGTTATTTTAAGTTTGTAACTTCATTTAAAGACTTTGCTAGGAATTATTTTATGAATGAGGCCTCATAACAAATGAACTTATTAGAAAGGTATATACAACAATTGGTTGAGGATGAATTGTCTACAAATGCAACTAAAAATAAACCATATGGTAATTATTTGTTTGGTGAGCCAAGGCAGAAACCAACACGACAAAGGCCTGAAAAAGATACTGAAAAAGAGATACAAATATATGATATGATACATCGTTGGACTGAGCTTGGCGATCTTACAAACACAGAATTTCCGAGAGAATTGATTGCATTGAGGGGGATTTTGGATAAAGGTTTATATAAGGACGTTCTTGAGCCATCAAGGGGAGGGGTTGTTTATAGGGGAATGCAATCATCAGTTTCAAAAATAAAGAAAAAGTTTGGAGAAAATATTTTTGATAATGTTACTGATAAAGATCCTATTGTTAAAATAAATAATGTTAAATATTATCCTGGTAACAAATGGTTATCGTCATGGACATATAACCCTAAAGTTGCAGTAGACTTCTCAGCTTATGCAGAATTTCAACATCAAAAAACAATGTATTCAAGTAAAACTGTTGTATATGTTGTATATAAGGCAAATGTTGATAGTAGTAATTTTATATTGAATTATAAAGAGTTTAAGGGAAGTACTTATATGCAAGAGGAAGAAGAGTTAATTTCTCTTGGACCTGTTAATTGTGAAGAGGTTGTTCTTGCCCCAATGGGAGTCTTATATAATACTAATGTGACTCCAATACAGTTGGCTAAAACACTAAGCGGTGAGTTGAAACAATAAAATAATGAACTTATTAGAAAAGTATATTAGATTGTTATTAACTGAAGGTAGAGTTGATGATGTTAAAAAGAAATATCCCAACTATTCAGATAGTGCGATTAAGTGGTTGACAAATAATGATCCATCTGAAGACAATAAGTATATAATGTGGATGGCAGACATGTTGGAAGTGGAGGATTTTGAAGATAGTATTCTTAAAGCAGTTAACGAATTTCATAAATTAAAGCCTAGGCTTCCAAAAGACAAGCGAGATCTTTATTCATATAAGACAGTAAAGGGGCTTCAAGATGAACTTGATAAACTGTCAGATTTTTCTAAGCGTCAACAAAAGAAGGCTGTAAAGAAAAAAGGCGCAGACATTGTATTTGAGAATGATGAAGTTGTGGTATTAATTCCGAAGACTCATGAGGCAAGCTGTTATTATGGAAGCAATACGAAGTGGTGTACGGCATGGAAGAACAACTCAAGTCATTTTGAAAAATATTTAGGAGAAGTAACATTATATTATATTTTACCAAAAGATGGTGGAGAGAAGGTTGCAGTTGCAGTTGGTTGGAATGGAGACAAAGAGATATTTGATTATAAAAATGGTGGAAAAAGTTTAAATTGGCTAGAAGACAAGCTGCAACAATATAATATTCCAAGTTCGATATTCAAGTATATTCCATTTACTGGAATGATAAAGGGGTCTGATGAATCAAAAATATGGTATCTAAATGGGTTATATCATAGAGAAGATGGTCCTGCAATCGAACATCCTGATGGATCAAAATATTGGTATCTAAATGGAAAGCGTCATCGAACTGATGGTCCTGCAATCGAACGTTCTGATGGATCAAAGCATTGGTATCTAAATGGAGAGCGTCATCGAACTGGTGGTCCTGCTGTTGAACATTTTGGTGGAACAAGAGAGTGGTTTCTAAATGGAAAGCTTCACAGAGAAGATGGTCCTGCTATTGAACGTCCTAATGGATCAAAATATTGGTATCTAAATGGAAAACGTCATCGAATTGATGGTCCTGCTTGGGAATATCCTGATGGAACAAGATTATGGTGTTTGGATAACAAACCTTATTTAGAAGGTGAATATTGGCAGAAGGTAGGTCTTGATAAGAAAGAAGAATATTATAAGGGGTTGAACAAACAAACATGAATATATTAAAACAATATTCAGAGCAATTATTAATAGAAGGTCGATTAGAAGATGTAATTGAAAAATATTCTAATATTGCTAGTGACACACAAGTTGAATTATTATCTAAACAAGATCCTTCAGGCAACAACAAGTATCTTGCATGGATGGCAAATCAAGTTTTTAATGAAAGGGAGGGTGAAAAAGAAGTTATAGATATTGTACAAAAGTTTCATAAAAATCAACAAAGGTTAAAGGGTGACAAAAAAGATCTTTATAAATATAGGACATTGGACTCTGTTGAACTTGAATTGAAAAATGTTCCAGAAAAATCAAAAAGGCAGCAAAAGATACAAATCTCCAAAGGTGCAGAAAGGATATATGAAGATGATATAGTTATTGCTTTAAGGATAAACACTGAAGAGGCTGCAATAAAATATGGTAAAGGAACAACGTGGTGTATTGCAGCTATTAATGACTTAGACAATGAATTTAAAAACTATTCAGAAGATGATATTATATTTTATTATATAATCAACAAATTATCTGATCAAAATGATCGTAATGATGTTTATTATAAAGTTGCTTTTGCTATTGGTGAAAATTTTGACAAACTATATAATACAACAGATGATATTATTACTTTTAATGATTATGAAAAATATATGAATAATTTTTATTCAAATGAAAATAAGGCAAGGGAAGTGTTTAATTCAATAAATCAGAATTATAGAAAAGATCCTAAAAGCAAATATTTACATGAGTTTATTACAGTGAATTTTAATAAGTTAAAAAAAGATTCAAGTGAAATTAACTTTATGTCAAAGTTGGAGGTAATGACATTAATAGATCAGGTTGGGAAAAAAGATAAAGAATATGCGAATGTTATTTTTGATTCTATATTAGGAGTCAGCAATCAAATGCATTGGGTTAAGTTTGTTTGTGAGTATATACATGAAGCCTCGTCTTTATATGAAAAAGGAATTGTTGACTTAAATAAAGATATTGGTGAATTATTAACTTATACAAATACACATAATTATATGTCAACTATTTTTACCACTATTTTTTATAGTATAATGGATGGGTTAAATAATAATATAATAAATAAAATGTGGGATATGATGCTTAGGTATGTTGAGGGCCAAGGCCTTCTTGTAACTACTCCGTTGTTTTTAGCATTTTTTGGAACGAACTTGCCAACACCAGAAATTATTAATCAATTAATTGATATGTTATATAATAAAACATCAAAAGTTGGAACATTTGCAATGGATTTATACCCACTATTAAATAGAATAATAAAGAATAAAAACGTTTCAAAAAAAGATTTGTTAAAGATAAAAGACTTATTTTATGATGATAATAAATATGGAAGTAAGTTAAACTTAAGAGATACAGAGGCTGGAGTTAATTTGCTTGTTAAGTTAAATAATTTAAAGGAATCAAAAACAATAAAAGAATATACAAGTGATCATTATGATCTTGCTGGGGGAAGGACAAAGGCCCCATCAATTGATCATCGTGATGTTGGGAAGTATCATAAAAATCGTTCACCTATTGTTTCTTGGCCTTATATAAATGATGAATGTATTGAAAAGTATACTTTTTTCTCTGAGGAAGATTTGGATAATTTGGAACAGTTTATAAACAATAAAGATGATGGGTTCGATTATGAATATCCTTTTGGTGGGTTTGTTGATTCAGAGACTTTTCAAAAAATGCAACCATCGGAAGGCTCTGGAATGCCATATAGAACAAGAGATGCAAAACATGGTGTTATTGGCCCAAAATATAATAGAGCACCAAATGCTGGTGATAAGGGTATTGCTGCTGCACCTTATAAATATGAGAGTGTTCAGTTTATTGCTGATGGATTGTTGGTTGAAGGTAGGTTGGAAGATGTTATTGTGAAGTATTCTGATTTTGACAATAAGGATAATGAAAAGATTGATACGTTGTCACGAAATGATCCTTCAAAAAATAATAAGTATTTAATGTGGATGGCTAAACAAGTGTTTGATAGTGGTCAAGATGTTTTTGATGTTATTGATGTTATTGGTGAGTTTCATAATAGTGTTTATGGATTGACGGGAGCTAAAAAAGATATTTATGGTTATAAGACTTTAGAGGAGTTGCAAAGTGAGTTAAGCAATCTATCAGATCTTTCTAAAAGACAACAAAAAAAGGCCGTAAAGAGAGAAGGTGCAGATATCGTATTTGAGAATGATGAAGTTGTGGTATTAATTCCGAAGACTCACAAGGCCAGTTGTTATTATGGAAGCAATACGAAGTGGTGTACAGCTTCAAGGGATAACTCAAGTAATTTTAATAATTATTTAGGAAAAGTAACGTTATATTATATATTGCCAAAAGATGGTGGAGAGAAGGTTGCAGTTGCAGTTGGTAAAGGAAACAAAAAGGAGATAT